>WNGK01002483.1_pt1 | contig 19944 bp, 16 predicted proteins | sample 5400601 | NCBI WGS metagenome assembly WNGK01 (sample SAMN13153376, study PRJNA577476) | soil metagenome | isolation source: 60 cm soil or saprolite under Garry oak tree replicate 1 | place: USA:California | collected 2016-06-15
GGATGTTTCTTGTACTCCAGGTGATTACGACGACGCTTTCTCAGTGTTCCCTTCATCCTTGTCATCGTCCTGCTCCCCTTGTGCAAGCAATTGCAGCAGAGCCTCAAGATCTCCCCCGGTGTAGATCTCTGATAAGAGCGTCAAGTAGTTGCTCATCATCTGATGCGTTTGGGGATGTTCCGTACCCAACTGCTGTTTGCTGATTGCCAACGCCCGTTGGTATAACGGCTCCGCTTCTGTATACTTTCCCTGGCTTCTATACAGGTCCGCCAGATTTTTCAACCAAGCTGCCATATTGGGATGCTCTGCTCCCAACTGCTGTTCCTGAATTGCTAAGGCTTGGTGAATGAGTAACTCAGTTTGCTCATATTTACCCTGTGCGTAATAGAGAGCTGACATATCATTTAGGCAGACTGCTACATCGGGATGATCTGGTCCAAGCTGCTTTTGATAAACCTTCAAGACTTGCTGCATAAGTAGTTCCGCCCGCTCATACTCACCCTGCGATTCGTAGAGCATTGCCAGCGTATGCATACTTTGAGCTGTATCGACATGGTCGGAACCAAGCGTCTGCTTACGGATGACCAGAGCCTCTTGGCAAAGAGGCATGGCCAACTCAATCTCATTCTGAACACGGTAGACTTCTGCTAAATTATTGAGAGTCTGCGCAGTGTCGGGATGTCTGAGCCCAAGTATTCTCTTGCGAATGGATAGAGCTTCTTGGAAGAGTGGCTCAGCTTGCTCATACTTGCCCTGAAAAACATAAATTCCTGCCAGGTTATTGAGGCTCTGAGCTATATCAGGATGATTAGCTTCGAGATGCCGCTTGCGGATCGCTAATGCTTGCTGCATGAGTGATCCGGCCTGCTCATACTTACCCTGGGTGCTATAAAACTCTGCCAGATTATTGAGACACCGGGCTGTATCAGGATGCTCGGTTCCCAACTGCTGCTCATAGATCGTGAGAGCACGCTGGTAGAGTGGTTCGGCTTCCGCATACTTGCCTTGGCTCTCATAAAAGCTCGCCAAGTTGTTCAGAGCAGTTGCCGTATCGAGATGCTCGGTTCCCAACTGCTGCTCATAGATCGTGAGAGCACGCTGGTAGAGTGGTTCGGCTTCCGCATACTTGCCTTGACCTCGATACAGGCTCGCCAAGTTGTTCAGGTTTGCTGCTACGTCAGGGTGGTCTGGTCCTAGCACCTGCTCATCGATTGCGAGAGCACGTTGGTAGAGTGGTTCTGCCTCTGCATACTTGCCTTGACCTCGATACAGGCCAGCCAAGTTGTTCAGGTTTGCTGCTACGTCAGGGTGATCTGGTCCTAACGTCCGCTCACAAATTACAATAGCGCGCTGAGAGAGTGGCTCAGCTTCTGCATACAAGGCGTGTTCACCTAAATAAAGACTTGTTCGATGCAGTACATCTGCGGCTTCAACGAGTGTAAGCCCATAGCGTTCGATCAACTCATAGCACACTTGCGCTTGATTGAGATACCGGAGGCATTGCTGCCACGAGGCCATATCCTGAGGATGGTCGGGAAACACTTTGTTGACTGCTCGAATCACTCGTTCCACCCATTGGCGTTGCACCTCTCCATCCATCCGATCTCTTTGCACTGCCTGTACGAGACGATGGATACTCAAGGTACGATCTTCCACCAGACGCTTCACCAGAGAATACTTGAGCAGTTCCTTCATCATCTGCTGAAACGCGAAGGGATCAGTAGCAGCTTGTTGGAGAAAAGCAGGCCAATAAGCCGCACCATCTGTGATCAATTCCTCCGGAATGCTATCCGGCGCTAAAAAAGAGCAAAGCTGAAGGAGTTCGGCCGCCGCAGGTCTCTTCTGCTGCACCTTTTGAATGGAGAGCGACCAGGTAGTTGCGACCGAGTCAGGATAATCGGTTGCTTGTGCTCCACGTTCAGCCAGTAGTTTCTGACGATGCGTTTGGTAAAGGTCGAGATACTCCTCAAAGCTGCACTGCGTCTCTTCAAGATAGGCTCCTGCTTGATCGATGGCGAGTGGGAAGTGATCGAGTGCCTCGACAATGTTTCCAGCCCGATGGACCTGGTCGATCTCTTCATCGGACATGTGTTCAAGATCGAAAGTATGTTTAACGCGATGTGCTCGGCGAAGGAGAAGCAATGCTCCTTCGACGAACCCCATCGTTTCGACTTCGATGGGGGTTGCCAGCGAACCAACGGCGCTGGCGCGTGTGGTTAGAAGAACGCTTCCGCTGCCCCCTTGGGGAAGATACTCCCGAATGGCGGGAAGGTCACCGTCATGATCAACGTTATCAAAGATCAGCAACCATGGCTGCTTGCATTGCTCTAGCCAGTGTTTGACTGCTTCGATGAGCTTTCGCTGATCGGTCTCGTTTCTGGCGGCAAACTCCGGGAGCAATGTTGCTATCTCCACAAAGCTGGCAAGGATGGTCTCTTGGCTAGCAGCATTCACCCAGAACGTATGCCTATAGCGGCCTGAATCGCGAGAGCGGTAGGCATATTCGACGGCAATCTGCGTCTTGCCAATGCCTCCCAGACCCGTGATGGCCTGGGGTTGGGTCAGCGCTACGCGACGGCTTGTAAGAGTAGCTGCCTGCTCGAATGGTGCAAGGAGCTCATCGAGCTGATCAAGGAGTTCGTCCCGCCCGGTAAAATAAGGATTGCGGTAATAAGGGACATTCCAGACCTCGGGTGGTCCTACTCTGCTTGAGGGTGAGGGCCTATCCGGTCGAGGTAGCCGTTCCCTAGTGACAAAGGCCCGGATGAAGCTGAGTGCGTAGAGCGCGGAGGCACGCGCCGCATAGTCGTGATAGGCATTGTTTTTGTTCTGGTCAGCATAGTCGCAAACTCCTTTGACGACCAGCCAGGGGATTTGGGTATGACGGCTCATGACCAGACCAAAGGCAGCGCCCTCCATATCGATGGCAACTGTGCCACGCACTGGTGCACGCACAACCTCAAAAGGATGATCAGCTCGCACCGCGCTACCTGAAGCCATTGCCTTGATGTAACAGGCTATCTTACGCCTCTTGTGCTGTCCAGGTGGATAGGAAGGACGTTTCAGCCGCGTGACGAGCGGCTTCCAATCGTCGAACAATCCCAAGAATTGCAGGATATTGGCGTCGAGCTGATAGGTCAGGGTATCGTGCAGGTGGACGCTTCGCCCCTGCTCGTCGAGTGTGAACTTGCCATTGTCATAGGTGAAGGTCCGCTCGGCCACCACCAGATCGCCGAGTTGTACCTGTTGTGCATCGCCAGCACAAATCCCGGTCATGATGGCGACCCGCGGTTGGCACTCCTCCAGAACGCGTGAGAGGTGCAAGGTCATCTCCTGCGGTCCATAGCGTGGCAGCCAGGAAATATGAAGGTTCAGAAGCTCGCCTTTGTTGTTCTTGATCGTGGCGAAGCGAGAACTATAGTGGTAGCGAGAACTGACATGCTCTTCAAAAGCACCCTCGCAGTGCTGCTGGAGGATCTCAAGAAAGGCCCTGGCTTCTTCTGGCAAGGCGCAGACAACGCACACATCAAACGACTGGGGAGATGTTTCCATCGCTCTTCTCTCTCGTATTTCCATCAACTACGATGTCTTGAGTCGATGGTAGTATAGTCGATTTCAAATGGGAAGGAAAGGATTAGAGAGCAAAAGGGTTCTTTTTGGGGCACAACGAAGATTCTCATAGAAATGGGCCGTTTGACCGTATGCTCATCCTCTGGTGAGGAGTGACGACCTCCCATTCTGGAATGGCTGAGTCGGAAAATCGGTGGTATACCAGACACCTCTTCCAACAGAGCACGCCTGACAATAAGCATCACATCCCTTTCATGCCTTTCAGCTTCTCACGGATCTGATCCATGCTCGGTTGAGTATAGCGTGCAGTGGTCTGAACCGCAGGGGTGCCGCGCTTGGTGATATGCCCTAAATACACTGCGAGTTCTCCATCATCCAAGCCCGCCTCTTTCTTGGCGCGATGCGCAAAGTCATGACGGAGGTCATGGAAGGTCACATCACGAATGAATGACGCTTCTGCCTTAGTCGCTGTTGCTTTGAACTGCTTAAACCATTCGTGGATGGCAGCCTCCCCAAGCCGCCATCCATCGAGTTCTCTCTCTGGAACAGGGACTGTTTCTCGCTGCGATGTAAACACATAGTGGCTTTCGGGTGCTCGTTTTCCTTTCTGGAGATACTCGTAAAGTGGCTCTCGTGCGGTATTCAGCAGGATAATGTCTCGGTACTTCTCGCCTTTATGGCCGACATGGAGTTTACCAATCTTCCGCCCCACCTGGGTATGCTTCATCAGCAGGAAGGAAACATCGCTCACCCGACATCCGGCCCAGTAGCCCAGCGCAAACATCGCTTTGCCGCGCAGGTCTCTTGATCGCTCGACCAGGTTGCGGAGCACGAGGCGCTGATCTTTTGACAGCTCCCGCGGCGCAAGTAAGGCCGCGGGAGGAATGGTGAGACCGCGAGTGGGATTGGTCCTGATCTCGCCTTCGGCTATCAGCCAGTTGGCAAACCCATTGATCACGGTTTTCACCCGTTCCTGGTGGCTGGTGCTATATTCTTGGTCTTTTAACTCCTCGAGATAATCACCAAAGGCGGTCTTGGTCAATTGCTTTGGATGAAACTGTCCCTCGCTTCCAGGAAGTTGCGCCACCCAGTCGGTCACTTGATGGAGAATACGAAGGTAGGCGTCAATGGTGGCCTCGTTTTTCCCGGCAAGTTCAGCATGAGCATAAGCCTCGATCCATTGATTAGCTATGGGCGCTGGAAAAGCTATGATTTTTTGTTGACGGTGTGATGATGACATAGCTGATTTTCCTCTCTCTCCTGAACATGGTCATCAGTTGCTCATCCATCCGCTGAGGAATAACCTCTCCTCGACCTTTGGGAAAATACCTCCAACGAGATGAGTAGAGGAAGTCATTTCCCTCCAGAAAAATTTCTGTCAAGAGTTTTGGAGTCTCATTTTCGGCCAACGATGACACAGTGCAGGCATGTTGTTGCTCAGAAAATATAGCCTGCTTGGTTAGAAGTCTTGACAGAAGAGACATTCCGTCAAGGGATTTCTGTCAAGAGACAGTATAGCAGGAAATATAAAGGTTGTTCAAATAGGAAACCGAATCGGCTCAATTCATGGAGAGGTTTGAGTACAAGACCTCACATATTGTTGTTTGACCCATAAAATAAAGCCGCCAAAAGGGGGGGAAATATGCGTCAGGAGAATAAAATGGCGAGGTTTGTTGATCGACAATTAAAATGGTTCTCCGCTATCTACCGTGCAATGAGATGTGGCTCTTGAGCGTGGTATCTATGAATACCCTACTTGAGCAGGGTCTTCGGCATTCTCTCGCCCTGCTTATCAGAAATGGGACACAGCAAGGGGATTCACGATCGAAAGCAGGCGCTTCTGTCCCAGTCTACAAAAGCAGAATACACTTTGCCTGACACCCTGTTGAGCTAGTTGGCTTGAACTTTTTGTTATCTAAGTATGAGCTTTGCACGGAAGATGACGGAGAACCACTATCCTCTTGATGTTTACAGCATATATGGTCGGGCCAATTTTGATCTGCTTCGCCTGCGGGTTTTGCATCATCGAAAGTGTGCATGAACCGGCAAAATGGGTTCACTCCAATGGCGCACGCGCAGATACCAGCGGATACAGAGCAAAATAATCTCGGCTTCATAGTGACGCCATTTGAACGGATGCTCTTCTGTCATGATTTGTCCTTTTCCACTCTTTTCCCTGACTCTACCAGTTCAGCTTTATCTTTGCAACATAGCCTTGTTACGGTGTTATTTCGTTTGATGCCTTTCAGAGATCATGATCAGCAAGTTTCTGTTTTGCCAAGAAGACCCTTCCTTTGCCCAAATCAGTGTTGATAGGTATCTGTTGTCGGCAAAAAGGGCATTGCGTTTCACTAAAGGTCTCAAGAGTCACTTTAATCAGTGTATGAATGGGTACGTTATCCACATCTTCAGGTTGTACACGTCCACGATTGCATAGAGCGCTCAAGCCCACGACATTACCCCCATGCATGCGTACAAGTTGGATTACTTGACGAGCTGAACCACCAGTTGTAAGTACATCTTCGACGACCAGTACATTTTTCCCAGAAATATACTTGTCATAGTCGCGGTAGAAGAAGAACTTTCTATCAGAACCCTCTCCTTCTTTTTCCGCATATACAGCCAATGTTTCACCTGATGAGCGATTACCATTAAGATGGTGAGCAACCCACTGGGAGAGGACAATGCCACCCAAGACTGGGCCTACGACAACATCGATCCGGTCTGCATTATAGGGAGCTGCCATCATCTGACAGAGAGACGATATCACTTTTGTATGTAGGTAAAGCGCATCTTTGTTGATATATACTGAGCTATGCCGACCAGAACTGTACACGAAATGGCTATCAGTGATAATAGCTCCAACATCGGCCACTATTTGCATAATCTTCGGATCGTTCATCCATGCTCCTTTCTTTTATATCCATGGATACGTATTCGTGGCAATGGATATGATGCCGTACCGAATGTTGTGTAACGATGTAGAACGAGAAGACGCTAAACCCAGTCCAGGACTGGGTTTCGGGTTTTTCTGCTATGTGCCGTTACACAACATTCGTTATGGCATCTCTCTCCCCTCTTGTGAACAACCAGTCATAGACATATAATCTCGACGATATATGCGCTATAAATTGGAAGCGGAAATTAAAGCGGTGGAAGGAAAGAATCAAGATGGACAATGAAAATACTGCCTTGATAAAAGAGTTGCAGGATATTTTTGACAACTTAAAGGTATGCCTTCAACGCCGTGATGCGGAAATGATAAACACAACCATTGCAGCAGGAGAAAGACTCCTGCCCTGCCTTCCTTGGAAGACTGCAATTGCTCAGTTTTACTCTATAGTAGGCAACACTTACTCAGGCTGGTTTGAACTCTATGAGTATAACAATAACGCAAAGACTGTTGCGTTAAGCGACAACCTACAGAAAGCCAAGACCTATTATCGGCAGGCGCTCAGTTGGGTAAAAGACCAGAACCCGCACTTAGAGAAACAGGTATGGGTAAACTATGGGAACTGCCTGGACTTTCTCGGAAGAGGTGTTGAAGCACTCTATGCATATGATGAAGCGTTAGGCATCGACCCGCAGTTTGCTATGGCAATCGGGAATAAAGCTATCACCTCCCGACATTTTGCCAGCATTTCCGGTTCATATACTGCGGCGATCCACATTGATGCCTATCATGCCCTCCATTCGATTATCGATCATGCAGAACTCGTCGCAATTGGCGGACAAGGAGCGAAGCAGCACTTTGAGGAAGTGCTACACAGCATAGAAGCCCATGTAACAGACAAAACGGTGTTAGAGAAGCGCAGGCCACATCCTCACTATAATGAGACTCATCTCTCTGACTTTGAGAAGTTCTATCTGCGTTTCTGCATCACACACAAGCTCTTCCTCAATTTTCATATTCATGACGATACCTGTGAGGCGGCTTTACATGACTCCATTTTTATTAGCATCACAACGCCCATTGATGACACAACGACCTTTTTTAAGCTCTCTCGGTACATCAACCAAATCAAAGAGGACTATGCCGTCGCCAGGCTGTCGCTCGTACAGTCTCAAATGCGTAGGAAGGACTTTGATAGCATTAGCAAGAGAACCACCTTTATTAACCCGAGAGATTATTCCCGAACGAACATCTACACCGGCTTGTTAAAATCTGCCTTTAAGGAGGCATTTAACATCCTCGATAAAATAGCCGTGTTTTTGAACAGGTACTATGATCTTGGCCTCAATGAACGGAGCATTTCTTTCGACTCTGTTTGGGTCAAGGACAAAAAGAAAGACCGCACACTACGAGAGAGGCTCTTACATACTGAAAACATGAGCCTCTATGCCCTGTATGACATCCACAAGGATTTTCAGAACGGCTATTATCAAACGCTTAAAGAGATCAGACACGCCTTAACCCATCGACAACTGACAATTTTTGAGTTAGGCATTGAGGGTATGCAACAGGACGGCGACCTGCTCAGCATTAGTGATGACGAGATGCTGCGTCAAACAATACAACTGATGAGATTAGTAAAAGCCGCCATTATCTACCTTATCAATACTGTTACCATAGAAGAAAAGAAGAAATTTACTACTACTGGCAAGGTAGGAACAATGAGCGCGTCAACCGCCCAACTTGAGGATAGCGACGAAATTTGACATCTAAGTTTCCGCGTCGTACACTCCACCATTCTACGACGCCAGGCACGAAATTGATAAAAACCAGCGAAAAACCTCGCCACAAGTAGCACAAACCGAATAAAAACATTCCAACGCCGACCAACAAATAATGTGCGCCGCTCGCTTGCCACGTTCATTCTAAACATAAGATATAATGATTTAGACAAAGATTTGATAATTATTGAGAAGAGGAAGCTACCATAAGTGAGCAAGGCAGTAAGGCGTTAGCAGTGATATACTCATACACAATCAAGAAGGAATATCTCACCTTTCCTAAGTGAAAATGTGAGGAGGCTTCGATTATGCCAGAACAAGTGAGTAATGTTACTGAGATATTTTATTCCTACGATGACGAAGATCAAAACCTACAAGAAAGACTTGTGAAGCATCTAAGCATCTTAGAAAAGAAGAAAGTAATTACTAGTTGGAATAAGCGTAACATTGGAGCAGGGAAAGACTGGGAGCAAGAGACAAAGACTCACCTGGATACTGCCCACATAATACTTCTTCTTATCAGCTCATCCTTCATTTCCTCAGAGAATTGTTATGATATTGAGATGAAGCGAGCAATGCAACGACACGAACGGAAAGAGGCCCGCGTGATACCCATCATTCTGCGCCCTACTGATTGGCAACAATCACCATTTGGAAGTCTCACTCCCCTACCTAAAGATGGGAAGCCCGTCACCAACTGGGAAAATATTGACGATGCTTTTGTTGAAATTGCCATAGAAATAGGCAATACAGTTAGAGAGTTGCGATCAGATAGATCGACTGAGTTCACGAAGAGTGAGGACTTTGCTACGTATAAGAAAGTGTATTATGAAGAAGCACTGGCTACTTTAGAGCAAGATGAGAATCTTGATGCTCTAAAGTACTATGAGAAAGGAAATATTCTCAGAGATCTTATGTGTTATGAAGAGGCACTGGTTGCTTATGAGCAGGTCATTCGTCTTGATCCTACCTTTGCAGACGCTTATCGTGGCATAGGAAACGTTCATTACATACTAAAGCAATATGATAAAGCAGAAGCAGCATTTGAAAGAGCTATAAACTTCAATCGTAAGGACACTTATGCAGTTTATAGTAGCTCAATTACCTCTTATAAACTCGAAAAATATAAAGAATCTTATACCAAGTACCAACAAGCAGTTGAACTTGACTCAACAATCACTCAAAGCTATCCCGATAAAGAGCTTGCTCTTGAAGAAACAGAAAGCTATAAAGAGACAATTAAAGTCTCCAAAGCCATAGAGTCAACATCGAGAAAAAACATTGGTATTATCGGCATATCGATACCTATCGTTCTTCTCTTCGGAGGGATACTGTCGGGAAGCCACGGAATTTCGGACTCCATCAGTTCCTACTTTTATAACGTGACGGGATATGTTTTGGTTGGCAGTCTGTGTGCTATTGCCGTTCTCCTTGTCTCCCATCGCGGCTATGCGCCGCTGGATGATATTATTAGCACTCTTGCAGGTGTCTGCGCGATTGGTGTAGTCCTCTTTCCAACTCCTCCAGATGTGGGTGCCACTCAAGGACAGACGACAATTGGGTTGGCGCACGCTTCGTTTGCTAGCAGCTTTTTCCTCATACTCGCTTTGATGTCGATCGTTCTTTTTCGGAGAACGGATCAGGAGAGTCCAACGCGGAGAAAGCAACAGAGAAACACAATCTACTTGATCTGTGGTATCGTTATTCTCGCATGTCTTGTGCTTGCTAGCCTTCTTCTTTTTGTCTCATACCTGCCAGGCACCGCGTGGCTACAACCACTTCATCCAATCTTCTGGCTTGAATCTCTCCCGATCTTCGCGTTTGGTATCGCCTCGTTTGTCAAAGGAGAGTCGATACTGAAAGATGAATAATGGGGGTGTCGTAACGAGCAAAAATCTTGCGGGATAACCTCAGCCTTGTTTCTGGATGTTATGAACCTTATCGCAAACAACCAGGAGGTGGTCCATCGGGTCTCATAGTTACTGAGAAGCACAACCCGTTCGCGTCGCACAAGAAAATGTTTCTGCCATATTGTTGAGTCTATAAGGGATATGATTTCCGCTGAAAATCCTAGAGTTAATTTGCTCAACTCTATCTTTGCACTTTTTGGGCTAGGCCGCCTCAGGCGGCGAACAGATCATATAAGGAGTCAGGTTGAACGCCAGATTGGAATTGGTCAAAGAGCCAGAGAAGGACACTGCGCCGCAGGCGACGCTGAATTTCGCGGCGCGCTTCTCCAATGGTGACAGGGCGTTGCCAGCGCTGCTGCAAGCGGTGTTGCTCTTCCTCCAAGAAGACGTAGGCCAGCATGGCCAAGGTCCAGAAGCGCAGAATGGCGGTGGCACTCATCACCTGATAGTCCCACGGGATGCGCAACGAGGTGTAAGCAAGCGAGCAATAAAGGAAGAGAAGGAGATTGCTAAAGGCAACAGGGATTGCTGGCCCTCATGATCGGATCAGAGGGGAGATGAGCTTTCATAGAAAAAAACTTCTTGGTGTGCCAGCTCCTCCTGTCTTAGTTGCTGGCGAGGTATGTGGGAACCCCAGCAACCGTGATGCGCTGCTGAGGTGGTCCCGACCAGGCATTGCAGGCGAGCCGATCTTGCCAGCTCCAACGATGATGCAACGGCAATGCCAGTGGTGGGCGAGGGGGAGGGGAACCTCTCTGTGGCAAGTCAGTCAGCGGAAGGATCTCAACGTATTGCCTGCGCCAGTATGTCATCCAGGTGCGGCGAAGCCTTCGCCCGGCAACGTCTACGAAAGCCGGATCGGTCCGAGCAGGACCGGCTTGCGCTCAACAGGTGCAGGCGCAGGGGGAGGCAAGAGACGACGGACCGCACTCACGCGACGGGCCCGATCTCCTTTTGCTCCTGATGCCAGGTACTGCTCCCGCAAAGCACAGGGCCGACAATCCGTCTGGTAGGCCAGGTAGACGGCTCGTTGGGTAAAGGCATTCTCCTGGCGCACTTCACTCAACCATAGGCTGGCTCCCGCCGGACAGCGGAGTTTTCCATCCTCTTGCAAGGTGAAGGTATCAGCCCCAACGTGTCCGGTGGCTCGTCCAAATGCGGCGGCCCCCTGCCACGGGCCATACTCTTGCGGGACGTCTTCCACCGCCTCGAAACAGGGAGGCGCTTCTTTGGGGGGAGACCATTCGATCTCGCGCAGGTGTACTCCCTGCATCTGTTGACCCAGGCAGAGGCGTAGATTCCACACCCATTGGCAGGCGAGTTGCCAGAGTTCTTGCCCACACGCAGTGTAGAGTAGGCGGCCAGCGAGGTACGGTGACTTCTCCGACTTGCCTGTCTTTTTCCCCAGGTAGTATCAGGAGACCATCCTTTTCTGACCGTCGGGTAAGTTCTCCTTGGGTGGTTTGGTGCTGGTTTTTTTCTACCATACCTCCCAGGGAGATCTTTCGCAACCTTTGACTTTCACAGTGTCAAGTTCATTTGGCTCATTTTGAACCTTGCCTTAGAAGATTGTCGAGCCTCATCTTCGTTATTGTAAGTGAGTTACTTACGCATACCAATTCACGAACTATTCTATATAGCTCTGCAAGTGTTATTTCTGGCTTGGCAACACATAACATAACTGATATACTCTCCTTCAAAAGAGCATTAAGGAAATATTACTGTGCCTTCATCACCTGATTCTCCCAACGAACCAGCATCTCGCCTTCCTACCGAACGGCTGCAGGGCATTGTGGAGCGGGTGACCTACCACGCTGAAGATTCCGGCTATACCGTGGCTCGGCTCAAAGCACCTGGAGAACGCGATCTCATCACGATTCTCGGTCGCTTTCCAGCTATTCATGCCGGCCAGACGCTACGCCTCACGGGTTTTTGGCGGGACCATCCAAAGTTTGGGCGACAATTTCAGGTGGTAAATGCCCAGGAGACGATGCCGGCCACGCTCACAGGTCTAGAGAAATACCTTGGTAGCGGCCTCATCAAAGGCATCGGACCCGTGACTGCCAAGCGCATCGTGGCACACTTCGGCCTGGAAACGCTCGACATTATCGAGCAGTCGTGTTCCCGTCTCATCGAGGTGCCAGGCATTGCTCAAAAGCGTGTGGCTATGATCGAGAAAGCCTGGGCCGCGCAGAAAGCCATCAAGGAGGTCATGATCTTCCTGCGCGGGCACGGCGTCTCGACTACCTACGCCGTGAAGATCTACAAGCAGTACGGCGACCAGGCGGTTGATGTCGTCTCAAACAACCCCTACCAACTGGCTGCCGATATCTTCGGCATCGGCTTTGTGACGGCTGATACTATTGCGCGCAACATCGGGATTGCGCCTGATTCTGCCTTTCGCTACCAGGCAGGCATCTTGTACGTACTCCAGCAGGCTGCCGAAGATGGACACTGTTTTCTGCCAGAGCGCGAATTGGTGGAGCGGGTGGTCAAGCAGCTTGCGCTGCCGGATTCCCAGGTGGATCCGGCGCGCATTAGCGAGCTCATCGTCCAGATGGCCGGCGAGAAGCAACTCATCACGCAGCCAGGGTATGTAGACCTCGCGGACCAGCAAATTTGTTATGCGCCGGCGTTCTACTACACGGAGCAGGCCATCGCCGCGCGGCTCTCCATCTTTGCCAGAGCGCCGGTTGGAGCTAATCTCCTCCTACGCGTGCAGCGCTGGATCGATATGTACACAGAGAAACGTGATATAACGTTGTCGCAAGAACAGCGACACGCGGTCGAACTTGCGGCGACCTCACGCCTGTTGGTGCTCACCGGAGGACCCGGATGTGGCAAGACGTTCACGACCAGGACCATCGTGGACCTGTGGAGAGCGATGGGCAAATCGATCCTGCTGGCCGCGCCGACCGGACGCGCCGCGCAACGGCTCTCTGAGATGACCAAACAGGAAGCCAAAACGATCCATCGCCTCCTTGCCTTTGACCCCAAAACGATGGGCTTCCGCTACAACGAGGAACATCCGCTCGAAGCGCAGGCTATCGTCGTGGACGAAACCTCGATGCTGGATCTGTTCCTGGCTCATTCGCTTTTGAAGGCAATTCCTCCCGATGCGCAGGTTCTTCTGGTTGGGGATGTCGATCAACTTCCCAGCGTCGGGCCTGGGATGGTCTTGCGCGATCTGATCGACTCACAGCAGATCCCGGTCGTGCGGCTGACCGAGGTGTTCCGCCAGGCGGCACAGAGTCACATCGTGACCAACGCTCACCGCATCAATGCTGGTCAGTTCCCCCGCTTGACACCGACCACAAAGTTCGCAGAGTCGGACTGCGTGTGGTTGGAGGCAGCTGAGCCTGAGGGAGGTGCGGAGGGCATCCGCCACCTGGTGAGCGAGTTCCTCCCCAGGCACGGCATCGATCCGGTGCGGCAGGTGCAGGTACTCTGCCCGGCAACCCGTGGAGTTGTGGGAACAAGACAGCTTAATGCGCTGCTCCAGCAGGTGCTTAACCCTCCAAAGTCGGGGAAAGTAGAACTGGCTAGTGGAGGCAGTATCTTGCGGGTCGACGACCGGGTGATCCAGCAGGTCAACGACTACCAGCGGGAGGTCTTCAACGGAGACGTCGGCACGATCACCTCGATCGATCTGGAGGAGCAGGAGATCGTGGTCCAGTTCACAGAGCGAGCGGTGACCTACGATTATGCGGACCTCTCAGAACTGGCTCTTGCCTGGGCCGTGACGGTGCATAAATCGCAAGGCAGTGAGTACCCGGTGGTGATCTTGCCCATCTTCATGCAGCACTATTTGCTGCTCAGTCGCAATCTGCTTTACACCGGCCTCACACGAGCCAAGCAGCTGGCCATACTGGTGGGACCAACCAAGGCCATTGGGCTGGCTATCAAACGTGTCACTGACCGGCAACGGTACACCGCGCTGGCTGACCGCATGAAAAGCCTATCGGCACCACCAATACTATAACTGGGTATTGGACGCTCATTGCTCATGGGAAGGAACTGACCGAGATAGTCTTTTGCTTTAGAGGACCCTATCCTCACACTTGTTATTCGCCTAGAACGACCATCGCCTCGTCGGAGATTGTTCACTGATATATCATGCCAGGAAACGGTTCAGCATCTCTTTCTCCCACAGTGGATAGTACGCCGAGTCGGTTCGATAGATCTGCCAGGCGCAGTTCAGGAGATGAACAATGGAATCCGAATCTACTGACCATTCCGTGCCTAGCGTTTCCTCAGGTAGATACCAACGCGGATCTGCTTCTACTAGCATGTCATCGACAACTCGCTGCACTTCGGTGGAGATCTCTACATTGTAGTATCCATGATAATCTTCTGTAACGTCCATTGCATTGGCAACCGTTGTCCACTCATTTGATATGTGTTGGGCGAGGTCCGACAATCCAAGTATCTGGGCCCGCTTGGCGAGCAGTTGGACACGCAGCCACGTCACAGGATGACTGCTGCCGCGCAGATCATCCGGCGATTGATAAAAGTCGCCGCGCTCCATCATACTGAGATGGGTCGAGAAGGCCAAGAGAAAGCTCGGCCCACCGATTGCCAAGCCAACGGCATCGCAGAAAATCTCCTGTGCCCATGTATACCAGGTATCGACGATTACCTGCCGTTGTCGGGCTTGCTCGTCCGAATGGCGATCATTGCGCTGAGATGGCGGCATGAGACACCGTGCGATCTCCCGTTGAAGCTCTCCCACGAGAGCATCCATCTCTGGCTTGTGAAGGCGATAGAGGAGATGTCCAAACTCGTGAAACAGGAGGGGCTGATACAGGAAACCGAGGCGCTCTATACAAGGAAGAAAGTAGATGGGAACGGGTGCCGTCCATACAGCCGTTGCACCATCGGTAAAAGCCGGTGGTAAGGTAGCTGTAAGAGAGTGCCCCTGATGCATCCAACCGATTATTCGCAGTGAAAGACGATCGGTATCGGATGCTCGTAGGATGGGAATAGCCCAACGCGTACTCAAAAGCGTTGCAATACTGTTAGCTCCCTGAGTATTACTGAGGATATCTTCCAGAATCATGTCCTGCCCTAATTGAAGGTCATGGAGATTCTGTTCTACGCGCCTGACATATTGTTGGCAGAATTCTTGAATAAGGGCGCGGTAAGGCTCCAGTTCAAGGGGAACGGTCGCCTGGTCGATCATTGCGCTGAGATCCTGGAGGCCGCGCAGCAGCCTTTGATTCTGTGTGTTGAGAACGTTGCGCACGGTCTAAATCTCCCCTAACAATCCCACAATATCAGCATGTACGTTTTGCTCCAAGAGCACGCGCAGTTCCTGTAAATAAGCGATCAACCGGCGCAGTTTGTCGGGGCTATCGGACTCGAGAAGCGCATCCACCTCAGAGAGCGTTACATCGTACAATGGCGAGTGTTGCGGCCATTGATTGCGTTTCGCGACGAATGTTCGCGCGAGTTGGCTAAGACGGGGGTCTGCCCCCGTTACCATACCTTCGCGCGTCCTCTCTGCTTCCTTCACGATCGCTCCAAAGCTATCGAGAAAAGTCCGCAAAACGGTTCGCGCCTCCATCACATCACTACTGCGCGCTGTATCATCTACATTGGCAAGGATCATCTTGGCATGAATGGAAAGGGTATTGAGCGCCGAGATAATACCGTGGGCGCGCTCAAAACTTTCCGCAGCTAGCCAGTTATTACTCATTTCTCCTGCTCCTTTCCGCCAGACACGTGGTACGCCTTTCTTTAGCGCCTCTAGGCGGGAGCTATCACTTTACATATGCAATGCTTTTATCGAAGACGCCGGACTTCCTGTGCTGCCCGTGCGCGAAGCTCATCATCAGTTCGTTTCAACGGGAGTGGCAGGCGTTGGGCGACACGTGGCGAAGACCAATTAAGTTGTGCCCCGGCGAAAACCGCTTCTGCGGCCTTCAGGATATCCGTGTTGCACGAGGTGGCAACGAGCATAAGAGGTTCGGCGGTACCCTGATGGAGGGTAGCAGATCCAGTTGCTGTCAGGAACACTATCTCCTGGTTTATCTGCACAGCCGTTCCCTCCAAGGGGTTCGCTACCTGGCTATCCCTCCCTCGCTCCCACAGTCGAATTGGCTTGAGGCTCTCTTTGTGAATATCGACGATATCAACAACTGCGTCACGCGTGAGCAAGCCGAGGTCTCGGAGACGGGTCACCCCATCGGTGATACCCTGGAGTTCTCCCCCCGTAGTACGTCCATCGCGCAAAACGAGCAGGGATGCTAGCGCGTCGAACTGGCCGCTCAGCATCCCCTGCACAAGTCGCACAAGTTCATCGGCCAGTATGCGTGGATTGATCGTCTCCTGTTTATGATCTGCTTTCGCCTGCACGTTTGTCGCGAGACCAAAGTTTGGTGAGGTTTCAGTGGACCGTGCGATGAGCAAAGACAGGGCGAAGTACCGTCGGTCATGGCCTACATCGATGATAATTTGCGCATTATATGGCCCCGCGCTAGCAACCCTCCACGGCACGCCATCCATTTGCTGCAGTACGTCGAGAGCATTCATAAGGATGAACTGATTCCACTGATTCTGCCCCTGCTCCTGGGTGTTGGCACGGCGTTGTTTGTCCCAGGCGCCATTGCGTAAGTACTGCTCATGCTGCAGCAGTGTCCTCTCCGTAACGCGCTTGATTCGCCAGCCCTCAAGGTGAAACGCAGCTTCATAGTAGGCAGCTGGCTCGTCATCTAGAATAAACAGTACGACACTCCGATCAGCATGGCGCAGCTGCTCCACAGCATCGGCAACAGTCGAATACTGCACAGGGTGTGCGGAGATCTGCTGCCTAGTCCACCGACTAATCGTTGTGGCAATGTCGCCAGCAAGTTTGCGCGCAATGCTCTCTCCGACGCTCTGGGGGTAAGCACAATACAGAACACGGCTCCCTGCGGGCGACGTCGAGTAGCAGCCGAAGCGTTCGAGAAAGTCCTGCCGCTGCCGGAAATGCTGTCGATATGCCGATACAGATGCGGCCGGTGGAGATGCGAGACGTGCCTGCCGCCCAAAGTGTAGCTCTGATGGGACAAAGTATGTAACCCGCGTGTCCTCAGGCTTCCAGAAGCCATCCATCATTCCAGGAGCGACTTTTCCCAGCGGATGCGGCTCAAGATGATGCCAAAACTTTTCGATTAAACTTCGGCGCTCCTCGGGAGCAATCTTGTCGACATTTTTCAGCGCCCTGGGAACATCATCATTCATCACTCGAACACGCACGCGGTCTGCGGCAACCCACTGCGCTTTTTCCAAACCCATAAAGGAGACCTGAACAGCCGGCGTGCCCTCGCAGGCTCCAATCTCCGGATTTTTTTCACGGTAATACGCGGCCAGAGATGGGTAGCTCGCCCCTTTCACGCGTATTTTGCCTGTCGTTGCGCAGGTCGTCCCGAGCAGCGCTCTGTCGAAATAACACGTCATCCGTGCGCGGCCGGTATCGTAGAGCAACGTCCCTTTCTGGCCCTGTTGTCGGCCAGTTAAGGCCTCAAACTGCTTCCTTCGTCGCTTTTGCTCGGCAGACGAGGGCGCGGTTGGGTCGAAAAAGTAAGCGAGGCTCTCGGTCGTGAAGAATGCCGTTCCCGCATCGACCGCGATGCCGATGCCGACATCATCAATCTGCATGCCCGCAATCTCATACCGGCAGTACGCGGCGATACCATCTTCGACACGAAACGGGTCGGGCTCATACCAGATGCGCGGGCTATTCAGCGTCCACAGCGGGGTACGCTTTGCTATCTGCGCAAGAAATGTCCGTTCAATCAGTTGGGGAAGGAAGCGCGCATGGTCATGGTCCATGAAAGAAAGATACTGCACCGGCTCTCCTGCATCCGCCACATCGAGCTCCCACTCCTCCGACTCCAAGTGGAGAGGCGTCAGTGGGCGATCAGTCGCGACGAGCAGCCCAGAATCGGCTGTGACCGCTGCGAGCCCATGACGATGGCGTAGCACGCCGCAGGCACGTTCAAGAAGATCGGGGCTCAGGCTTGGTCCTTGCACACTTGCCCGCCGAACCGCAATTTTGAGCGAACAACCGGGTCGCACGATGCGTAAATTTGTCTCAAGCATGGAGAAAGTTCCTCCCTTCTGGGCAGACACGTTGAAACGGACAGAGGCTACATATGGCTTGCTGAGCGCATGGAGTGAATGCATCGACAATGCTTTGCTCTCCATATGGATGCAGCGCACTCATGCGCTCAGCATCCTGGATAATACGCGCACGTGCCATGACTAGGATGCTTTCCGTCACAAGGAAATCCTCGACTTCCTCTGTACCCAGATAAGCTTTGCAGACCCGTATTGCATCGGGGCTGACCTGGTAGTGTTCAACTGCCCACAGCGCATAGGCCGCTAATTGGAGGCTCTCACTGCCACTGCCGTCACGCTCTCCCATTTTCCAATCGACGATCGTGATCTGCCCGGCCTCTTGGTACGCTAGATCGAGTCGCCCGTCAATCTTGCAGGGCAATCCTGGTAAACGGAGGCGTTGTTCGACGAGTGCGCCTGGCCGCACGCCAGCGCGGCGAAACTCATCGAATGCGTCCGCATTCATAAAAGTGCGTACCGCGGCCACAAGTCGTTGTTCGGAGCCGGACACAAGCGCTTCTGCGTCTGCTTGGTGATAATGATACTCACGCAGGAGCACAGGCGGATACTGCCCCCGTAAAGGCGATAGCCCGCCAGGATCAGATGCAGAGTACGTCACGTCACGACGGAAGAGTGATTGAACCCAGTCAACGAGCTGTTCACCACTCATCGGCGTACCTGCCTGTGCGCGCCGAAAATAGGTCGAGATCGCTAAGTGAAGAAGGGCGCCTCCACGTTCGTATCGGTTTTGCAGTGCTTTGAGCTGCCGCAAAGTGGCCTTCTCCGGCTCGGCCAGAGATTTACGCGCGGCGGCACCAAAGTATGTATAGTAATACTTACGTGGGCATTGCTCTACAAGTCCTCGGCGACTGTACGACCAGGTGATTTCCCTAACTTGTTCACTCCGTGTATTTGGTATCCAAGACTGTGCATAGGCATTAGCTTTACGCGGGATGGCCGCTCTTGCTCCCATATTTACGTGTCTTTCTCCCTCTATGGGTGGTCAGGTTCCTCTTTGAGGCTACGCAACAGGCTTGCCAGTTGGCGCCATTCGGTTTCAGAAATCCCGCGTTGCTGCGCCTCACGCAAGAATTCCTGGGCAGCCGAACTCGAACTCACCATATGCTGCACCTCAGAAGGAATCTTGCCTGTAAGGGCCAGCAACTCCGCTGGCGGGATACCCAGGATGCGACAGAGGAGCACAACGGTATCAGCTGCCGGCGGCGGCAGCCGGTCATTTTCGAGCTTACTGATATAAGTGAAATCAAGCCCGGCACGTTCAGCCAGGTCGCGCTGAGTCAGGCCAGCCTCGCGCCTGTGCTCGCGTAGTGCGATTCCAAACGATCGTTCCATAAGATGCACCCTCCTGCTTGCACGCTTTTAAGCAGTATATCACAACTTGAGTTGTTAGTCAACTCAAGTTGTGCAAATGGACTTTTTTCCTATGGACACTGAAATGATTGACGTTAGTACAGCATGAAAGTCGTATGAGGCCATTTCGGTGAAGTTCCTTAAAATCTGAGAGCAGGGAAGTGAAGATAAATACTGACTACTAGTGGGTCAAGCCGCAAATAAGTTGCAAAAAGAACGAGGAAGTGAGAGACTAAGAGGAGAAGAGGAAAAAGAAGCAAAGGAGGGAGTGTATGGGGCGGAAACAGAACGAAGCGTTGCGTGCGATCACAGAGCA
>WNGK01008918.1_pt1 | contig 19935 bp, 16 predicted proteins | sample 5400601 | NCBI WGS metagenome assembly WNGK01 (sample SAMN13153376, study PRJNA577476) | soil metagenome | isolation source: 60 cm soil or saprolite under Garry oak tree replicate 1 | place: USA:California | collected 2016-06-15
CCGAGCTTGGCGAGCACGTGGCCGATGTGCGTCTTGACGGTCGCCTCGCTGACGAATAGGGCGACCGCTATCTCGGCGTTGCTCCGGCCCCGGGCGACCTGCAGCAGGATGTCGCGCTCCCGCGCGGTCAGCGAGGCCAGCCGCGACGGCGACGGCGCAACGGCAGGCGGCCGCCGGGCGAACGCCTCGATCAGCCGGCGGGTGACGGTCGGCGCGAGCAGGGCGTTGCCGGCCGCGGCGGCCCGTACGGCGGCAATCAGGTCGTGCCGCGGCGCATCCTTCAGCAGGAACCCGCAGGCGCCGGCCCGCAGCGCCTCGTAGACGTAGTCGTCGAGGTCGAAGGTGGTCAGCATCACCACCTTGGGGCCCGCGCCGGTTTCCGCGCTGGTGATCAGCCGGGTCGCCTGCAGCCCGTCCATCTCCGGCATCCGCACGTCCATCAGCACTACGTCCGGGCTGCTGGCCGCGGCGGCCGCTACCGCCTGGGCGCCGTCGGCCGCCTCGCCGACCACGGTGATGCCGTCGGCCGCCTCCAGGATGACGCAGAATCCCGACCTGACCAGCTCCTGGTCGTCGACTACCAGGACGCGGATGGGTTCCGGCACGGCGGCGGTTATCGGGCGGTTGGTCATCGGGCCGGTGGTCATCGGGCCGGCAGCCTGGCGCTGACCGCGAAGCCGCCGGCGGGCGTCGGGCCGGTCGTCAGGTTCCCGCCGCAGGAGGCAACTCGCTCGGCGATCCCGGCCAGGCCGAATCCGCCCGGGCCAAGCCGGACCACGTTGCCTGGCCGACCGTCCCTGCGATTCCGGGGGCTGCTGCCAACCAGGGCGCCGCTGCCAACCGGGGCGCCGCTGCCAACCGGGGCGCCGCTGCCAACCGGGGCGCCGCTGCCAGGGGACGGACCGGTTGCGGGCGGGGTGCCGCGTCTCGGCGGGCCGCCGTCACCGGGCCGGGCTGTGCTGCCGGGCTGGCTTCCTGGCTGGCTCCCGGCTACCGCCGGGGGGCCCGCGGCTGACGTCCTGCCGCCGTTCGCCGGGCCGGAGTCCGAGACCGACACCGTGATATAGCCGGGCTCGTAGCACAAGGTCACGTCGGCGCACGCGTCCGGGGCGTGCCGCATGGTGTTGGTCAGGGCTTCCTGCACGATCCGGTAGGCCGTCACGTCGATGCCGGGGGCTAGCGGGTACGGGGTCCCCTCAAGGTGGAAGTCGACCGGCAGACCGGCACAGCGCACCTTCTCCAGCACGGTGCCGAGTTCCCCCAGCGATGGGGATGGCTCGGTCTGCAGTTGCTCGGCCGGACCGCGCAGCACGCCGAGAAGCCTGCGCAGCTCGGTGAGTGCCTGCCGGGCCGTGTCCCCGATGATCTCCACGGAGTGCCTGGCCTCGACGGGCTGGCCGGGCAATAGCGATGCCGCCGCCTCGGCCTGGACGGCCATCAGGCTGACGTGATGGGCGACCACGTCGTGCAGTTCCCGCGCAATCCTGGCCCGCTCCATCGCGGCGGATCGCGACGACTCGCGGTCGCGATCCGACTCCGCCCGGGCCGCACGCGCCTCGATCTCGTCAACGTATGCCCGCCGGGTGCTGGACAGGACGCCGGCCATCCCGGCGGCGGCAAAGATGAGGACGGCCACGACAAAGTCATACGGCTCGTTGTGGCCAGGCGATAGCTGGGACGTAGCGATCACGGCTGGCGTAAGGATGCAGATGAGCAGGCGCGCCCGCGGCCGGGAGCGGTCCATCGCCGTATAGAACGCGATGGCCGGCCCGAGCGGAAGAGGCGCATAACCGAGGCCGATCAGGTCGTAGGCCACCCGTGCGGAGCCGATGACGGCCAGCACCGCAATGGGCTGTGACCGGCGCCAGATCAACGGCATGTTCTGGCTGATGATCAGCACGACAGCCCAGCCCAGCGGGTGCAGCTGATGACGGTAAACCAGCAGGACGGCCAGGTCGGCGATCGTCAGCGCCACCGCGAGGACGAGGTCCTGCAGCCGCGGATCGAGCGCCGCTAGCCTGGCCGGGACCCATGTCACAAGCCGATCGTATGGCCCAGGTTCCGCCTGGTGGATCCCCCGCGCGGCCGATCTGGCGGCTGCTACCTCCGGAGGAGCCGGGACGGCGCGATCGCCGCGATCTCGGCCGTGCGATGGAGCCAGGGACTTCGCCGCGGCGGGCGATGCGGTGACGGGCCGGCCGCGGGCACGATGCGGGCTATGAAGCCCCCCACGGCCGACGGCCAGCCCGACTCAGCTGCTTTCGTACTTATATCGCCCCAGCCTCACCTAGCGGCCCTTGCAACGGCCTCACCCAGGCCCGTTTCAGCGGCGCTGGACGCCAGGGCGGTCCGCACGCCCGTTGCCGGGATCGCCCTGATCGCAGCCACCGCCGTCGGCCTTGAGCTGGCGGTGAGCGCCCGCTACGGCTATCACAGGGACGAACTCTATTTCCTGGCAGCCGGGCATCACCCGGCCTTCGGCTACGTGGACCAGCCGGCAATTACGCCGCTGCTCGCGCGGATTTCCTCGGCCGTGTTCGGCAACTCGCTGGCCGGGCTCCGCGTCATCCCGGCGCTGGCGATGGCCGCGCTCATCGTCATCACCGCGACGCTGAGCCGAATGCTCGGGGCCGGCCGTACCGGCCAGTTGCTTGCAGCGCTCGCGACCGCGACTTGCGCCGAGTACCTTGGCACGGCGCATCTGCTGACAACCACGGTCCCCGACTTCCTGGCCTGGGGCATCCTGCTGATGCTCGTCATGCGCCTGCTCGCCAGCGAGGATCGCCGATGGTGGCTGGCGGTTGGCGCCTGCGCCGGGATCGGCGCCGATGCCAAGTGGAACATCGGCTTCCTCGTCGCCGCGCTGGCCGCCGGCTTCGCGCTGACCCCGGCCAGGAAGCTGCTGGTGAGCCGCTACCTGCTGGCCGGCGCCATGCTGGCCGCGGCACTCGCCTTGCCGGACGTGATCTGGCAGGCTGCGCACGGCTGGCCCAACCTGGACGTGTTCCGCGTGCTGCAGGGCGCGGCGTGGCACAACAGAGTCACATACTGGCCAGCCCAGCTCGTCTATACCGGCCTGGCGATCGCGCCGGTCTGGATAGCCGGCCTGGCGTGGTCGCTGCGCAGCGAGGCGGCCCGTCGCTTCCGCCCGGTCGCGATCGCGTGCGCCATCGCGGGAGCCCTGTTCTTCGTGCTGGGCGGGAAGCCCTACTACGACGGCGCGGTCTACCTGTTCCTGTTCGCCGCAGGCTCAGTACCGCTGGAGCGCTGGCTGTCCGCCCGCAGGCCGATGGCCGGGCGGATCCCTGCCGCTGCGCTGATGACCACCGCCATGCTGGCTTCCGCTGCGGTCGCAGTGCCGGTCGCGATCCCCGTCCTGCCGGCGGCGACGCTGCATGCGGTGCCGCTGCAGAAGATCAACTATGACCTGGCCGAGACGATCACCTGGCCCAGGCTGGTAGCGCTCATCGGGCGTGAGTACCACTCGCTGCCCGCACAGTTGCGGCGCCGGGCCACGGTCCTGACCGGGAACTATGGCGAGGCCGGGGCAGTCGACCGGTACGGCCCGCAGTTCGGCCTCCCGCAGGCCTACAGCGGCGCCAACAACTTCTGGTTCTGGGGACCGCCGCCAGCCGCCGATACCTCGGCCGTCGTGGTCGGCATGGACCCGGCCTTCCTGCGCCGTGAATTCGCTCATGTCCGGCGGGTAGCGACGTTCAGGAACGGACTCGGCGTCAGCGATGACGAGCAGGGTGCCCGGGTCTTCGTCGTCAGCGGCCTGCGGTCGACCTGGCAGGAAGCATGGCCATCCTTCCGCGATTTTTCCTGACCACGCCGCACCACGAGGTGGCGCATGAGCAACTACACCGCACGGCCGCATAGCCCCTCGCCAGGACGGCGCCCGGCCCGATGACCCCAGGCGCCGTCGGCGATGTGCGGCGCGTTCGAGCTGACCATCCCGCTGGAGGTGTCCATCGGCACCGCGGCCGAGTCCCGCCTGCGCCATCGCGATCTGCGCGGAAATAGCTCGCATTCGGCGGCGACAGACTTGCTGTTGATCATGTCGAGATATATCGTCTTGCTGTCAGTTCTATGAGCTCGCCGGGGGTACGGGAGGAACAGATGACGCCAGGACCGGACCTGCGCATCGGCGATGCCGAACGCGACGCGACCGCCGAGCGGCTGCGTGAGAGCTACGCGGAGGGCCGGCTGACCCTTGATGAGTTCAACGAGCGCCTGAACGCGGCACTGGCTGCGACCACCGAGCGCGAGCTGAGCCTGGTGACCATGGATCTCCCGCACGCGACGGTGCCGTATCCGCCGCTGCCGCAGGGCGTGCCCGGCGGCGGCTGGCAGCGCTCGGGGTACCAGCGCGGGCGCCGGGCCTACCAGCCGCGGTTCCTCCCGGTCTTTATCGCGTTCGCACTGGCCTGGTTGCTGATCTTCGCCTGGCTGCCCGCGCTCCGGCTGTTCCCGTTCCCGGGCAGGCTCGCGATCATCCTGGTAGTCGTCGGGGTCATCCGCGGCCTGCTCCGCAGGATCTGGCGACGCGGCCGTTCCTGACCAGCCTTCCTGGCCGGCGCTTCCTGGCCAGCACAAAGGCGGCTCGGCCACGTTCCGGGGTCAGGCCCTGGCCGGAACCCTGAGCGGAACCACGAGATAGCGGAACGCCGCTACTTCCGGCGCAGCGTCATCCGATTCGCCGTCATCCGATTCGCCGTCATCCGATTCGCCGCCATCCGATTCGCCGCCATCCGAAGCGCCGCCATCCGAAGCGGCACCATCCGAAGCGGCACCATCCGAAGCGGCACCATCCGAAGCGGCGCCATCCAGCGCAGCGTTACCCGACTCGCCGCCATCCGACGCGGCGTCATCCGAGGCGGCACCATCCGAAGCGGCGTTACCCGACTCGCCGCCATCCGACGCGGCGCCATTAGGCACAGCGTTTCCCGACTCGCCGCCATCCGACGCGGCGCCATCAGGCATGCTCTTAGCCGCCGCGCCATGCGCCGGGGCCGAGTCCTGATCGCCAGCCGCCGGGACCGCGTGCTGGTCACCGGCCGCGGACACCGCGCCGGGCGCCCAGGTGATCAGCGCCGGCTTGGCCGGGCTGGTGAACTCGATCCTGATCCGCCCGCCGGACTCGGGCGGCACTTCGCCGCTGGCGTCGCCAGACGTGCCCGAGCCACGCGGCGAGGCATCAACGGCTACCGCGGCCAGGCCGTCGAGCAGGTAATGCGGGTTGAAGGAGATCACGGGCTCGTCGCCCTCGAAATCGGCGGCCACCGTCTCCACGGCCCGCGCCCGGCCCTCCGCCTGCGCCTCTACGACGACCATTCCGGTGCCGAACGCCAGCCGGACCGGGCTGGCCCGCTCGGCGACCAGCGACACCCGCCGGACCGCCTCGGTGAACGGGCCGGCCGGGACTTCGGCCCGGCAGCTAAATTCGCTGGGAAACCTGGACCGGTACCTGATGAACTCGCCGGCGATCAGCCGCGCGGTCAGCCGCCGGCCGCCGCCCGCGAAGCTGATCATGCCCTCGGCAGGCCGCGGCTCGTCGCTTCCCGGCCGGCTGCTCCGCTGCCCGGCACCTGCGGTTACCGCATTTCCTGCGCCGCTGGCACCGAAGGCGATCGTGACCGGAACTCCGGCCGCCATGGTCCTTGCCACGTCCGCCAGCGTCCGTGCCGGAACAAGCGCGGCGGCCCGCAGCGCCGGGTCGGCCGGCGCCCACGGGATCTCCCGGACCGCCAGCCGGTAGCGGTCGGTGGCGGCAAGCGTGATCTTCTCGCCGTCGAAATCCAGGCAAACGCCGGTCAGCATCGGCAGCGTGTCATCCCGGCTGGCCGCCGGCACCACCTGCGCTGCGGCGGCGGCCAGCGCCCCGCCGTCCACCGTGCCCGCGGCCGACGGCGGTTCTGGCAGCGCGGGAAATTCCTCCAGCGGCAGCGTAACCAGCATGAACTCGGCACTGCCGCAAACCAGGCTGACCGCGTCAGCTGCCGACGTGAATTCGGCCGACTGGCTCGGCAGGCTCCTGATGATCTCGGCCAGCAGGCGGCCGGGCACCAAGGCCGTCCCGGGCTCCGCCACCTCGGCGTCGATGCGGACCCGCGCGGATACCTCGTAGTCGAAGCAGGACAGCACAAGGCCATCCCCGGCTTCGAGCAGCAACCCAGCTAGCACGGGCACGACCGGCCGGGACGGCAGGGCGCGCGCCACCCAGGCCACCGCGTCGCCCAGCGCATCTCGTTCGACCCGGAACTTCATGCCCCGTCACCACCTCCGCCGCTTCGTCCTGATACTGGCACGAGCTGCCGACATTGCCGAACGACGGCAGCCCATTCTGCCTCGGCCGCGCTGGCCCTGCCCTGCTCCGGCCAGCTCAGACTGGGGGGCAGGCCAGCCAGCACGGGCCCGGGGCAGGCCAGCCAGCACCGGCCCGGGCCAGGCCAGCCAGCACAGGCCCGGGCCAGGCCAGGCCAGGCCAGCCAGCACAGGCCCGGGGCAGGCCAGCCAGCACAGGCCCGGGCCAGGCCAGCCAGCACAGGCCCGGGGCAGGCCAGCCAGCTCAGGTCCGATCAGGTCAGCCCGGCAGGTACTGCCGCCAGGGCTGCCTCGATGGCCCGCGCCAGGGCACGCGCCGACTCCGCGGTCAGTTCCACCGCGACCCGCGCTGATGGCCCCCTGGCCGGGTTCAGGAAGTCGATATTGAGCGTGTGCTCAGCCTGAGCGTGCTGTGGGTGGTCGAAGTACACGCTGGCTTCGGTCAGCGCGAACCACCCCGCTGATCCCTTCCCGCTGCCGGCGACCTCGATCTTCTCGGTGAGGTAGGTACACATGCGAGCCCCTCAGCTGGTCAGGAAGCGGCCGAAGAAGTCCCAGATCCTCGCCCAGCCGTCGTTCGCGGCGTCGACCCGGTAAGACGGCCTGTTCACGGCGAAGAACGCATGCCCGGCGCCGTCATAGGTGTGGAACTCGTGTGGTTTCCCGAGCACCGTCAGTTCCCTGGCCAGTTCCGCGGTTTCCGCCGGGGCAGGGTACTTGTCGTCGGCACCGAAGAGACCAAGCAGCGGGCAGGACAGGTCCTTGGCGAGCCCGACGATCGGCTGTAGCGTCCGCGGCATTCCCTCGGGCGGCGGGTTGACAATGAAGGCCCCGTAGCAATCCACGGCGGCATCAAGCTGCAGGCTGCACGCCGCCAGGAAGGACTGCCGGCCGCCGGAGCAGTAGCCGATCACGCCGGCCTTGCCGTTCGAGCCATCCATTGCCCGCAGGTAGGCGGCAGCGCCGCCGACATCGCCGATCAGGCGCTCGTCCGGGACTCCGCCCCGGGCCCGTGCGGTCGCCGCCGCGTCGTCCGGGCTGGCGCCGGGAGCTTCGCGGTGATACAGGTTCGGCATCAGGGCGGCGTACCCGTGCGCCGCGAATTTTCTGGCGATCTCCTTCGTCGGCTCGTCATAGCCGGGCATGTGGTGGATCACCACGACGCTGCCGAACGGGCCTGGCCCGACGGGATGCGCGAGATACGCCTCTATCTCGTCCCCGCCATGCCCGGAAATGCTGATCGTTCCTGCCATCAACGCGTCTCTCATGCGTGCCTCTCTGGTCCTGGCATCGTCCGGCCCCGGCCCAATCCTGCCAGCCGCCGGCGGGCCGTCGCGTGCGGCCCGGCAGGTCGGCGCGCACCGCCGAATATCCGCACGGACGGCGAGTTTACTGGCGCTGGCGGCAGTTTCTGCGAGAAGATCTGCCGAAGTGGAATGCCCGGGGGGAGGGCCACTGTCGTGGGCGCAGGCGCCACTGTACTTGCGTTAATTGTCCTAATAGTGGGCGCCCTCATGGGCTGGCATGCCAATCGCGCCCATTCAGCGCATGGTGATCTGCGGACCACTCGCGGGCGGCTGCCCGGATACCGGCGGACCAGGCTACGCAGCGGCCTTTTGGCCATAGCGATGTTCGCTATCGCGCTGATTCTCATTCGGGATCTTATCCACCATTAGCGACGTTGCGAATCGTGTGGGCGGTCACTTCCGGGGCGACCGGATGCGACATTCATCCTGGAATGCGAGCCAGCCGCCCGGCTTTATCGGGTTACCTGGCCGGCGAAATTCCCTGCGGGAAGCGGAAAAGCCGGCCCGGGTCGTAGGCGGCCTTGATCCGGGCCAGCCGCCGATAGTTGGCGCCGTAGTACGCCTGCCGCCAGCCCGCTAGCTCGGGGTCGATGTAGTTCTGGTAAGCCTGCCCGCTCACGTAGGGCCGCATCGACGCGTGCAGCGCGTGCTGCCAATCCCGCTGCCGCGCCGCGCCCGAGTTCACCACGCTGCCCGCGGCTGCGCCGCTCGCCGCGGTGCCGCCCGCCGCTCCGCCGCCGCGCGAGCCGGCCGCCCAGGTGGTCGTGTACTGGATCAGGAACAGCGCATCCCGGTGCACGAACGCGGTAGCCGCCGGGTGAACCCGGTTGATCGCGCCGCCGCACGCGTCGAATGCGATCGCGCCGGTTGCCTGCGCCGCCGTCCGGATGCCGAGGAACTGCTCGGCGGCTGCCAGCAGGACCGCGATGCCCGCCGGTGGCAACGGCCTGGTGACGAAGTCGGACTTGGCGAACTGGGGCTGGCGGCCGAGCCTGCCGCCCGGCGCCTGCGCGGGCAGGTGGCATTGCCCGGCGGTGCGCCCGCCGCAGCCGGCCTCGGCCAGCATCGCGTCCAGGTAGGGCAGCTCGAAGGGCTCGCCGGAGGGCGCCGACCCGACCGCCGCCGTCAGCTTCTCCAGCGCGGCGGCCGCCTCTGCCGGGCTGCCCAGGAACGTGCCGCCGACCTGGACCGACAGCGGGACTCGGGTGCCCGGCGCGGCGGACAGGTGCAGGTTCGACCACAGCTCGTCGCCCTGGTAGGGCGCCCAGGACTGCCAGCCGGACACCACCTGCGCCGCCTGTGACCACGGCCAGGAAAGGAAGAACAGGGTCAGCGCGGACAGCCGGTGCGCGCCGAAGGTCAGCGAGGTGGCCACGCCGAAATTGCCGCCGCCGCCGCCCCGGCAGGCCCAGAACAGGTCGGCGTTGCGGCGGCTGTCGCAGTCAAGCAGCCGCCCATCCGCCGTGACGATCTGCGCCGCGGTGAGGTTGTCGCAGGTCAGGCCTAGTGCCCGGCCGAGAACGCCGACGCCGCCGCCGAGCGCGAGCCCGGCGATGCCGACCGTGGGGCAGGAGCCGCCCGGCACGGCGAGGCCGCGGGCCGCGAGCTGCGCGTAGAAGTCGATCAGCCGGATGCCGGTGCCGACCCGGACCGCGACGCCGTCCGCCCGGAACGAGGCCATCGGCGTCACGTCGACGATCAGCCCGGTGCCGGACGACCAGCCCGCGTAGCTGTGACCGCCGGAACGCGCGGCCACCGGCAGCGCGAACCGGCGGGCGAAGGCCAGGCACGCGCTCACGTCGGCCGCCGAGCGGCAGTAGGCGATGCCCGCGGGCCTGAGCCGATCGAAGCGCGGGTCGAAGAGCTGCCGCGCGCGGCCGTATCCCTGCTCGCCAGGGCGGGCAAGCGGCGCGGGCGACAGTTCGCCGGCCAGAACGGCCCAGTCCGCCGCGGTCGGCCCCGCGGAGCGCGGCCCGCGGCTCGCCGTGCCGCCGTGCCCCGCGCCGGCGGGCCGGCCAGCGGTCCCGCGGAAGGCCAGCGGCCAGGCCGCGTCGATGACCGCGGCGGCCGCGGCTGCGCCGCCGGCAGCGGCGGCGGTGATCAGCACCGCGCGGCGCGTCGGCCGCCGCCTGGCTTGCTCAGCAGGGCCAGCGCCGCCCGCCGGCGCGGGACCGGAGTTCATGCCTCTGAGACTCGGCCGGGCTCCCGCCGGTTGGCACCAGCCGCTCCGGCTAGGAGCTTGACGGAATATAAAGTTGACTTGCTAAAGCTTTCCTCGTACCGTGGACCCAGAAGCTTGAGCTATTCAACTATTGAGCAGCTCAGGCACCACGGCTCCACCAGGGGCCGGGGACGCACGGACAGCACGCGCACGGGCGGCACGCGCACGGGCAGAGGACAGGCAGATGACTGGCGGCATGGGCAGCAGCACTGAACGCTCCGAGCAGCTGGACACTGACATCCTCAACGCGGTGGCCGACCTGATCAGCCAGATCATGGCGCACGGCGAGCGGCTCGCCCAGCGCATGTCGTTCCCGACCTTCTTCATCAAGGCGCTGCACACGCTCGACTGCCCGATGGCCATGAAGGAGCTCGGCCGGCGCCTGCACTGCGATCCGTCGTTCGTGACGGTGATCGCGGACGGGCTGGAAAAGCGCGGGCTCGCCCGCCGTGAGGCCCACCCCGGCGACCGGCGGATCAGGAACATCGTGCTCACCGACGCCGGCCAGGGGGGGAGGTGGAAGACGCAGTGAGCACTGCTTCCGCTGCCCTCACCTAACCCACGGCCAGTCCGCCAACACAACCCAACCGACTTCGAAGAACGCAGGGCCGCACGGCCCCCGCGCTAGATCAGCACGGCCTTAGGCGCGGGCCACGCGGCGCACGTTACAAAGGAGAATTGATGTCCGCCAGAACGCCAGAGAGTGAGCGCGCAGCGGCAGCACGCGGCACCGTCCTCATCGACGACATGCCCGCAGAGGCCGCCGCCCCGGCTCACCGCCATCTCGGACTGGCTCTTGTCGTCATCGCCACGGCGCAGCTCATGGTGGTGCTCGACGCGACGATCGTGAACGTGGCGCTGCCGCATGTCCAGCGCGCGCTCGGCTTCTCCGGCTCCGGCCTGGAGTGGGTCGTCAACGCCTATGCGCTGACCTTCGGCGGCCTGCTGCTGCTCGGCGGCCGGGCCGGGGACATCCTCGGCCGCCGGCGGGTCTTCATCGCCGGCATCATCCTGTTCTCGGTGGCCTCGCTGCTCGGCGGCTTCGCCACGACCCAGGCATGGCTGCTGGGAGCCCGCGCCCTGCAAGGCGTCGGCGGCGCGATCGTGGCCCCGACCGCGCTCTCGCTGATCACCACCACGTTCCCGGAGGGCCCGCCACGCAACCGCGCGATGGGCGTCTACGCCGCGATGAGCATCGGCGGCGCGGCCGTCGGGCTGCTCGCGGGCGGCCTGCTGACCACGTACTTCTCCTGGCGGTGGGTGCTGTTCGTGAACGTCCCGATCGGGATCGTGGTGGCGCTGCTCGCGCCGCGGGCGATCGGCGTGTCGGAGCGGCTCCGCGGCCGGCGGTTCGACCTGCCCGGCGCGATCACCGCGACGTTCGGGCTGGCCGCCCTGGTCTACGGGCTGTCCAGCGCGGCAACCACCCCCAACGGCGTCTCGCACTGGGGCGACACCAAGGTCGTCGCCTCGCTGGTGGCAGCGGTCGTGCTGCTTGTCTCGTTCGTCATCATCGAGTCCCGCAGTTCGCACGCGCTGATGCCGCTGCGGATCTTCAGCAACCGGAGCAGGTCCGGCGCCTACCTGATCATGCTGTGCGTCGGCACCGCGATGTTCGGGATGTTCTTCTTCCTGACCATCTTCGTGCAGACCGTCTGGGGCTACAGCCCGCTGAAGACCGGCGTGGCCTACCTGCCGATGGTGGCCACCATCATGCTGATGGCCGGGGTCAGCTCCCAGCTGGTGCCGCGGATCGGCGCCAGGCCGCTGCTGCTCGCCGCGTCGGCGATCACCGCGACCGGCATGTTCTGGCTGTCCCGGATCAGCGAGCACAGCACCTACACCGGCGGCCTACTCGGCCCGATGCTGGTCACCGCGGCCGGCCTGGGCATGCTGTTCATGCCGGCCACCCTGGTCGCCCTGACGAAGGTCGATGACAGGGACGCCGGCCTGGCCTCCAGCCTGGTCAACACCGGCCAGCAGGTCGGCGGCTCCATCGGGCTCGCGCTGCTCGGCACGGTGGCATGGACGGTCGTCGCCAACACCGCGCGAAGCTCGGCGAAGGCCGCGGCGGCCGCCGCGTCCCATGCCGGTCACGCCACGGCCGGGAATGCCGCGCAGGCGAAGGCCGCGATCTACAACCACGCGCTGGCGGTCGGCTTCTCCCGCGGGTTCGTGGTGTCCGCCGGGATCATGCTGCTCGCGCTGATCGTGACGATAGTGATGATCCGGGTCAAGCGCGAGGACCTGGCCGGTGTCCAGCCGATGCCCGCATAGCACCAAGATTCGATACGGATAGCGCGGGGTAACTCCCGCCCCATATCGCCGATGGCCCGGCCGGGTACTCGCCCGGCCGGGCCGTCGGCATTCCCGGACCAGCCGCAGCGCAGAGCTGCCGGTCCCGGCCGACCCGGCTTCGGCTGGCCCCGGCGCCCCGCGGCCTCCGCAGCCCCTGGATCCCGGCGGGCGCGGCGCTGGCCGCGCGGCGGTCAGGGGATTAGGACGGCCCGCCGGTGCGGGGCCTTGCCGCACCGCGACCAGGCTTCCGCGGCGCTGGCCAGCGGCAGAGTCTCCCGATCTGCGGTGAGCCGCCCGGCCGCCGCGTGGTCAAGGATCCCGGCCAGGGCGGCGGCCTTCTGCTCGTGGCTGAGCGCGTTGTTGGTGTAGCCGAGGACGGACGTCATCCCGCCCCGCAGGACGGCCGAACTGAGGCTGGCATCGGCACCAGCGGACGAGCCCAGGTTCACCAGCCGACCGTGCCGCGACAGGACCCGCAGGGCGGCCTCGGCGGGCCTGCCCCACACCGGGTCGAGCACCACGTCCACCCGCCCGGCCGTGGCCTCAGCCAGGCGGCGGCCGATGGTGCCCGCGTCATCCCCGGTCAGGTCGGCCACGGCGTCGGCGCCGAGCTCGGCGGCCCTGGCCCGGCCGTGGGCGTCACGGCAGGCCGCCACCACCCGGCCTGCCCCCAGCAACCGGGCGGCCTGCACGCCGACCTGCCCGACCGTGCCGCTGGCGCCGAGGACAAGCACGTGCTCGCCAGGCTGCAGCCTGGCCCGCCAGCTCAGCGCCGTCCAGGCGGCGATCGCCGACAGGCCGAGCGCGGCGGCCAGGTCGTCGCTCACGCCGTCCGGCAGCGGCTGGATCGATTCATCGGCGGCCACGCACCAGGGCGCCATGGCGCCGTCCCCTGGCCGCATTCCCGCATCACAGCTGAACCAGACCCGCTGGCCTGGTGGCCACCGGTCCCCTTGCTCGATGACCCCGACGCCCTGCGCGCCCGGCACATACGGCAGCGGCGGCGGGCCGAAATAGGACGTACCCGATGCGCAGAGCAGGTCGAGCGGGTTGACCGGGGCCGCCGTCACCCGGACCAGGGCCTCCCCCAGGCCACGGCGTGGCACCGGCCGGGACGCGTACTCCGGCGGCTCGCCATGGCGTCCGATGACCGCCGACCGCATCCCGGCAGGAAGTCCCCGGCCGGACTCAGCCTGCCGAGGCGGGGTGGTCACTGCTGCCGCCGCCCTTCCACTGCGCGGAGCCCGCGTCCCACTCGGTGTAGGTGTAGGGGTTGTCGAGTACCTTCGCCTGCGGGATATCCGGGTGCATGCCCTTGGCCCAGTCGTCCGGCCCCAGCTGTGCCATCAGGTACTCAACGGTCTGCTCGACCGCCTGCCGTGCCTTCGCCAGGCCGCCGCCGGCCAGGTCGTGGTCGTACTTCACCACCCGGCCGTTCACGACCACGGTGTGCACATCACCGCGCTGAGCCTGGAAGGCGACGTGGCCGTACGGGTTGAGCAGCGGGAACATCACCGGGGACGCGTCGTTCTTGATGAGCACGACATCGGCCTTCTTGCCCGGTTCCAGGCTGCCGGTGACCGAGTCCAGGCCGAGCGCCGCCGCCCCGCCGCGGGTGGCCCAGCCGACGACGTCCTCGGCGCGCAGGTGACAGTGGGTGACGGTCTCGCCGCTGCCGTGTGCTTCCAGGTGCTCACGGGAGCGGTCCGCGCCCAGCGTGGTCCGCATCGCGGAGAACAGGTCCCCGCTCCACCACACGCTGGTGTCCATGGACAGCGAAACGGGGATGCCGTGCTCGCGCAGTCGCCAGGTAGGCGGGTAGCCCTGGCCGGCGCTCTGCTCGCTTTCCGTGGAAACCGATGCGGCCCCGCCGGTGGCAGCGATGCGGTGGTAGGAATCCCTGGTGAGCGTGGCCGCGTGCACGTAGATCGTGGCAGGGGTCATGAATCCGTGCTCGTGCATGAGCCGGATGCCGTCGTCGTTGGTCGCGCCCCATACCCCGGCATGGGTGGTGACCGGCGCCCCGAGCTCGCGCGCGACCTCGAAGGCAGCACGCTCGGGGAACTCCGGGTCGCCGGTGACGTCGAAGGCCATCTGGAAGCCAAGCATGTCGCTGCCGCTGAAGCGGCGGCTGACGAAGTCGCGGAACTCGGGCGCGGCGGACCATTCCCACGGGCCCTGCTGGATGTTGCCGTAGGCAAGCACGAACCGCCCGGGGACCTCGGCGAGCGCGTCCACGGCGGCGTCCGCGTGCTCGACGGTCTGCAGGCCGTGCGACCAGTCCACGGTGGTCGTCACGCCGGCGTCGATGGCCTCAAGCGCAGCGAGCAGGTTGCCTGCGTAGATGTCCTGCGGCCGGAAGGCCTTGCCCCACTGCAGGTAGTACCAGACGAAGTACTGGGTGAGCGTCCAGTCAGCGCCGTAACCGCGCATCGTTGTCTGCCACATGTGCCGGTGAGTGTCGATCATGCCGGGCATCAGGATGCCGCCGGTCGAGTCGATCTCGGCCGTGCCGTCGGGCACGTCCAGCCGCTGGCCGACCGCCGCAATGCGCTCGCCTGACACCAGGACGTCGCCGCCGTGCAGTACGTTGTGCCCACCGTCCATGGTCAGCACCGTGGCGTTGCGGAACACCAGCGGCCGTCCCGGCGTCAGGTCAGCAGCGGCCGGGCCTGGTGCTGGCGCGCCGGGCCGCCGGGCCGGGCTTGATGCGGCTGTCATGGCAGACCTCCACTATGCGGCAGAACCGTACCCGCTGTACGGACATTTGTCCGCACCACGGCCACGCGTGATCTGACCGGAAGCGTTGCGGGTTCCGGGGCCGCTGTCAAGGGCCGGCCGGGCCGTCCAGCACGCCACCCGCAACTGGCCTGTCCGCGATGCGGACAAGCTGACCGGATGCGGCTACAGTCGGTCCCGGGCACCGTCGGCGCTCGTGGCAGCCGGCCGCGGCACGCCAGACGGCATGGAGCAGCACGCACCGAGCACCAGGAGACGGCATGGCTCGCCGCGACACCAGCCCGGACTTCATCGAGGCGCTTGCCCGCGGCCTCGATGTGATCCGTGCCTTCCGCCCCGGCCAGCCGGTAATGTCCCTGACCGGGGTGGCGGGCGCAGCCGGGCTGGCCCGGCCCACCGCCCGCCGCATCTTGCTCACCCTGGAAGAGCTTGGCTACGTACGCTCGGCCGATGGCGGCTTCGAGCTCACCCCTCGCGTGCTCGACCTTGGCATGAACTACGTCCTGTCCCGTGACCTGTGGCAGCTGGCGCGGCCGCACATGGAGCGGCTGGTGGCGCGGACCCGGGAGTCATCCTCCATTGCCCGGCTGGACGGTTCCGACATCGTCTACGTGGCCAGGGTCGCGGTGCCGAAGATCATCACCCTGGCGGTGACCATCGGCACGCGCTTCCCGGCGATGCAGACCTCGCTAGGCAAGGTGCTGCTCGCCGCGCTGCCGCCGGCCGACGCCGAGCAGGCGCTGGCGGAGCCGAGCAGGTCCGGGATCATCGCCCGCTGGCAGCCGGCCCCTGCCGAGCGGGCAGCGGCCCTCCGCGAGGTGCGGGCACGCGGCTGGTCACTCACCGACGAGCAGCTGGCCGCGGGAATCCGCTCGGTGGCCGCGCCGCTGCGCAACGGTGACGGGCAGGTGATCGCCGCGATGAACGTCACGGTGCACGCCGCCGAGACCCCAGTGGAGGTCCTGACCGGGGAATACCTGCCGCTCCTGCTGCAGGCTGCCGGAGCGGTCAGCGCCGACTGGGCTGCCTGCCAGGCAGCACCGCAGGTCACGGTCGCGCATGCCGCTGCGCCGCAGCGCGGCATGATGGCCGCCCCACGGCACCGGCCTGACCGGGCCGGCGCCGCCCCCGTCCGGTAAGCAGCACTCGCAAGGGAGCCGCCATGGCCACCGTCGCTGCGGTCATCGCATCCACGCATCATCCGTTCTACTACCGCGCGAGCACCGCGGCCGGAGCGGACCGGCCGCCATTTGCCGATGAATGGGTAGCCAAGATCGAGGCGTTCCGCGAAACGCTCACCCGGGCCCGCCCGGACCTGCTTGTCATGGTCGGCTCCGACCATTTCCACCAGCTGTGGCTGGACAACATGCCGCAGTTCCTCGTCGGGAAGGCACCGTTCTACGACGCGAACTTCTACAACGAGGAACGGGAATTCGGGCTGCCCCGGATGCGGCTGACAGGGCACGAGGAGCTATCGGCCTACCTGCTCAGGGAGGGCCTGGACGCCGGGTTCGACCTGGCATTCAGCAACGAACTGCGGGTCGACCACAGCATCACCTGCCCGCTGGTCACCCTGCGGCCGCAGGCGGACCTGCCGATCGTGCCGGTCTACACCAACATCTTCGCTCCGCCGCTGCCGCAGCCGAAGCGGTTCGTCCAGCTCGGCAGGACCATCCGCCAGCTAGTGGAAGCCTGGCCGGGCGACCAGCGGGTCGCGATCATCGGCACCGGCCACCTGTCGCTGGAACTCGGCGGCCCCCGGCAGTTCGGGCCGCACGGCCCGGATCCCGCCTTCGACCGCAAGGCCGTCGAGTGGATCGCCTCCGGCGACCTGGACGGCGCGCTGGCGCAGGTCAGCCTGGACAGCCTCTGGGAGCCAGGCAACGCCACCCACGGGTTCATGGATTTCATGCTGATGATGGGGGTCGCCGGGGACAACGTCAAAGCCGACTACGCAGACTCGCTGGACCTCTTCCACACGATGGAGGCCTATTTCACCTGGTACCCGGAGGGGAAGCTGTGAGCAAGTACCTGCTCAACAAGTTCTTGTACACCATCGACCGCGACCCCGGCCTGGTCGAGCGGTACCGCGCGGACCCGCGCGGCACCATTGCCTGGTGGGAGGCTGAGCGGGCGAACGTGATCCTGAACTGCACCGGGCAGGAGCGCAGCACCTGGCTCACGTTCACGGACACCGAAAGAGAAGCTCTCGCCAGCCACGACTACGTCAAGCTGTTCGCACTCGGAGCGCATTGCTTCCTGACGCTGACTCTGTTCATCGCTCTTTTCGAGCGCGACTACGCCGAGCCGCTGGGCTTCCAGCGCGAATACGCGACCCGGCTGGGTCATTTCAGCCTGCCCTATCCCGACATCTCCACATAGCCGCGCGCAGCGCCGACCGGCGAACGGCATGCCGTGGCGCGTCACCCCTGCAGGATGCGTTCCCAGCCGCCGTCCTCCTCGGCGAGGTCAAAGCCCATGGCCAGATAAGGACGGGAGAAGACCAAGCGATCCATCCCGCCATTGTGCATGCATGCGCCGCGCAGGCGGAATCATCTCGGCCGTGTTCCGTGATCATGCCGGGCGCACCAGGAGAGCGCAACGCCGTCAGGCCGCGCCGCTCAAGTCCGCGCACCAAGCGACGAGAGCAGTCACCTAATCGAATACAGGTACGTAAAAGTATTCTGAGCTCCCGCGATAGGACTCGAACCTATAACCTGCCGGTTAACAGCCGGACGCTCTGCCGATTGAGCTACGCGGGATCGGCCGACGCGGAACGCCGCAGGACCGTCCGGTCCCGCAGCATCAGCGCCGCTGGATAAGGGTAGCGCACGCCGGGGATACGCGACGCGCACGCCAGGCGCGGCGATGGCTGCCGCACGCATAACCTGGCAGACGCTGGGCATTTACCCGGAAGCCAGCCCGGCGCCGCGTCCGGCACACCCAGGGCAGGTAGCGACTGCCGGGCTGACCTGCCCGCAAGAGCGGGGCTGACCTACCCGAAAGAGGTAGATATGCGGTACAAGGTCACTTTCCTTGCCGGTTTTTCCGCGGGCTTCGTGGTTGGCGCGCGAGCCGGCCGGGAGCGCTACGAGCAGCTCAGGAAGCTGGCGCGGCAGGCGGCGGACAACCCGGCCGTCCAGCAGGCGGCAGCGGCCGTGCAGGCCAAGGCCACCGGGCTCGCCAGCACGGCCACGCACAAGGTCGCTGGCCAGTTCCATGACGGCATTGCGAGTGCGCGGGAGAAGGTTCCCGGTATGCGCGGCCGGGAATCCAACGGGCACGACGGCGGAAAGCATCATTTCGCCTCGGCCAGCGACACCCGCGACTCGGCTCACGGTGCGGGTAGTCCGCCTGCCAGCGCGTAGCTGGACGGATCCGGGCCAGGGCAGCCGGATACCTGAGCGGGCGGGCACTGCCGGAAGCTGGTGAGACTGCGCCGGAGTGCTGTTTGCGTGGCCGCAATGGGCTGGCGCAGACGGAACGTCCAGCGGCGCTGCCAGCTGATGCCGTTTGATGGTGGCCGGGCCAGCTAGGCCGCCGGGTGCCGCGCGGTGATCGGCCGGGAGCGCCGCGCGGTGATCGGCCGCGGGCGGCGCGGGCCGGCAACGCTGACGCGGGCCGGGAACGCTGAACGCGGGGCAGCCGGGCCGGGAACGCTGACGCGGGCCGGGAACGCTGAACGCGGGGCAGCCGGGCCGGGAACGCTGACGCGGGGCAGCCGGGCCGGGAACGCTGACGCGGGGCCGCGCGAGCCGGGAACGGTGCGGGATGCAGCGCGGCGGGGTACGCCCGGAATAGCATCCAGTCCCAGGGTGTTCACTATCTCTGTCGGTGTGCTGTGTCCCCCGGGCCGCAACTACTGCCTTCGCGGAATACCGTCCGGCTGGAGCCGCGTCGCGCCACTCGCCGAGAGGCGACCGCACATCGGCACCAGGCAAGCCCTCGCCAGCGCAAGAACCGCTGACGGGGGTGTTGTCATTGTCAGGGGACGAACGGCCCGGCCATCCTTGCGCCGCTTCCTCTCCCACCCACCCAGCGCGGGCCTACTCTGAGGCAGCGGGTTTCATGATCACGGAAGATTCGGGGCCCAGCGCCCGGAATATTCCGCGATCATGAACCGGGACGGGGCTCGTTCGTGGCTGGCCAACCGCGATGATCTTCGTCGCCGCTGGTCAGCAGACCTAAGTCCGGCGAGGCACCGTTAGCGGCCACTCCGAGGTGTCTCTCGTACGCCGCGCCGGGTTCCGCGTCAGAGCCCCGGGGATGGTCAGCCGAGGTATTCCTTGAGCATCTGGGCGCGGCTTGGGTGGCGGAGCTTGGCGAGTGTCTTCGACTCGATCTGGCGGATCCGCTCGCGGGTGACGCCGAACTCCCTGCCTACCTCTTCCAGCGTGCGGGGATGGCCGTCGGTCAGCCCGAATCGCAGCTGGATGATCCGCTGCTCACGCACCGACAGGTTGTCGAGGACACTGTCCAGTTGCTCTTGCAGCATGATGAACGCCGCGGCCTCGATCGGCACAACGGCGTCGGCATCCTCGATGAAGTCCCCGAGATCGGAGTCCTCTTCGCCGATCGGCGACTGCAGCGAGATGGGCTCCTGCGCGATCCGCTGGATCTCGGCGACCCGCTCCAGGCTGAGGCCCATCTCCCTGGCGATCTCCTCCGGCAGCGCCTCCCGGCCGAGATCCTGGTGCAACTGTCGCTGGATGCGGGCCATCTTGTTGATGGTCTCCACCATGTGCACGGGGATCCGGATGGTGCGGGCCTGGTCGGCGATGGCCCGGGTGATCGCCTGCCGGATCCACCAGGTGGCATACGTCGAGAACTTGTAGCCCTTGGTGTAGTCGAACTTCTCCACCGCCCGGATCAGGCCGAGGTTGCCCTCCTGGATCAGGTCGAGGAAGACCAGACCGCGCCCGATGTACCGCTTGGCTATCGACACGACGAGCCGCAGGTTCGCCTCGATGAGCCGCTGCTTCGCCCGCATTCCCTCCGCCGCGAGCAGCGCAAGCTCGGCCACCTCGGCACCCAGCGGCCCGC
>WNGK01002487.1_pt1 | contig 19934 bp, 12 predicted proteins | sample 5400601 | NCBI WGS metagenome assembly WNGK01 (sample SAMN13153376, study PRJNA577476) | soil metagenome | isolation source: 60 cm soil or saprolite under Garry oak tree replicate 1 | place: USA:California | collected 2016-06-15
ACCGAATCCGCGCGAAAGAATCAGATTACTGGCACCGTTGTTTTGAGCGTGATCTTTACTTCGGGAGGACAGGTGACCCAGATTCGCGCAATTAAGGAACTGCCTGACGGGTTGACAGAGAAAGCGATTGCGGCGGCCCGTCAGATCAGATTCATTCCGGCAATGAAAGACGGGCATGCAGTCTCGATGTACATGCACCTGGAATACAACTTCAATCTGTATTAACAGCGGATAAACTCGGTATAAAACGAACGCGGCGTCAGTTGCAAAACCGGCGCCACTCGTTTTTATGCCGTGATGGAACTACTGCTCTAGATCGACCGCTCAACGAATCGCCTGATACGCTGGACGCCTTCTTTCAACTGGGCCATCGACGTGGCGTAAGAGATTCGGATATAGCCTTCACTGCCAAAACCCGCGCCATCGGTCACCACGGTTTGCTCCTCGTCTAACAGCGCTCGGGCAAATTCATCTGACGTTTTGATCTGGCCCCGTAAACAGCCGCGCACATTCGGGAAAGCATAAAACGCACCCTCAGGTTCATTGCAAGTGATTCCGGGAATCTCTCGCAAAGCCTCGAGCAGCCAGGCGCGCCTGGCGGTGTATTCGTCGAGCATTGTAGCAACCGATTCTTGCGGACCTCGAAGCGCTTCCGTAGCTGCCCACTGCGCAATTGAAGTAGGGTTGCTGGTGGAATGGCTCTGCACCATCAGCATGGCCCGCGTCCACTCGGCTGAAGCCAGCGAATAGCCCATACGCCAACCCGTCATCGCGTAAGTCTTGGAAAACGATCCGGCGACGCACAACTGCGTGCGCAGCTCCGCAGGCAAACCCGCGGCGCTAAATACCTGCCCCGGAGGATAGACAAAGCGCAAGTAGCATTCGTCAGAAACTGCGTAGATGCCGCGGTCGCTCAGCAGTTCCATGATCCGTTTGAACTCTGCTGGCGGAATTACGCGCCCGGAAGGATTACAGGGCGAGTTCAGGAGGATTGCTTTGGTGCGCGGTGTGATTGCGCGCTCGATCATTTCAAGCGTCAACAGGAACCCCGTCTCTTCGGTTTCGATGAATACCGGAGTGCCACCAGCGAATACTACTATCTCGGGAAACGTCACCCAGTAAGGCTTGGGAATCAAGACTTCGTCGCCCGGATTAATCAGTGAAACTATTGCGTTGAAGAGCGCTTGCTTGCCACCCGATGTCGCCATGACCTCTGTGCGCTGGTAGTGTGCGCCAAATTCGCGCGCGTAAAAATCGATAATCGCTTCCTGCAGCTCACGCGTCCCCGCCGTTGGCGTGTATTTCGTCTTGCCCGCACGCATCGCTTCCGCGGCGGCGCGTTTGATGTTTTCAGGCGTGTCGAAATCCGGTTCACCGGCGCCAAAGTCGACTACATTCGCGCCCGCCGTCCGCAACGCATCAGCCGCCTGCATCGCTGCCAGGGTCGACGAGGGCTTCATCCTGGAAACATTTTTCGAGACGGGAAAGGGCGAGCTTGCGGGTTGCGTCATCACCGATTGTTGGTCCTCTTGAAGACCGAAGTATAGCATGCGCTCTTTCCGGTCCCGACTTAACTAACCCTTTGCGACTTTCTCTTTCATGCGAGCCTCAACCAGCGGCGGCACTAGTCCTCCAAGCTCCCCGCCCAGCAGAAAGACCTCTTTGACGAGCCGCGAGCTGACATAAGAATATGCCTCCGCAGGCATCATGAAGACGGTTTCGATCGTCGGCTCCAGGCGGCGGTTCATCAGGGCCATCTGCAGCTCGTACTCGTAATCGGAAATCGCGCGGATGCCGCGAACAATCGCGTGGGCCTGCCGGGCCACCGCATATTGGACGAGCAGCCCCTCGAACGAATCGACGCGAAGCCGGCACGAACCGTGCTCAATCTCTTCGAGGACTTGGGCGAGCATCTCCTGGCGCTCTTCGATCGTAAAGAACGGCGTCTTTTCCGGATTCACCAGAATGGCGATGATGATTTCATCAAAGAGCTTGCAGCCTCGCTCAATGATGTCGAGGTGGCCGTTGGTCACCGGGTCGAAAGAGCCTGGATAGATGGCGCGTCGCATGAGCCGATTGCCCCTACATACTGCTTTATCTTGACACTTAGCGCAAGCGATGTTTCAATAACCTTCGACAAACGTGGTGAGTTAAGGCGACTTGCGGCCACGTAAAATAATCCGCTAAACAGCTCGGCACGCTTTCTTAACCAGGTTTGATGAAAAGCCCCGCGTTGTTTCAGCGCGGGGCTTTAGTTGTTTCTCGATTCCGGATGTGTTCTTGATGAAAACTTTTCTCGACACTCTAAGAGACCGCATCGTCGTCTTTGACGGCGCGATGGGTACGAATCTGCAAGTGCAGAACTTAACGTTGGACGACTTTGGCGGTCTGCGGTTCGAGGGCTGTAACGAACATCTGCTAATCACGCGACCCGACGCGGTCGAAAAAGTGCACGCCGGGTTTCTCGACGTCGGGTGCGATGTGATTGAGACCAACTCGTTCAACGGCACACCTGTTGATTTCAGCGAGTACGGGATCGGGGATCAGGCCTACGACATGAATGTCAAAGCCGCACGCCTGGCAAAACGAATTGCCGGGGACTATTCAACGCAAGAGAAGCCGCGTTGGGTGGCCGGCTCGATGGGGCCCGGGCGCAAACTGCCGACGCTTGGTCACATCTCCTTTGTTGACCTCCGCGCGGCCTATCGTGAACAGGTGCGCGGCTTGATCGACGGCGGTGTCGATCTTCTGATTGTCGAGACCTGCCAGGACTTGCTGCAAACAAAAGCGGCGCTCGCGGCGATTTTTGATCATTTCAAAGAGACCCACACACGCGTCCCTGTGATCGCGCAGGTGACCATCGAAGTGTTCGGCACGATGCTTAACGGCACAGAGATCGGCGCGGCGCTGACGGCGCTCGCTCCGTTTCCAATCGACATTATCGGCATGAATTGCGGCACTGGACCGCGCCACATGACCGAGAGTATTCGTTACCTTTGCGAGAATGCGCCGCTGCCTGTCTCGGTGCTTCCGAATGCCGGTTTGCCTTCAGTCAAAGAGGGCAAGATGCACTACGACGAGACGCCCGAAACTTTCACGGCGCAAGTCGTTCACTTCGCCAGGGACTTGGGCGTCAACGTCGTGGGGGGTTGTTGCGGCACGACGCCTGCGCACTTGAAGCTGGTCGTCGAAGCAATGCAGAACATAACGCCGAGGCCGCACGGGGCCAAACTAATTCCGGCTGCGTCGTCCATCTACTTCCAACAGCCCTACGTGCAAGACGCGTCGTTCCTTATTGTTGGCGAGCGCGTGAACGCCAGCGGCTCAAAGAAAATGCGGGACCTGTTGAATGCTGAAGACTGGGATGGCCTCGTTTCGCTGGCGAAGGACCAGGAGCGCGAAGGCGCACACGTGCTGGACGTGAACGTCGATTTTGTTGGCCGCGACGGCGAGCGTGATATGCACGAGCTGGCCTCTCGTCTGGTGACCAACATCAAGCTTCCGCTGATGTTCGATTCCACCGAATGGCAGAAGATGGAAGCCGGGCTGCAACACGCGGGCGGCAAATGCATTCTGAATTCGACCAACTATGAAGACGGCGTGCCGCGATTTATCAAAGTGATCGAGCTCGCGAAGTATTACGGCGCCAGCGTGGTCATCGGCACGATCGACGAAGAGGGCATGGCCCGCACGCGCGAAGGAAAACTGAAGATAGCTAAGCGCGCCTATGAACAGGCGACTTCGGAACTGGGCTTGCCCGCGTCGGACATTTTTTTCGATTCGCTGGCACTACCGATCTCCACCGGCATCGAAGAAGACCGCCGCAATGCCCTCGAAACTATCGAAGGCATCAAGCAAATCAAGGCTGAACTGCCGGGCTGCTTCACGATTCTGGGGGTTTCGAACATCTCGTTCGGCCTGAATCCTGCGTCGCGTGTGGTGCTCAACTCTGTCTTCCTTCACGATGCAGTAGAAGCAGGTCTCGATGCCGCGATTGTAAACGCCAGCAAGATCGAACCGTTGAATCGCATCGGCGAACAAGAGTTGAGAGTTGCGCGCGAGTTGATTTATGACCAGCGCCGGTTTAAGGGTGACGTTTGCACCTACGATCCGCTTACCGAATTCACAAAGCTCTTTGAAGGAGTGAAAGCGAAGAGCGCGCAGAAAGCCAGCAAGGGCGAGGCGGTTGAAGAGCGTCTCAAGAACCACATCATCGACGGCGAAAAGATTGGCCTTGAAGACGAGTTGAAGACCGCGCTTGAGAGTTACCCGGCGCTCGATATCATCAACAACATCCTGCTTGAAGGCATGAAAGTGGTCGGCGATCTCTTTGGCAGCGGGCAGATGCAATTGCCGTTTGTTTTGCAATCAGCCGAAGCGATGAAAGCCGCGGTGCGTTTCCTCGAACCTTTCATGGAAAAGAAGGGCGGTGCAACGGCCAAAGGCACCATGGTGCTCGCTACCGTCAAGGGTGACGTGCACGACATCGGCAAGAACCTGGTCGATATAATTCTGACGAACAATGGCTACAAAGTCGTAAATCTCGGCATCAAGCAGCCGATTGACAACATTCTCAAGGCCTCTGAGGAGCATCAGGCGGACGCGATCGGCATGAGCGGCCTGCTGGTGAAATCGACGCTCATCATGAAAGAGAATCTCGAGGTGATGAACGAGCGCGGCATCAACGTGCCGGTCGTTCTCGGCGGTGCTGCCCTGACGCGCCGTTATGTCGAGGACGACTTGAAGTCGCTCTACAAGGGCCGGCTCTTCTACGCGCGCGATGCGTTTGCGGGCCTGCACACGATGGACAAACTCACCGGTGGCAATGGCCGCGAAGAATTGAGCGGAGAAACCCTGAAGGCCGTAGCGGCAGTTACAGCGACCGGTGAGGATGCAGAGGACTTAGTTGGCGAAGAGGCCAAGCTGGGCATTCACAAATCTCTAAAGCCGCGCGCGGTTGCCAAAACTACCGGCGACACAACACACACTAAGCGATCCGACGTGAGCGCGGAGGTGCCGATACCTGAAGCGCCGTTTTACGGATCGCGCGTGGTCGAAGATGTATCGCTCGACGAAGTGTTCGCTTTCGTTAATGAAACTGCGCTGTTCAAGGGTCAGTGGCAATTCAAGCAGGGTAGAAAACCCGCGGACGAATACCAGATGCTCGTCCGCGAAATGGTGCGGCCAGTCTATGAAGAGCTGAAAGAACGTTCCAAACGTGAGCAGCTTCTCGTTCCGCGCGTGGTCTATGGATACTTTCCTTGCCGGTCAGAAGGGAATGATCTCGTCATCTACCACGATGATAAGACAACTGAGCGTACCCGCTTCACGTTTCCGCGTCAGCCCGGAGGCAAGCGCCTTTGTCTCGCGGATTTCTTTCGGTCAATGGATTCTGGCAAGATTGACATAGTCGCATTTCATCTTGTAACGATGGGCCGACGCGCGAGTCAATATGCGCAGGAACTTTTCAAGTCAGACAACTACGCAGACTATCTCTATTTTCACGGCTTGAGCGTGGAGAGCGCCGAGGCGCTCGCGGAGTTCTGGCACAAACGCATCCGCGAAGAGCTGGGCATCGCCGGAAACGATGCAAAGGAATTGACCAAACTCTTTCACCAAAACTATCAGGGCTCGCGCTACAGCTTTGGCTATCCGGCATGTCCGAGCCTCGAAGACCAGGCGAAACTATTCGAGCTCCTCGATCCGGCGCGCATCGACGTTGAACTAACGGAAGAATTTCAACTCGATCCCGAACAGTCAACCTCGGCGATCATCGTCCATCATCCGGAAGCGAAGTACTTTTCGATTGAGTAACATTTTTGATGGCATTGTCAATTATGAATTTGGTATGTTTTGCGGCTTTGCCGCCGCCCAGTGTGGAAAGGCTGAGCCTCTCCACCACACATCATCTATGTTTAGGAGGCTGCGCCTCCCTCAGAGGCACAGCCTCTTTCTGAATTAATACCACACGGAAAGCCACAGGCTTTCCGCACTGTGCGGCGGCAAAGCCGCAGTCGTAAGTTGCGCGATCAAATCCAAACGCTTTCCAGCTTCCCATCCGAGATCGGCGGAGCAGCGACACCGCTCGCTGACCCCACTCCCGAAGAGATCGATGTTTTATCTCCGTTTGAGCGCTTTGCCTTCCGGCTGGTCCGCCGCATGAACCAGGGCCGTTGGAAGCGCTTCTGGACTTGGTGCCAGAGGGTTTTTGGCGCGGGATGGATTCACATCTCTACCTACAACCTCATGAACGTTTATGGTCTTGAGCATATCGAGGATGCGGATCGGACCAAACCGATTCTGCTGGTTGCCAATCATCGCTCGTTTTTTGACATGTATACGGTATCAACGGCGCTCTTCCGTAATACAAAGTGGCGGAAGCGACTCTTCTTTCCGGTGCGTGGGCGGTTCTTCTATCAATCGTTTGCGGGACTCTTCGTTAATCTGATCATGGGCTGGTGGTCGATGTATCCTCCCTTTTTTGCGTCGGGAGAAAACCCGATTCCCGAGAAGCGCGCGTTTGACAAGTATTCCATGCGTCTGCTCGCTGAGTTGTGTCGCAACGGCGCGGGCAACGTGATCGGTTTTCATCCCGAAGGCACGCGCAACAAGAGTGCCGATCCCTATTCGTATCTGCCCGGGCAACCCGGGGTGGGTAAACTGATCAAGGATGCATCGCCACAAGTAATACCAGTTTTCATCGCCGGACTGGGCAATAACCTTCCCAAGCAGGTCCTGGGTAACTGGACCGGCGGTGAACACATTCGCATCCATTTTGGTCCACAACTCGATCTCGTCGAGCAGTTGGCAAAGCCAGACCGCATTAGAACGTACAAAGAGATTGGCGATTTCGTTATGAGCAAGATCGCCGAGCTTGGTGAGCAGGATCGAAAGCTGTATGAAAAACCGTAGGGGCGAACCTGTGTGTTCGCCCTCGCGTTCATGTTGGCGCCCAAATAGGGCGGACACGCAGGTCCGCCCCTACTAATTACATGTCACTGCCTTTAGTCATCGTCAACGCTGAATCCGCCGGCGGCGCAACCCGCGACGCGTGGCCCAGGATTGCCAGCGACCTGCGGGCGCATTTTGGCTCGTTTACAACCGCTTTCACCGCAAAGGCTGGTGACGGAACTACGCTGGCTGCCGAAGCTGCACGCAAAGGCGCAAAGTTGATCATCGCCTGCGGTGGCGACGGCACAATCTCGGAAGTGGCAAACGGAATTCTGCATTCCGGTAAAGATGCCGAACTCGGAATACTGCCACGCGGCACCGGTGGTGACTTTCGTCGCACGCTGGGCATTCCGGTACGTACGCGCGATGCGGCAAAGACTCTGCGCGAGGGAAAGACACGCGCGATCGATGTTGGCCGCGTGACTTTCATCAATCACGAAGGCGCGCAGGACACGAGATACTTGCTCGGCATGGCATCATTTGGCATGAGCCCTGCGGTGATTGATCGTGTGCGAGAGGGCGGCCCGGACTGGCTGCCCTCAAACGCGCCGAAATGGCTGAAAGGCCGCATCGCTTACGGCGCGTCGATGGTGCGAACAGCAATGTCTTCGCCAAAGACCAGAGTAGTCATCCAACTCGATGACAGGACCGAACAACATCTAACGATAGCCAATGTGTGTATCGCCAATGCGCGCTATTTTGGCGGCGGAATGAAGATCGCACCCGGCGCAAAGTTAACCGACGGCCAGTTGGACGTGATCACAATCGGCGATCTGGGCGCTTTGAGGATTCTCACCAGCGCGCCGCGCATTTACATGGGCACGCATCTCCGTCTGGACGACGTGCACCGTGCATTGGCGAAGAAGATCGTGGCGCGCCCGGCGAACAAGAACACGCAGGTGGCTATCGAAGTCGATGGCGAACTTCCTGGCTATCTGCCGGCGACATTCCAGGTTGTTCCGAAAGCTTTGCGCGTGCGCTGCCCGCAAGAGAAACGCTAGACTCCGAATCTGGACTCCGAATTAGAGGGCCGCGTCCGGGCTAACTGATTTGTGATTTACCGTTCACGTCAGGCTGAGTAAGATGTACCTTCCGATCTTCCCGAGGTGCTGATGAATAAAACCAGACTGGCTTTAATCCTATTGCTTTGCGCGTTTGTTACCGGCGCCCGACCACTTGCCACGACTGGCGTTGTTCGTGCCGCGCTAACAGCTGGCCTGGGATCGGCGCCTCTTGATGACTCGCAGCTCGCTAATTCAGTAACTATATACCGTGATGCGTATGGCGTGCCTCACGTCTTTGGACGGACCGATGCCGGCGCCGTGTTCGGTTTTGCCTACGCGCAAGCTGAAGACAACTTTTGGCGGATCGAGGAGAATTTCATTTTGGCGCTGGGTCGAGCATCCGAATTATATGGCGAGAAGACGCTCGATGAGGATCGATTGAACCACGCGCTTGAAATCCCGCGTCTGGCACGAGAAGAGTATCAACGGCTTGATCCGCGAACGCGTTCCCTTTGCGACGCTTTCGCCGCCGGCCTCAATTACTACCTGGCCCGGCATTCGGAGGTGCATCCTCGAATCCTGGCTCACATGGAGCCGTGGTTCACGCTCGCCTTCATCCGCTACAACTACTATCAGAACGGATATGCGCGAGACCCGATCCTGTCGTCGAGCAAATTGCAAACAGCCCGCGACGAACGAGGGCTGAACGCAAACGTGGGGTCGAATGGGTGGGTCATTGGGCCATCGAAAAGCAAGACGGGTAACGCTATGCTGCTGATCAATCCCCACCTCCCGTTCTTCGGGTCGGGACAAGTCTATGAGGGTCACGTGCACAGCGATGAAGGCTGGGACTTTACGGGCTACACCCGTTTTGGATTTCCATTTCCCTATTGCGGACACAATGATGACCTGGGTTGGGTGAGCACCGACAACGCCGCCGACGAAGAGGACGTATACGCCGAAACCTTCGATGATCCAGCACGCCCACTCGCTTACCGCTACGGCAGTGGCTATCGGCTCGCCACCGAGCACACCGAAGAGATCAGCGTCAGGGCCGGCGCCGGCATAGAGGTTCGTCGCTTCAAGATGCTCAAAACTCATCATGGTCCAGTCTTGTCAGCGCGCGACGGCAAGCTGTTGGCGATTCGTATGGCCAAGTTCGATGGCGACGGTTGGCTCAAAGAGTGGTATGAGATGACCAGGGCCAAATCTCTTGCCGAGTTCAAGAGAGCGCTATCGCCGCTTAATATGCTATTCGGCAACGTCATGTATGCCGATCGCCGAGGCAACACTTTTTACCTCTATAATGCCGCCATACCGCGCCGCGACCCCAGGTTTGATTGGACGAAAGTAGTTGACGGGAGTGATCCGGCTACCGAATGGCAGGGCTATCACACGATGGCGGAGCTGCCGCAGTTAACGAATCCGAAAACGGGCTGGATGCAAAACTGCAACACCACGCCGTTCCTGCTGACCTCGGAAGGTAATCCGCAGGCCACGAGTTATCCAAAATACATGGTCCAGGAAGGCGACAATCCTCGTGGCCGCATCGCGCGACGCATTCTCTCGACGACACCGACTTTCACTTTTGAAGAGTGGACTCGCAAGGCTTTTGATACCCATGTGATCGCTGCGGACGAGCGGTTGCCACAATTCCTTGCCGAACTCAAAAAGCGCGTTATCCCTGACAGTGCGGACATCCGGCCCGATGCAACGATTGGCCAGGGCACGAGCACCGTTCAAGCGGCGCGTTTGCGCGAAGCCTACGATGAACTTGCGCGCTGGGATCATCGCAGCACGTCGGATTCCATCGCGATGACACTGTTCAGTATGTGGCGAGGACGGCTTTCCGCCAGAGGAGCGCCAACAGCAGTCACAGCGGAAAGACGTGTGGCAGCTCTGTCGGAAGTACTCGACACACTCACGGAGCGCTTCGGCACCTGGCGCGTCGGCTGGGGCGAAATCAACCGGCTCCAGCGCCCGGATGAGAGTAAGGGCGAAGCGTTTCTGGATGAGCGGCCCAGCCTGGCTATCCCTGGAGTCAACGGCGGCGATGGCGCCGTCTATACGTTTTATGCGGGCCCCGCGCCGGGCCAGAAACGTTTTTATGGAGTGGCCGGCGGGACCTACATCAGCGTGGTGGAGTTTGGGCCGCGGGTGCGCGCCCTTTCGGTCCACGTATTCGGCGCCAGTGGTCACCCAGAGAGCCGGCACTATATGGACCAGGCGGCCTTGTACGCGCGCGGAGAATTCAAACCCGCCTGGTTCACCCTAAACGAGATTCGCGCCAACCTGGAAGCCGCCTACCATCCCGGCGAAGAGCGGAGGCTTTAGCCCGTTAACGCTTGTTTTGAGAAAAAACATGGCGAGCACCTACGATGAAGTGTACGCCCACTGGCAGCGAGATCCCGAAGCCTTCTGGGCCGAAGCCGCAGAGGCAGTCCACTGGTATAGGAAATGGGACAACGTACTCGATGACTCACATCCGCCCTTCTATCGTTGGTTCACCGGCGGTGTCGTAAATACTTGCTACAACGCACTGGATGTCCACGTCGAGCAAGGCCACGGCGATCAGCCCGCGCTCATCTACGACAGTCCCGTCACTGCGATCATCAAGACTTTCACCTACCGCGAGTTGCTGAATGAAGTCGCCCATCTCGCCGGCGTCTTGGCAGCCCAGGGAGTCGTGAAGGGCGATCGCGTCATCATCTACATGCCGATGGTGCCCGAGACGGTGATCGCCATGCTGGCCTGCGCGCGCATCGGCGCCGTTCATTCGGTAGTGTTCGGCGGCTTTGCCGCGCACGAGCTGGCCACGCGCATCGACGATGCGCAGCCGAAGGTAATCCTCTCCGCCTCTTGCGGCATCGAGGTGGATCGAGTCGTTGCATACAAGCCGCTCCTGGACGAAGCCATCGAGACCGCAAGAGTGAAACCCACAGCGTGCATCGTTCTCCAACGGCCGCAGGCTAAGGCTTCGATGGTCGAAGGCTGCGATCTCGATTGGGCTGAACTTCTAAAGCACGCAAAGCCGGTTGATTGCGTGCCGGTTGCCGCGACGGATCCGCTTTACATCCTTTACACCTCGGGCACGACGGGAATCCCCAAAGGCGTTGTGCGCGATAACGGCGGACATCTGGTGGCGCTGAAGTGGAGTATGAAGAACGTCTATGGTGTCGAGCCGGGCGAGGTCTTTTGGGCGGCTTCGGATTTGGGCTGGGCCGTCGGGCACTCCTACATAGTTTATGGTCCACTCTTCAACGGCAACACGACCGTGCTGTACGAAGGCAAGCCCGTGGGCACTCCCGATCCGGGAGCTTTCTGGCGCGTGATTTCCCAGCATCGCGTCTGCGCGTTCTTTACGGCGCCGACCGCCTTTCGCGCCGTCAAACGCGAAGACGCAAACGGCGAATACATCCGTCACTGTGATCTTCGTTCTTTGCGCACGCTTTTTCTCGCCGGCGAGCGCTGCGACCCAGACACGCTTCGTTGGGCCGAGAATATACTCAATGTTCCCGTCATTGATCACTGGTGGCAGACCGAAACCGGCTGGCCCGTCGGCGCAAACTGCGTCGGCCTCGGCGCATTGCCAATAAAGCCAGGCTCATGCACGAAAGCAGTGCCTGGCTATGACGTGCGCGCGTTGGACGACAGCGGGGTTGAGGTAAGAAAGGGCCAGATCGGAAACATCGTGATACGACTTCCTTTGCCGCCTGGATGCTTACCCACTCTATGGAACAACGACGAGGGTTTTCAGAAGTCTTATCTGACGGAATATCCCGGCTACTACCAGACGGCCGACGCGGGTTTCATCGACGAAGATGACTACATCTGGATCATGAGTCGCACCGACGACATCATCAACGTTGCTGGACATCGTTTGTCAACGGGCGGCATAGAAGAAGTGCTCGCCTCCCACCCCGACGTTGCCGAATGCGCCGTCGTCGGAGTGTCCGATGAGATTAAAGGCGAAGTGCCTTTGGGTCTGGTCTGTTTAAAGGCCGGCGTCGACCGTCCTCACAAAGACATTGTGGCCGAGCTGGTGCAACTTGTCCGTCACGAGATTGGCCCCATAGCCTGCTTCAAAGTCGCTGCGGTCGTAAAGCGTTTGCCCAAAACCCGATCCGGCAAGATCGTCCGCGGTACCATTAAAAAGATCGCCGACGGCGTTGACTATCGCATCCCACCAACTATCGATGATCCCGCAATCCTGAATGAAATCACGGCGGACCTGGCGGCGTTGGGCTTTGCGAGCCTAACCCGTTATGAAACAAACAGCTAAACCGAAAGCAACCGGTCGAAAAACGAGCGGTATCTTTGCAAGGCTATTCGCAGGTCTTCGGTGGAGATGTCTTCGCCACGATCCCATTCTCTTTCCAGCTTCTCTCGTTCGTCGGAGAAAATCTCAGCCAGACGCTTCATCGTCGCCGCAACCAACTCGTCAGCCCGCTCTACCGACTTGCGGGGCTCGTCGACAAATTGCGACTGAATTGCGCTCCAATGCGAGCGAAACTTCTCGGTCTCGCTGTTATCAAACAGTGGCGAACCAATTTGAGGTTGCGGTTCCGAAGGTTGAACACCACTGTCCTCACGCGGCTCGATGCCCTGCGAATCAGTCGTAACACCGGAATCTTCCCGAGCACGCTTTGCGGCCACGCCTGTGGCCACATCCTTTGTTGTTAGCGGCTGGCCAGCTTCGTCGTGACTGCGCACTACTTCCTGCTTTTGATCATCGATCAGTTCTTCTCGTGTTTCCTCTTGCGGATCATTCATCGTCCTGCACTCCTCGCTTTCGCACGGTCATCGACCATAACTTGCCTTATCGGCTGAATTCCACCATCGTGAAGCAGATCGGCGAACAGCGCCCGATAGTGAATCATGGCTTCTCTGAGTTCCTCCGTGCTTACTTCTTCGCGTTGGCCTCGAACCGCGATGGCATGTGCGATTCGATAATTCTGAACTACAGCCGGATGATCCACCGAAACGTCCGCGACGCGCTGCTCGAAATCGGCGACCGGATAGCCACGGGCATTCATCACCTCTTTGACCAAACGGTCTGCATTGTCCAACGCAATTGCGGGCTCATCCACAAAATGCGCCTGTTCTTGTTCCCAGGCTTGTGCAAAGTTATCTCGCTCTTCGGTGCTTAGGGGTCTGATATTCAATTTTTCAACCCGCTTTTGTCGCTCCTGCAAGACTTGCTCAGCCTGTTTCATGTCTCCTTCGGCGCGAACGGCTCGATTGTACTCAGCACCGAACTTTGAGCGCAGCTGCTTTGTTCGTTGCTTTAGCATGTAGAACCAGATCGCGGCTGCAATCGCCAAAACTACAACTACAGCCAAAACCAAAACTATGATTGTCGACGTGTCCATTTATTGCCCTCCTTCCAACTGCTCGGCGAATTCGTGAAGATGTCATGCAATATGCAGGCCACCGGATGTGACTCGCTTCCATAGTCACGGAACTGGGTGAAGTCAATGAGATTCCACGCGAGCTGACTAATTATTCGTTACAGCAGCGTATGCTGGCGAGTACCGAATCACGACGGTCTGTATTGCATCGTAACAAGCACAAAAATGGGGAAAGTGTTGTGAGAGTACTGTTGCAGGCCCGCGCGCGCGCAAATCAGCGCGTCGGCAATCAACGCCCGGCATAGAGTGAATGCTTCCTGGCGGCGCTGGGCTATCCGCGTGCAACAAAACAGTTTGCGAAAACGTAAGCTGTCAATATCGGCGGGGGTTTGCGTAATTCGAGTAACAGGAGATTATAATTCTGTCTACGACTCGACGATTTAAGTTGAAAGAGAGACGGCAATGAAATTTGAGCAAGGATGGGAAGCGCGGTTTAGGATTGTGCTTTACTTCGCCGGATTATCGGCCATCTTCTTCACTGGCTGCACAAACAAGGCCCAGCAGAGTTTTGAACGGCCTCCGGCGCCCGTATCGGTCGCCACAGCGGTGACGCAAGACGTACCAACCTACTTGGACGCAATTGGCAAGACCGTCGCCCGCGAAGTGGTTTCGATTCAATCTCAGGTTTCAGGGCGCATTATCAAGATTCATTTCACTGATGGCGCCGACGTCAAGAAGAACGACATGCTGTTTACGATCGACCCGCGCCCCTTTGAAGCGAACATCAAGCAAGCCGAAGCAAACCTGTCTAAAGACCAGGCACTGAAGAAGCAGGCGGAAGCCAACCTGGCAAGGGACATTGCCCAGGCCAAGTGGGGCGAAACACAGGTCAAGCGGTATCGTGAGCTGGTCACTGCCGGCGTCGTTCCCAGTGAACAGTACGAACAGTTGCGGGCGCAACTGGATTCTCTTAACTCGACGGTCGATGCCGATCGCGCCGCCGTGCGCAGCGCTGATGAATCGATCAAAGTGGACCAGGCAGCAATTGAGAGCGCGAAGGTCCAACTCAGCTACTGCTACATTCGTTCGCCGATTGACGGTCGCGCGGGCCAACGGCTGGTGGACATCGGGAACGTCGTCAATCCCGGCGGCTCCGGCAGCGGTAGTTCCAGTTCCGGCAATGGTTCAGGTAGTGCAGCCTCCGGCAATAGCAATTCCCTGCTGGTGATCCAGAAGCTGGATCCAATCTATGCTGACTTCACTATCTCTCAAAATAATCTGACAGAGGTGCAGCAGCAGATGCGCGAGGGCCGGCTCAGGGCTGAAGTTCGCCTCCCCGATACGACGGATGATCCGGTAATCGGTCAGCTCACGTTTCTCGACACCGCCGTGCAGAACACAACGGGCACGGTAAATCTTCGCGCCACGATTCCAAACAACGGAAATCGGTTTTGGCCCGGCCGGTTCGTCAACATCCGGCTCGTATTGAGTACTATTCAAGGAGCTGTGCTCGTGCCTGCTTCCGCGCCCCAAATGTCAGCCAAGGGATCGTTCGTCTACGTTGTGAAGCAAGACTCGACCGCCGAACAGCGAGCGGTGTCGTTGGGCCAGCGGCAGGGAGATCTAATTGTTGTTGAGAAGGGAGTGGAGCCGGGTGAACGCGTCGTTACCAACGGACAGTTGGGTGTGACACCGGGCGGCAAAGTCCGCGTCGAGCAAACAGGTAATCCAGCCGCAGCGGGCAACGGGACAAAGTAATGGAAGCTCTGAACAAAGCCTGAGACTGCTTCGCGAGGTTTGAAAGTGTCCTTCGAAAGACAGGCCCGAAGGGCCAATATTCAATAGCCACGTCCCGTAAGGGCGTGGATCAAGAATGTTGAAGGAAGATGAGCGCCGAAGGTGCGGCACAAGCTCATGATTGATGAAAGGCCTGAGAGTGTCGGCCCTGCGGGCCTCAGACTATGTGTGTCCCTCCCACGCCCTGACGGGCGTGGCTATTGAATACCGGCCCTGCGGGCCTAAGAGCTACACAATGCCCGTTAGCAGAGCTAACTCTGCCGCTTGATCAGAGGCTACTAATGAATCTATCCGAACCCTTCATTCACCGGCCCGTTATGACCGCAGTGCTGACTGTCTCAGTAATCCTGTTCGGGGTATTGAGCTACTTTCAACTTCCGGTCAACGATCTGCCGGCCGTGGATTATCCCGTGATCCAGGTGAATGTCGGTTACCCGGGAGCTGGTCCGGAAACGGTGGCAAACAACATCGCCACACCGCTCGAGCGCCAGTTCATGCAGATCAATGGCCTGGAAGTGGTCACGTCCAAGAGCACCCAGGGATTTGCCAGCCTTACCCTGCAATTCGCGCTCGAAAAGAACATTGACGCCGCTGCGACTGACGTGCAGACGGCAATTTCGCAGGCCACTGGAAGTCTTCCAGTGGATCTGCCCGCGCCACCTACATACTCAAAAAGCAATCCGAACGATCAGCCGATCATGTACATCGCGCTGACCAGCGATTCGGTCACTCCGGGCCAGCTCTACGACTATGGCAGCACGACGGTGGGCCAGCGCATCAGCATCCTGCCGGGTGTGTCGCGTGTGAATGTCTACGGTACGAAGTCGGCGATTCGCATCAAGGCCGATCCTTCGGCGATGTGGGCGCGACAGATTTCGATGGATGACTTGTCCGCGGCGATCAAGAACGGAACCAGCTCTACCGGTGCGGGCCAGTTAGACAGCAGCACCGGCACCGCGGTTCTCCGGCCGCAGGGCCAACTGGAAACCGCTGATCAATACAGCAACCTGATCGTCGGGGGCACCAGCGGCGCACCCGTATATCTGCGCGACGTCGCCACGGTCAAAGATTCCGTCCAGGACGAGCGCGTTAACATGCGGTTCTGGGTGCGAGGCTACGACGTGCCATCCGCCACAATTATCGTCGCGGTTAATCGTCGCGCGGGCGCGAACGCCGTCGAGGTGTCCAAGAGCATACGCGAAGTGCTGCCGTTGGTCAGCGCGGAGTTGCCAGGCTCGATTCGCGTCACCCCAATTTATGATCGTTCGCAGAGCATCGTTCACTCTGTCAACGACGTGCAGGCAACGCTCCTGATCGCGTTCGCCCTGGTGGTGATGGTGATTTTCGCTTTCCTCGGGCGCGCCACCGATACGTTGATTCCCGCAGTCGCGCTCCCATTATCGCTGCTGATCACGTTCATCGCGATGCGGGCGCTGGGCTACAGTCTCGACAACCTGTCGTTAATGGCGCTTACGCTGGCAATCGGATTCCTGGTGGATGACGCAATTGTATTTCTCGAGAACACCGTGCGGCGAATGGAACGCGGAGAGCAGCCGTTTGAAGCGGCGGTCAACAGCGCCAGGGAAATCAGTTTCACGATCATGTCGATGACCATCTCGCTGGCGGCGGTGTTCATCCCGCTGGTGTTTATGTCCGGACTGGTGGGGCGAATCTTCCGCGAGTTCGCAATCACGATCGTCATTTCGATCTTCGCATCCGGTTTGGTATCGCTCACCCTTACTCCACTGATGTGCGCGCGTCTGCTGAAGGGGCGCGGCGAAGGCGCGAAGAAGACCTGGATGGAACGAGTGATCGGCGGCATCGAGAAGCGCGTGCTGGCGATGTACGGGTCGTCGCTGTGGTGGTTTCTGCGGCGCCGCTGGATCTCGCCGACGATTTGGCTTGTCTGTCTTGCCGGAACGATCTGGCTCTTCGTCCTGGTTCCCAAAACTTTCCTGCCCCCGGGAGACAGCAGCGTCATCTTCGGCGCCTTCATCGCCCGCGAAGGTTCCTCGCCGGATCAAATGCACGCCTTGCAGGATCGTGTTGACCAGACACTGCACCAGGAGCCCAATGTTGTAACGGATTTCACGATGACGGGCGCTACTGGGTTTTTGGCGTCGAATCAGGGCATCATGTTCACCTTCATTAAGCCACCGGCGGAACGCCAACCAATCGCGGAAGTGACGGCCCAGATGATGGGCAAACTGAATTCGATTCCCGGCGTGTTCTCGTTTCTGCGGCCGTTTCCGGTGCTGGAGATCAGCACAGGTGTGACCAGCCAGCAGCAGGGTCAATACGCATTCGCCGTTTCTGGCGCCAATCCCGATCAAGTTTATGACGTGGGCCAAAAACTAATGGGCAAGCTAATGCAGTACCCCGGCTTTTTGACCGTTTCGTCGGACTACTACAACAACACGCCTAACCTCGATATCGATATCCGTCGCGATCAAGCCCGGACCTACGGAGTCTCCGAAACGCGCATTCTTACGATGTTGCGCAATGCTTACTCGCAGAACTACCTTTACCTAATCAAGAAGCCTGAGGACCAATACCAGGTGATTTTGGAAGTTGAGGACTCTGCTCGTGGGAAGCCCGAAGACCTCTCGCTACTCTACATCAGGTCTGACAATGGCCAGCGGCTCGTGCCGCTGCGCGAATTGGTCGCGTGGAAATCAACGCTCGGTCCGCAGGCGGTGAACCACTTGAATCAGTTCACAAGTGTCACACTCTTTTTCAATCTGAAACCTGGCGTGGCTCTGGGCGATGCCACGAATTTCATCAACAAAGCGGCGGCGGAGACCGTGCCGCCCACCGTGCGCGCGGAGTTGCAAGGCGAGGCGCAGACGTTCAGCAATACAGTCACCAGTTTGACCCTGCTGATGGCGCTGGCCGTATTCGTAATGTACGTTATTCTGGCCATCTTGTACGAAAGCTATGTGCATCCGCTGACGGTACTATCGACTCTGCCTACGGCGCTGGTGGGCGGTTTGTTGACCCTTGTCTTGTTCGGCCAGCAGGCATCGCTCTACGCGTTCGTCGGCATGTTCATGCTGATGGGGATTGTCAAGAAGAACGGGATCATGATCGTCGACTTTGCTCGGCAGCGCGTCGATGCTGGCGAGTCAGCCGAACAAGCAATTCATGACGCGAGCATGGATCGGTTCCGGCCAATTCTGATGACAACACTGGCCGCGGTGTTCGGCGCTATTCCGATCGCGCTCGGGTTGGGAGCCGATGGTTCGTCTCGCCGGCCGCTCGGTCTGGTCGTCGTCGGCGGTCTGGTGGTTTCACAGTTCATCACGCTTTACATCACGCCGGTGATCTACCTTTATCTCGAGCAGTTTCAGGAAAATGTCCTGGACCGTACCTCCTTCTTCGGCTCGCGACGCCAACGAAAGCCTTCAACTGGCGGCGACCAAAAGCCAGCGCCGGAAACGATACGACCGGATCTCGCAGCTGGCGACTGACGTGCTCTAGTTACTGAACAACACCCAGACGTCGTTATCTTCTTCATTTGCCACTGCTAGATCTGCTTTGCCGTCTCCATCGAGATCGCCTATGGCCACGCATTCAGGTCCGTGGCCTACGGGAATTGGAGGACCAGCCTGTTTGATTCCATCTCTTCCTCCCAGATAGATCGTAACAGTGTTTTCCATGTTGTTCGGTATCGCTATATCCGTAATACCATCGCCGTTCAGGTCGCCTGCTACAACTGTCGCCGGGTAATGCCCGACCGGGTAGGGTGAGCCTTTTGCCAAAGTGAAACTGCCCTTACCGTCTCCGAAAAGAATCGAGAGGCCGTTCTTGCTGGGGTCAGTGCCCTGGCCGGAATAATGATCGATGGCGATGTCGAGATGGCGATCGCCATTGAAATCTCCGACTGCGATTCCGAAGGGAGCTGCGGGCACAAGAAAATCCCTGCGCGAGAATTGCCCCTTGCCGTCGCCTAGTAGAACCGAAACCGAACTTTCTTTGAAATTGGATGTGATGATATCCGCGTTGCCGTCCTGGTTAAGATCGGCGGTGCGCAGACGCTGGTATGGCATCTTTCCAACGTCGAACTTAACGCCCGGCGTCTGGAAGGTACCATCGCCGTTGCCGAACATGACGAGCACCTTGTTTTCGCCCCAGCTATCCACCGCGAGATCGAGTTTCTTGTCACCGTTGAAATCCGCCGCTGCGATTCCGTGAGGATGAGGATTGCTCAGCACGCTAAACGGAGAGCCCGGCGCGAGTGAGAATCCGCCCTGGCCATCACCCAAAAGCACGGTCACCAGTTTGACGCCGTGATTCGCCATTGCCACATCGAGGTTGCCGTCACTGTTGAAGTCTCCAAGAGCGATGTCACTCGGGTTCGGTCCGGCTGGGAACGGCGAGCCCTTCGCTTGCGTGAATCCGCCTTTTCCGTCTCCGAGATAAATGGAGAGATTACCACCGCCGCCGTTTGCGACGATCAGGTCACGCTTTGTGTCCTTGTTCACATCGGCAATCATCACACTGACAGGCTGAGTACCAACGCGCAGCCGAACTGGCGTGCGGAAGGCGAGCGCTTCACTGCTGTAGCTAGATCGTCCTGACTGTGCATGACAGGCTAGGGTCGTTAACTGCAAAACCAATGTTGCCAGAATAAGGGTTTTCATTTTTCTGTTTCCTGAAGAGTGCAAGGTCTATACTTAATTACACGATATTAGACGGTTGTTGGCGCTATTCTCTTCCCGGGATTAGCGTAAAGTCGAGTTTGCGATTTTGCATTGGCATTGCGAATTTTTAAGCGGCGCCGAGAGAATTACGAGCATTGGCTGTAGTACGCGAAAAGAACCGATAAGAG
>WNGK01003035.1_pt1 | contig 19933 bp, 30 predicted proteins | sample 5400601 | NCBI WGS metagenome assembly WNGK01 (sample SAMN13153376, study PRJNA577476) | soil metagenome | isolation source: 60 cm soil or saprolite under Garry oak tree replicate 1 | place: USA:California | collected 2016-06-15
ACCTGGACCTCGAGAAAGACCAGAGGTTCAGAGCCCAAAGCGCGGACGCGGTGGAGCGCCCCAACGGGAATATAGATATGTTTTCCAGCGGATATTTGGTGCACAACGTCATCCAATTCTACTTCTGCGAATCCTTGCACGATGGTCCAGTGCTCTGAGCGATGCTGGTGATATTGAAGGGATAGCCGGTGGCCGGGCAGAACCTTAATGCGCTTGACCGTGTAGCGATCGCCGGTTGCAATAGCCTAGTTATCAGTCCAGTACCGCAGAATGCCAAATATCGGCTTCTAGGGTCGGAAGAATCGATCGTATGTAGGCTATCGACAAATAGGACCCAAACAGGTTGGGATTCTCGGTTGGCTCGCCTTCCATAACGACAATATCCGGTGCGTAGTCACCACCTCTCAAGTTCGCTCTTGCCTTTTCCGCAATCTTTTCAGCTTCCCTGCCGTCTTGGAGAGTACCGGAGGTGAGTTTGAAGATGTACACTATTCTGCCATTCAGGCCCGGAACCGGACAATATTTTAGGTCTTGGCTCATACGGTTACTCCAAAGTCTCAATCACATTGGCAGTGGCCCAAGCTGGTTTCTTAAACCGCCTTCATCACCTGAGAACCGGGAGCATGTTAGGATCCTGGCAGGCTCTCTGAACTCCTCCCAAAGTGCCGAGTACAATTTTCCATCGTGTTCTGAAAAGGAAGCAAGGAGAGGCAGCCCAGTCAATTGCCGAATGATGCGCGCGTTATTTTTCGATGCACCGTTACAGAGTTGCCACAGTTTGGATACCTTGGATGCCAGCGGGCTTGGCCGACGGTCCCCTGAAGACATCCTTGCTACTCTCGTTGCGAGGCTCAAGGCGGCCACTCGCGTCTCCGGCCGTCGTGGAGAAAGATCGTCAGACTCGGTCGCCCCCGAGCTCCCTAGAGCTCCTCCGGGCGGGGCACTCCGCCCTTTAGGGCGGAGAGCCGCAGCTCGAACGCGAGCCTAACTAGGCGGGCGTCTGGGGCAGCGAGCGTGTTCTTCGCTCCGATCGCACTCCGAGCCCAACGGGCGGCGTCCGACAACGAGCCAAGAGTCGCCACTTTTCTGACGAGCTCATCACGCATGGCAGCCGAAGCGCTCGGGCTCAGCGTGATCCGGCCCGAATCTTTGCCGTTTCGCCGTCGCACCTTCGGTCATTGGCCGCATGGTGCAGTTCGTCTCGCAAGGTTGCAGCTGCTATATGGGGGCTCAGGCCTTATCCGCCCCAAGCCGCGAATGCTTCCTTGAAAGCAGAATCGCCGGGCGCGCCCTTCTCGACCGTCAACATCGCGTGCCGACCATTGTTGTAGACGATCCAGATTGAAAACCAGCCCCGGTTCTTCAGTAACTCTAGGTTGCGACGCATGTCGACATCGGATGCCGAGAGACCGGTGAGATAATATTCTGAGGTGACCTTCGCAGTGGCTCCCGCGAGTGGCGCGCCAGGCTCGCCCTCTGCCTGCTTCATCCGGATGCTCCGAAGATCGGAAATGCCCCCGGATGGAGAATCGGCCGGGAGGTTGAACATGACCTCGATCACATGGCTTGCCGGCAACTCCTTGTCCGTGTTGCGTCGGATGGACACGGCCATTTTCATGTGGTGCTCTGGAATCTCGGCTGTGGCCTTTACGGCAAGCTCCGGCGCCTGCTGTGGCCCCGGAGAAACGGTCTCGGTTCGCCAGATCACCGATCCCGTGTAACNNNACGCTTTCCTTGCGCATCGCTGGGATCCTCGTCGAAGAGCACGGCGCGCTGGGCCAAGACGGCCCCCAGGCTGACTGCCGGGTCTTGCTGCCCGGCTTGGCCAAGGCGGTCCGCCATCTTCGGCGGCGACAGCGTGGATCGGAGTCCCAGCTGTAGAGCCGGGTTCCTCATAAGAACCACCTTGAGGGGGGTCGGCAGCCAATAGACCGCGAGAGCCAGCGCGATCACCATGAACACGCCGAGGATGGCAGAGATCAGCGCCCGCTTCGAGCGGCCCGGGGGCTCCGCCGCAGCCGCTGCTTGGAGACCTTGCCGGGCCGCCAGCGGCTGCGGCGCAGCCGGAGGGGGCGCGATGCGCGGTTCGAATTCGCTCATCCTGGGGAGACTCTCGCTCCTCTTCTTCAGCTCCCGGGGTTCGACTCGACGTTCGAAGTGATCGAGAACGGCGGCCCCGGCTGCGGCCCGGGCGAAGAGCTGGCGCGATTGAGGGAGCCGCGGCGACATAGTCTCGCCCTCTCCTCGCGGTTTGCCTCAGGCCTGGCCTCCGTCACGTTGGCCCGGCCAGGCAAAAGCGTTCCGATGGGGTCCGCCTGCTTCGCATCGGGTTTCACTTCGATCCGGGACTCCACCGCGGTGGCCTGGGCGTTACGAAGGGCCCCTTCGAGCGACAGAATAACATCATCGAGATCCGGGACACTGGCAGTGGCTCCGTTATTGGACTGGCGTCCCGTACGGGCACGCGCAGCTTCGCTATCGGCCGCAGGCTTCCCATCGCGTTTTCGCTCGTTTCTCGAGTCCGCCGGGTCCGCCTCGATAGCGCGAAAGGCAGTTTCGAGCGACAGACGAAAACGATCGAGGTCCGGGTCATCGCTAGAGGGCCCGACGAGAAGCCCACGTGCTCTGTGGCCGCGGAACGGGACCGGTTCCAGCTAGTTGCGTCCGGGAGCGCGTGTGGGCAACCGACGCAGCTCCGGCGTCGGCATTGACCCCCGCTGCCCTGGGGGCGGCAAATGGCTCGCGTGCGGCATCAGCCGTTGGCGGCACGGCTATCCTTTCTTGGTTTCGATCGCGGACAGGCAAGTGTGCTTCATCCTCGACCACGTTCATCGCATCGGGTTTTTCCTTAGGCATGGGCTCCGAGTTGGGCAGCGGCACATCGGGAGCGGGTTGCAGCCCTGACGTCATGGAGCGATCGGCGTCGGATTCCTGATCGGATGCCGGTGGATCACCGGCCTCGACCTTCGCGAGCGTCAACGCGCCCGAGGCTTCGACCCGAGCGCCATGGACGGCCCCAGCCTCAACTTTGCGGATGGCGGCTTCGAGCGACAGGCGTTCCCGTGTGATTTCCGAGTCGCTGAGTGGCGGATCGAACTTGCGCAGCGCCTCAACCAAAGCGGTCCGCGTGCGCCCGTAGAGTGCACGCCTGGACGCGCCGGTGCTCTCGAGAGCGGGCCACGAGCTCGCCATAGTCAGGCATCGGCTGAGTGTCCGCGGGTTCATCCAGTGCGGGGTTGGAGCATCGGATTCCCTATTGACTAAACGCCGCCGAGCCCCACGATGCGCTTCCCGGGGTTTTCCTTTACGCCGTGGTGGGGAGTTACCCCCTGACCCCTCCGTGTCAGCGTCGGGCGTCCGCCTCGAGGTGGTTTCGATGCCAGCGGTAATATCTGCGCATCAGTTGCCGAACAACCATGTACCAACCCGAAAAAACTCGACTCATTTGACCCTCCATTGGGATGTCGTTCCCCCTCGGCTGGGCCTTCCTCCCGGGCGCCCACGGACACCACGAGTATGGCCAACATTGGGCCATGGACCAACCAAAACGAGCGCCCCCGAGATCTGCTTTCTAGCGGCGCCTGTGTCGACTCCATTTTGGCCGGGGACTGGCCGGCGCGATGGACTGAAAACTTTTCATTGCTTGGAATCGATGCGATTGATAGAAATGAGTCGCAGAGGCGACCCCGCGTCGCCCGGTTTAGATGTATCTTCGGTTTTCCGGCTTTGGAGACGGCCGGGAAATTCGGATCGCTGGTTCCAGCGAGCGTCCCTTAAGTCTCCTCGTCAAAAGCCAGGAGGGCTAGGCGACGGTGTGCAGTCGGTTCACCGGCTGTCGCTCGTCGTGCGCCCTTCCGCACGACGTCGACAGCCTTTTGGGGGAAAGAGGAGGTCGATGTGGGAGTAAAGATCAGGAAGGCGGACGCTGGGGCCCTCAGCCCAGAGGAGGCGGCCCGGCTTTCGGCGCTCATTCACGATGGCAAGCTCGGGCGTGCACCGCTCGGCGCCGTGCATCCTAGTGCGCGAAATGCCAAGGGGCATCCTCGGCGGTGCAGAGACCTTCGCAGAAGTTGCTGAACGACATTCACGGAAAGCGCGTGAGGGGGCACAACCATGAAGAACGACTATGAAATCGGATACGGCAAGCCGCCGATCCATACGCGGTTCGTCAAAGGCAAGTCCGGGAATCCCAACGGGCGGCCGAGGAAGGGCTTCTATGGACACCGATCCCAACGCAGCCACATAAGAGATGATATGGAACGATTGCTGCTGCTGAGGATCCATGCCCCCGAAGGTGGCCGCACCAAGAGGATCACCATCCAAAGGGCGCAGATCAGGGATCTGGTAAACCGTGCGATAGACGGACATACACGATCGATCCATCAACTCTGGAGCCTGATCAGACGTTTCGGTTTGGATCGGGAGCCCGATGATCCAACGGTGGATGAGTTTCGGCGGCTCTGTGAGGACAACCAGAGAATTATTGATGCGTTACGTCTGCGTGATACCCCAGATCCCGTTGATCCAGATGCTTTGAAAGCCGCGCCCGATGAGAATGAGCGTCCGCCAAAACGCGCCAACATCATGGACGATCTCCTGTTAGAACTTCAGGAAAGGGTTACGATCACCGAACGCGGGAAGCAAAAACGAATCACCAAACAGGAGGCCTTGCTCAGGAGCCTGCTGGCAAAGTCCATAGGGGATGTCAGCGCCTTCAGATTGTTTTGGGCCACTTCCAGCACTATGAGCTGGATCAGCAACCGGAGAGACCCCTTTCCGTCTGGGGAAGACGAGAATTAGATGTGGGTCTGCTAGAGTTAGCGCGCCGCATGGAGCGCGAGCAAGCGTCCGAATCTCCTAACCTGGGTTAAACGCGGCCGGCACCTTCCGAATACAAATCCTCAATGCGTCGCACCTCTGGCATGGCCGGTCCGCTGGCCCGGTTGATCGCCGATTGCATCATTCTCGACGACGGGGCTCGACTCTCGGGCGAGCAATTCTTGTCCGCGTTTCTGCGCAGCTGATGGCGGGGAGTAGAAGGAGGCTGCCGAGACCGCGGTCGCGTCCTTCGCGAACACGAAGAGGCGCGGGTTCAACGCCGCGCGCCGTGGTCCGGCACGACGTCGGCCGCAAGCTCGCGGGCAATGGCCGGCTCGGCGGCCTGCCAGGCAGTATGGTCTCTTGGGCGGCGTCTGCCCGTGGGGGACATCCCATCAGCTGCCGGCAGGCCCCATCACAAGCCGCCGACCTGTGTATTATGGGTTGGTCAACTCGTTCGACATGATGCGCCGCGGAGCGGCGGAATAGGCCGTCTGATGCTGCTCTGAGGCGCACATCGCGTTCGGAAAATCATGGTTGCATTGAGCCGTCGCTCGTTTCTTGCCTCCTCCGTTGTCGTCGCGGCGCATCCCGCGCTTGCGATTCCAGCTTCGAGCAGTTTTGACGTCATCATCATCGGTGCCGGCGCCGCTGGGATCGCCGCCGCGCGCCGCATCGTTGCCGCAGGACGCAAGCTAGCGATTTTCGAAGCGACCGATCGGGTGGGCGGGCGCTGCTTCACCGACACGCGCACGTTCGGCATGCCCTATGACCGCGGCGCGCATTGGATCCACATGCCCGATACGAACCCGATCGCAAAGCTGGGGCTCAAGACCGGGCTCAACATCTATGTCGCACCGCCGAGCCAGCGGCTGCGCCTCGGGCGACCCCACGACGATCCGCAGCCTCGGCCGCTGCGGTATGCGCGGGACGGGGAAATGGAGGATTTTTTTGCGAACCTCGTGCGCTGCAATCGCGCCATCGACAGCGCGGCGCGCGGCAAAACCGACGTCTCCTGCGCGCAGGTGCTACCCAAAGACCTGGGCGACTGGCGTGCCACGATGGAATTCGTGCTGGGACCCTTCGGATGCGGCAAAGATCTCGACGAGGTGTCCGCAATGGATCTCGCCAGATCCGCGGAGCGCGACGTAAACGCCTCCTGCCGGGAGGGGGTCGGCACGTTGCTGGCCAAGCTTGCTGCCGGTCTGCCAATCCAATTTTCGACGCCGGTGAAGAGCATCGATTGGGGCGGCAGATGGGTCGAGGTCCAGATGGCAAGGGGCGACCTGCGCGCCCGCGCCGTAATCATTACCGCGTCGACGGGGGTGCTCGCTGCGGGAAAGATCCGGTTCGACCCTGAGCTGCCGAAACGCCACGTTGAGGCGATTGGGAAGCTTGGGCTCGGCAGCTATGACCACGTGGCGATCGAATTCGCAGGCAACCCGCTGGGCCTGGAGAGCGATGATCTGGTGTTTGAGAAGGCCATGAGCCAGCGCACGGCGGCGCTGCTCGCGAACCTCTCTGGGTCGAAGCTTTGCTTCGTCGATGTGGCTGGCGGGTTTGGGGCCGGTCTCGCCGCGCAGGGAGAGGCGGCAATGGTGGCGTTTGCGCTCGACTGGCTCGCCAGCCTCTACGGTTCCGAGGTGAAGCAGGCGGTCAGGCGCACGCATGCGACGCGCTGGAACAAGGAGCCCTGGGCCCTTGGCGCCGCCTCGGTGGCGGCTCCCGGCGGCCAGTGGGCACGCAAGGCGCTGTCCGAGCCACTGCGCGAGCGCCTCTGGTTCGCCGGCGAAGCCGTGCACGAGACTTTGTGGGGGACGGTTGGCGGGGCCTGGGAGGCCGGCGAGCGCGCCGCCGAGGCGGTGCTCAAAAGAATCGCGCGAGGGTAATTTTGATAGGGTGGGGGAAGCTCAAAGACGAGATCGCCCTTGGCGGAATCCGGGTCCAGTTCGGGCATCCTGGTGGCCTCGCCCATCGGGATGAGAGCCCCGGTCGACGCCACCCGGATGTCAAGAAGCCCGGGGGCGCGACAGGGATAGAGCGGAGCTTCTTCGCTTGGTTTTCGCGATGCTGTGGCTGAATATGGCCATACTTTCCGAGCACTGTGCTTACCCTGAGGCACCTCGAAGAAAATGTCTAGGGGAAGGCACATGAACACCGGCAAGTTTTACCAAGATGCAGAAGAATGTCTGCGCTTGGCGAACCGAGCGACGGCGGACGAGGACAAGGCTGTATTGGAAGATTTGGCCCGGGCGTGGCTTTTGCTCGGAGCGCAGGTGGAGCACGTCCAGCACGGCAATACTGGCGAATTGCCCAAGGCTTCCACCTTGGCGCCGACAGATCGTCAATGACGCATCGGCCGGTCCCCTGAGCATACCTGACTTGCGCGCGAGGCTCCGCTCAGGTGCGCCGTGCGAGGCGAGGATTCAACGCCGCGCGCCGTAATCCGCCACGACGTCGGCCGCAAGCTCGCGCGCAATCGCCGGCTCGGCGGACGAGATCGCCCTTGGGCGCATTTCCGGCCCAGCTCGGACAAACCGGCCTTTTCCGCGGGATGAAGATGATCCACATCTTCCCAGCGGGCGCGGCGCTTACAATGGCGGCCTGCAGCGATCCCTTGCCCGCCACAGCACCATCGACAACAGCCTTCGGGCCTTGTGCCCAGACTGCTACCCGCGCGATATTACAGCGGTGATTGAGGATATTCCCAAGGCTCTGGAACAACGTCTCGGCCGCAGGTGCGCCCAGCCTCCGGAAATCACATTGCATCGCCTTCGTTCACTTGTTTCAGAAGGGCCGATCCCGAAGCTTTAGCCTGAACAACAGTCTCCCTCCGAATCGAGAGCCAGTCTCTCACGTAATCAATGATCCGAAATCCCTGGGGCAGATCATCAGGCGCCGTCCAAGATGAGAAAAGCACGCTTGCCAGAAAACCGGCCGAGTCACCTTGTAAGAATCCCGATCAGATCGATACCAGACCTGGCCAGGACGACAATCACCCCGGTCACAATTAAAGTGTAGAGTATCGCACCGCCTACCCAGCGCCAAGCGGCACGCGAGAAGCTTCCTTTCAGAGCATTGCGAAGAATCTGTGTTTCTGCTTGGGACACGATGGAGTCTGTATACGCCGCTATCGCCTGCACCGCCGCGTTCTGGAGTGCCTCCAGCCGAGATGGAGTCCAGGAGCGTTCATATTCACGAAGCTCCTCATCGTCGGGATAACGCCCCTCTCGAGTTCGAAAATCAGAAATCCACTCGCGCTTCGCGTCATGATAAAGGCCGTAGGCGATGAAGCCGATCAGCTTCTGCCCCGCGCCCTCAGCCTCATTTACGAGCCGAGGGAAAATAGGATCGAACGGGGGCTTAGGGCCTTCGATCTGCTGAGCCGATTCTTCCGTCATAAGGAAGACTCCTTGTCCCGATTCATGCGATAGCTTGCGCAGCTTCTTGCCGGCGCTTTCAAGAGCAGCTTGGTGCACGCACTTATTCATAACCCGAAGCACACCACCTGGCATGCTCACATCCCAAAACACACCCGAGCTCGAACCATGGGCGGTCCACCCGACGGAGTGGTAGGTCTTCTTGTCGGGATTGCGAGTGAGGTACGCCATACTCTCTCCCAGACTCAGTCAGCTGGCGGCAAAGCCAATTGCAGGATAAAGACCAGAGGGAGTACGCTGGAATAGACGGGTTGAATGATTCAACCCGCTGGGTTGTCTGTATCCGAAACCGGCGAAAACCATAGGCGCCTTGTACCCCTATCGGCGATAGGGGCCGGTGCTGGTCCTCGCGACTCCCATTCCAGGATCTTTCCAATCCGCACGATTCTGTCCGATCCGTCTGGCGGCCGATGGGCTACACTGATGCGCGTCATGCGGAGTTGCTTCAAGGTCTCGTTGATCCGTCGCTCGCTGTCGACATCCAGGTGCGCCGTGCCCTCATCCAGAAAAAGGATCCTGGGCTGGTGATAAAGCGACCGATAAAGGTCCAAAACTGCCTGCCCTCCTTCAGAAAACGGGCGCTGCCGACACGCATCTATTTTTTGCCCAGCCCGCAACCATAAAGCGCAACGCGCTCCCGAAGTCGCTGCCGCATCTCGCCCGCAAAGCTGGCGCACCCGATGCTGCGGCGAGAGCCATCGGATACGCTGCGCACCCTCAATGACGTAGCTCACCGCATAGGCGGGCGCATGACTGCGCGATAGCGAGACCACCAAACCTCGTGGTCGGTTCCGACCGATCGTTTCTGTGCGAACGGGTGCCGGAGAGTTTTGGTCCCGCGCCCGAGACAACCTTTCCTCGCGGCGGGGCTCAAGGACGGCAGCCGTGCCTTTCTCCGGCCGTCCGGGGGCGTAGGCGGCGGACGGTTCGTTTCCAAAATGAAGAGCCGCAGCTTGAACGCGAGCTCAAGCAGGCGGACATCCGCGGCGGTCGGCATTTTTCGATGCGGCGGCTACCGGCGAATCGAGGGCGGCCAGTTCGCTACGAGTTGGGCGAGCAGCGCGGCCCAGGTGTTCGGCTCGAGCCTGGGCCGGAGGTCGTTTTTCCGTTCCGGCCTCCCGAGGTTGGTCCGCGTGCACTCGCTAGCGATGAAGGGCTGAGAATGACGATGGTGCGGAGGCCGCTTCGCGCGCGACTTGCTCCTTTTGCGGCGCAAGAAAACGGCGGCCGGCGGAGCGAGCCGCGGCCTGACTGAGGTTTTGGCGTAATCCCCAAAAGCCAACCGCCAAGCCGGGCCCTCTAGGATAGGCGGTGCGCTGCGACCATTCGCGTTCCGAACGGTGTTGGCGTCCGGCATGGTACGGTTGGCGGTATCGGTCCATGATAAGCTTGCCCGCGCGCGCTCCCAAGGTCGATACTCGCCAAGGTGACTGAGGATATTCACAATGTTTTAGAAAGCCGTCTCGGGCGCGAGTGCGCCCAAAAGCGCATCGAGCTTGAAGGAAACATGAGCGATGTACGTGGAGACGGAATACGCCTCTTTGGCTTTTGGGTTTCTGACGTTACCATCCAAACATTTCTGGGACTTGCAGGGCTATACCGGCGCGGTTCCAGAAACGCCCGAGACGTGCGGGTGAAACACAATTTCATTGCTGCGTCGGTTCCTACAACGTTTGACGGGTTCACTATCCTTCAAATCAGTGATCTGCATGTCGACATGAACTGGGGGATGGTAGACCGATTGGCAATTCTCCTGCCAAATCTCAACTATGATCTGTGCGTGATTACGGGTGACTACAGAGGAAAATCATCCGGTCCCTTCGACGCCGCTCTCTACGGCATGGCCAAGGTCCGCACCTTCCTGAAGGAGCCCATTTACGGCGTACTGGGAGACCATGACACGATTTGCATGGTACCCGGTCTAGAAACAATCGGCGTCCGGATGCTGCTGAACGAGTATGTCAAGGTCACGCGTGGAGGCCACGCTATTTATCTCGCCGGTATCGATGACGCCCGTCGCTTTCACGCGGATGATATCCCAAAGGTCGCTTCTAAAATTCCTGACGATGAGTTCTCAATCCTCTTGTCGCATACACCAGAGGTTTATCGTCAAGCCGCTGAGGCGCATTTCGACCTATTATTGACCGGGCACACTCACGGCGGACAAATTTGCCTCCCCGGCGGGTTCCCGCTCACGTTGGAAGCCAATCTGCCGAGGAGGATGGGCGCCGCAGCATGGCGCTACGAGCACATGATTGGGTACACGTCACCAGGAACGGGATCGTCCATCGTGCCTGTGCGATTCAATTGTCCTCCAGAGGTTACGTTGCATCATTTTTCACGCGGTCCCTTCAAAACGGGCGATCCCGAATATGTAGCTTGAACAGCAGCCGAGACAGTGCCAATTCACCGGCAAGAAATGCTAATGTCACAACCGCAATGTCCACCACTGTTATGTCGATTAACAGTTTGCAGGCAAGCATCGGGAATAATGATTCCGGCACTTGGTCGAGACCGAATGCCATGGTGCTTGGAACCAAATTCATTCTACGTTTTAAAAAGCTTGAGAATAAGTCGCCGACCATCGCCACTATCCCCACTACCATTCCGATATTCCATGGCAGTCCAACAACCGGCGCAAGCCCCGATGTAACCAGAATTGCCAGGGCCACCCCCCGAATCGTTTTTGAACGTCCAAACAAGGGTCTTCCGTCAACGAACTTGCAACCGCGGTCGACCGGCCAGGAGATAAAGTCGCCAAACAATTTTTTCGCAATCACTGGCGTTCCGTTCGCGAATGTCAACAACGCCATACACTGCAGAATTGCTAAAGGATGCATTCTCGCATTCCACAGCCTCCAGGCCCAATCGATCAGCCAGGGTCGAGGTGGTGCAATGTTATCTCGGGGGGGCAGTTGAATCTCACTTGGACTGCGGACGTACCCGCTCCAACCGAGGTGTAGCCGAGCATTGAACCATACTTCCATGCACCCGCGCCCATGCGCCTCGGTAGCAGAGCATTAAGTTCAATCGGGATGCCGCCAGGAAGACAGATCTGACCTCCATGCGTGTGCCCGCTCAGCATGACATGGAAGCCTGCGTGAGCCGCGCGTTGATACACCTCCGGAGTGTGCGATAAGAGAATCGAGAATGCATCGCTGGGAATTCCTGATGCCGCCTTTTCGATGTTGTCCACCCGATAGAAATGGGCATCATCGATACCGGCGAGATGTATATGCCTGCCGCTACGCTCGATGGCGACGGACTCGTTGAGCAGCATGCGGATTCCCATCTCTTCCATAGCCGGTACCATGCGCACCGTATCGTGATTTCCCAGGACACCGTATACCAGCCCGCTAAGTTCGGCGCGAATGCGCGCTAAACCCGCTAAAGTCGCATCATAAGGCCCATAGGTCCGGCCGCGATAGTCGCCCGTGAGGACGCAGAGGTCGTATTTGAGGTCCCGCAGTATTTCGGTGAGCCGCTTCATTGCAAGCGGGCAGGTATCACAGTGTAGATCGCTGAGCTGGAGAATGGTAAAAGCCCGGAATGCCTCGGGAACGAGTGCCTGCCTGACGCGATTGTGTCGTACCCGGATTTGCCCGGCATTTCTCGCTCCGCGCCAATAAAGGCCCGACGCTTTGAGCGCAATCTTTGTCAACGCATGAATCGAGTACCAATTCTCGATATGGAAAAAGTTGATGCCGCCTCCAAAAATTTGACCCTCATGCTCCTGCTCGATTCCCAACCGCTGTCGAGCATGGAGCCGGCCGAGGCGCTCTTCTAATCGAAGACGAGTGTCCGGCTGAGCTTCTATGCTTGCCCCGTTCACTCTAGAACGCCTACGAGCCTGGCAATCAGAGGCATCGTTTTCCGGGTGACGCACATGGCATCCGATCACCTGCCCGGTATCCATTGAGAGGATTTCGGCAGGAACCTTCAAGGGCTTGTCCGGTAATCCTTTGGTCAATTTGATCCCCCGTCTCGTTGCGAGCTCTGCCCCGCTATCGCGCGGAACGTTCGGAATTCAGCCAAGTAGTGTGGTTCGAACAAAGATGCGGACTGGAATTCACATGGGCGAGTTCAGCCACCGATCGATCTAATCAACAGACCGCAAGAAATTATAGGCGCGGTTCTACTGACCCCAACCTGGGGAACCCAGCCGGGGCCGCATCTGCCGGGCGGCGTCAACAGGAGGCTCATTACCGCCCGACCCACGAACCGCAAAAACCTAGGACCGATTGACGGCGTAAACAAGGCCTCATCCATGCGCTCCCGAGGGGCGAGGGCTGAGCCCGCAGTTCGGAGATCGGTATTGACTAGGAACTCGCACCTTCCTCGGACGCGGCCCCGCGCGCTCCCGAATAGTGTCCGTGCCGGAAGCGCGTGCTTCGCGGCTGTTGTAGGCGCGTTAGACGGCTTGAACAGGATTGAGCACGCCGGACTATTCAGGTCTTTTACTGAATCCGGGTGATTTCGCCCGCTGGAGGCTTCGATTTTCAATCCCACGCGAGTCGTCATCCAAGGAGCAATTTTCGTCGGTCCAGTTAGGCGCGCTCAGAGATCTGCAACGAGTTTGCACGCTATACGATAGAAGAGTCCTCGTGAACACGACCTCGCGAGAAACGCGAGTACCGCCGATTGGCGCGGCTATTGTCCCAACGTTGACACGCTCGTCGGGTTGCAAAGCGAGTTCACCTCCCGAAGATCCGCTGAAACGCCAGTCAGTGCCAGCGGAGCAGCGGATAGCCAGCGACCGCGGTCATCTTGGCTGCATCGTTCCGGGACCTAGCCACCCCTACCCCGGCCGGGCACGGATGCCTGCGGCACTCGCGCCGCAGGTCGTCCCAGATTGAGCAAGATCAAAGGCCCAGCGCCCGTTTCTGGGCGAAGCGCACGTGGTGGAGGTCCGAGGGTAGGCGCCCACAAATGAGGCAGGATTGGGAGGCGACGAACCGGAGGTGGGCCTTGTCCCGGTAGCGTCGGGCCTCCCCAATCGAGAGCACGCTCTTGTCGATGCCCTGCGTCGCCCCCTTAGAGACATCCGCCCATCATCGCTGGGAGGCTCTAGCACGAGCAATCGTGTCCCAGGTCGCGGTGGACAGATTGGCATCCTCGGGCGTCTCCGAGCTCCCTAGGGTTTCTTCGGGCGGGGGCGTTTCGCCCTCGAGGGGCTGAGAGCCGGAGCTCGAACGCGAGCTCAATGAGGCGCGAGTGAGCGTGTTCTTCGCCGCCATTGCAGTTCGAACCCACTTGGCGGCTTCCACCAGCTCCGGCCGATAGGGATCCAACGCCTTCGACCTTATCCAGTCGGCGCTGGCAGCCGCCACCCGGCAAGATGCTCTTCTACCAACATGTCGAGCCCGATCGAGAGCCAAGCGGATACGCGGACTTCGCTGCGGCGCTGGATTTGGGCATCTGTCGGCGCAAGCACGGCCGCCCTCGTCAAACGAGTGGCGACGGCGTTCTTCCTGGCGGGCCTCCGAAAGCTGGGCCGTCTGAAGATCGGAATCGAGCCGCGACCTGCCCGCAACGGAGTCGTGTTTTCGACTGCTCCTAAATGCTCGAACGGGGATGTGGCGCGATGAAAATGATCCACATCTTCCCGGTTGGCGCGGCGCTTACAATGGCGATCTGCGGCGATCCCTCGCCCCCCATCTTCTGGCCCTGTCTTGCTGAGCGCCCTGGCGTGGAACATCGAATACAACCCCGGGATGCCAGCGCACCCGATCGAGGTGGATGGCGGGTGGTATTTTGACTTCCGGGCTCCGCGCTGCGGCGGGCCCGATGTTTGCTCGGTCCATTACGTGACCACGCAGGTCAAGATGTCGGTTACGACGAGGGGCCACGTTGAGGCGATGTTCCGGGTCACCACCACCGGCACGCCAGTTTTCAATTACCAGCTTAACCCCAACAACAAATGCGACTACCCTGCGCATGCAAGATTTTATTTACAGCGCACGGGAGATGATTTATCTGGGCAAGGCGAGTATGAGTTCTTTCGCTGGCTTTCCAACGAAGTGGCTTACCGACTGGCGGCCGGCAGTGCACAGTTGACCGTGGCGCTAATACCGGGCCAGTGGACTTCGGGGTTCGGGAAGAAGGGCGATTACGACCTTGCCGCCACGACCGGGTTTGTGCAAGCGCTACGGCACCTCGGCAACGCGGGGTTCGTCTTTGGCGGCGGCTGCTATTATGGGCACGGCGTGAACGTCAGCCGCGGCACCGCGCGTCTCACTCTGAGCCATTACTCCATAAAGTGAACAGAGACACTGCGTGCATCCTCTCGCATGGGCCATAGCGGAAGATTTGGGCCCTTTGTTCTCATTGGCAGGGGGTGTGGACTCCGCCGGAGGCATGGCGGTGCGCCGGGATCGGGCGCTCCACACGGCAACAAAAACGCGCTGAAGCATGGGCGGTATATGCGCGAAGCCATCGAGGAACGCTGGCAACTGCGCGCGTTGGTGCGGCAATCACTCATGTTGATTCAAAAGATCGAGTGAGTTGATTCAAAAGATCGAGTGAGCGGTCGCACAACTGGCGAAATCGCCCTCGCGTTCGGCACGGCTAATCAGGAGCGGGGATTCTCTGAGCGATTTCGAAGCAGGTAGGATCAGCGGCCCCCAGTCCTCGCAGCCCGGTTCCCTGAGCTTCCCCTTTCTGACGGTCGTATAGCGGCAAGATGGTTGCAAGTTCCTCAAAAGTCTTGGGCTATCGACGTGCGCCATGGAAAACGCGCAAGATCTGGATCGTGTTGCCAACCAGACGGTATGGCACGATGAACGGCGTCCTCGGGATCACGAGTTCGCGTGTTCCAGGAACTCGACCGGGTCGCCCCATTTCGGGACTATTGGGCAGCAGGGTTTCAACGTTGTGGAGGATGTGGAGCGCAACACTTTGCGCGGCTGCCAGATTGTCCTGCTTGATATGGGCCCGCAACGCGACGAGGTCGGCAATCGCCTCCGGCGACCAGATTGGTGTCATGAGCGTTTGGGGACTGGCTTCTCGTTCGCGCTGCCCCACGAGGCGACCCAATCCTTGACCAGGTGCTGCGGAACCCCTTCGCCGCGATCCAGCGAGGCGATGGCGCGCCTGATGCCACTTACCTGCCACTCGTTGACTTCGAGATATTCATGGATTGCCTCGGCCGCGAGAAAAGAACGACTGCGGCCGGTACTCTTTGCCAATCGCTCAAGTCGTTTCTTTACCCCAGTATCAACCCTCACGGTGAACGTCGTTGAGCGCATGCCATCTGCCTTGTGTGTAGTTGATTGTGTACATATAGCGCAAGACCTTGAAACTGGCAATCGAGACTGGCAATCAGAGCCCCGCGGCGCAACGACGCTTATACGTACCCGGTCGACGTAACTCGCGCCCGCAGGTTGGCTTCGTTCCGTAAAAAGGGGATCCCTTCGGCGTCAGCCCCGCCTAGCTTGGGGTCGATTTGACGAAACGAAGCCAAAGTCGAGTTGCCTACCGGCGCTTGAGCGTCTGCAGGGCAAAAAGGGTCTACACGAGCTGCCGCCACAGCCCCGCCTCATAACGGCTGAGCCGATCGATGAGCTCGCTGTCAGTGGTCATGGTGTCCTCCAATGCGCCGAGGCGGGGGCGCTTCGCCCCCCGACCGCTCCGCGTAGGCCGGGGCCCCCTTTGCCCGCCCACACCGAGATTGCTCGTCGCTGTCGGGTATCAGCTGTTTGCTGCGGCGCCAGGCGCGCGGCTGCACAGATCGGGACAGACGATGACCGATGACATGATCGACCGGGCTCGGGACATCTTGGCGCCCCAATAGCGCCGCGTTAGCTCCCTTACTGAGGCCATTTTGGGTCGCATTTCGCTGAGAGAGTGTGCATAGGGAGCCGAGCAGATGGCACCCTCAAAGAAAGAAACAGCCGCTAGCGGCTTGCGGTCGACACGACGACCCGCGCCCCATGAGTGTCGGTTCGCAGCGGCACAACATCGGAGAGCTTGCGTGCCACCCTTCGAAATCATCGGTTTGTGCGGCATCGCGCTGATCTTCGCGGCGGTAATGTTGGGCTCACGTTAAACGCCGATCCGCTGAGGTTTCCGCGTAGATTAAGATGGAGGCTGGGCGCCAAGGTCCGCATCTGCCGCACGACCGCGATCATGCCGACTTGGCCGACATTGATCGCCATCTTCCGGGGCCGAACCGGATGAGTGAATGAGGTCACGAAACCCGCCAGCGAGAGGGCCGCCGCCGCAGCCCTCCTCGTTTTTTCTCCTGAACTGCGATTTCCGGACCATCTACACCCAGAGTCGCAATGGCTTGCACCGGAATGTCGCAGATGCGCCGGCAATAGCTGATCCGGGCGGGAACGGGCCCTCGCCCAGAAACCAACAGCCAGGATCAGCAAAGCGAGGCGTGTCGATCTTCCGAAGGGAATTCGACCTGTTTGGCACGCGGCCGGCGATGCCCTTAGTCAGGGACCAGGCGTCGGTTGCGCGGCGGGTTCGCTTCCTTGGTCACGAGCCCGGCGCGTGCGAGGGCCCAGCGCAAATCCGGCTGGGCCCTCTTCTGATCGCTAGCTCACCCAGGGGGCTTAATCCCGGAGCGACCAGAGTGCCTCAGTATCTTGCAACTACCGGAGCTTTACCTTTGCCGAACCCTCCAAACCGCCAGTTCACGCCGACCACAACCTTGTCGACGTTCTGACTCACATTGTCGACGAACGAAGAGCAGCAGTCAACGCGTCTCGTCGTGATGCCCGAAGCCCATATGGTCCCACTCAACAAAGACTGACCAATAGGGAGCAAACATCCACTCCAATCCGACTCCCGCATCCCACCCGGTCCGCGTGAAATGTCCGCTGTCAAAGACGTCGGCTATGATGCATGGGCATGGTCTAGCGCGCGTCCGGTTCCTTCCCACACCACCTACGGGGCCGCTGGCACAATGCTCCCTGAAGGCGCCCCACCGCGCGGAGGGCCGGGGCGCCTTCGCATTTCTGTCTGCCTGAAGAAGAGATTGCAGCGGCCGATGATCTTGAACGGTGAGAAGATGGAAACGCGAGGTCCGTGGCGAGTACCGCAGATCATCTTTCTGGAAGCCGATCCCGCTGCTGACCGACCTGGGGGTCTACTCGACACGTGACCTCGTAGCCTATATCCATAGCCTATATCCATAGAAGAAGGCAAAAAAACGCCGCGTTGCCGGCTGCAGCTGGCGTTGGCGCCGAAACTAAGCGGCACGTGGAGGAGACGCCGCTGAACGGCCCGCGTGCTGCATTGCGGCACAAGGGTCGCTAGCGGCGCGCGCCAAAACTGCCGGCGGGACTCGATTGCCGTCCGCCCGTCGTCCCGGCGAGCGGCCTTGTCGATCCGACGCTTGGCGATCCTGTGCGGGGTCCAGCGTGGGCAAGAGTCGATTTTCGCCAAGCGTGGCATTTGTGCAACGGGTGAGGCGAGCAAAGATCGTAATTGGCGCGTGGCGGCTGGAAACCGCCACAGTTTTTGCGGCAGGCGAACGCAACGTCGGACCCGCTCCAAGGCGATGCTAATTGACATGGCGGTTGCGTGCAGCAGACTGGCGGACCAAATCCAGACAATCCGCAACCGAGCATACCCGGCCCTAGCATCTGACAGACTTAGGGAAAGCACCTAAACAAGCTGCAGTGTTCGGGATGTTGCAGACCCGAGGCGCGGCAGCTTGCTGGCCAAAAGCGCTGCTAGGCTGGCCGACAGTGTCGCCCTTCCCATAAGACGGCCCAACTCCCCCTACCCAGTTCCGGTTGGCAAATAACTGAAGCCGCCCCGGTAATTCGGGTAGCCACCATTACAAGGCCGTCCATCTTCCCCGATGTTGGCGTGAGGGCGATCGGGAAGAGAACGTAACTTATTCCCCTGCTTTGTTCGTATACCGCGGCGGCAGCGCATCGGCCTGACCATTCTAATAGATGTCCAGCTGCCGGGGCTCGACGGTTATGAAGCAACCCGTATGGCAGAAGAAGAAATTAGCGAATCACTTCGCCAAGCAGCCCTGTTCGCTTCTGCCTCATGGCTGCTTCCCTCCCGCCTTGCTCTTGTCACACGATGATGCCTGGCTATAGCCATAGCGAAGGGGAAGGTGCGATGGATTCCACGCTGGGCCCCACCCATGCCAATCCGCATCAGGGCTGCGGCGAGGCAACACCGAAGGATCAGTTAGCAGCCGCCGAAGGAGGCCTTTCCGCCGGCCAAGCGGAAGGTGCGATGGATTCCACGCTGAGCCCCACCCATCCCAATCCGCATCAGGGCCGCGGCGAGGAGCTAACACCGAAGGGCCAGTTAGGAGCCGCCGAAGAAGCCCTTTCCGAAGCCCTTTCCGAACTCGTGCAAGCCGCCAGCAGCCGTGCGTCGGATCGGCGCACCCCCATGGCGGAATCCGACACTTTTACCGGCCTCGGAATCGCCGAGACATCCACCGATGCGACGCTTCCTGCGGCCGACCTAAGGCACGCCGCGTTCCCTAACGAAAGGCCATCCCTCAGTAGGCGAGTCGCGCGCGCCCTAGCCCGCTTCCTGCTCGCGGCTTTCATCGGTGTCGGTGCCACCTTGGCCTGGCAATCCTACGGGGAGATCGCCAAGCAGATGATCGCGGGCTGGGCCCCGCAGCTCAGCTGGCCGCTATCCCTGCCGTCCCAGCTGGGCTGGTCGCCATCGCTGCCCGCGACCAACTCGCCATCGAATCCCGAGTTCGTCGCGGAGCAAGCCAGCATACCTGCCTTTCAGGCATCCGTGCCGGATACACCCGAAGCCGCGCCCGTTGCAGCGACTGTTCCGGATACCATCGCCGCGGCCGCGCCCGCCGTCGCTTCGCCTGACCTACAGCAGCTTAAGGCGCTGACGCGCGATTTCGCCTCCTTGCAGCAAAGCGTCGATAAGCTGGCCGCGGGGCAGGAGAGGATGGCACGCGACATCGCCAGGCTGCAGGCGGCCGAGAAGGAAATCCGTCACAAGATCTCAGTGTTGTCGCCGCAACCGGCTGCTGCGTCGCGCAAGCCCGTGCCCGCGACACCGGAGCAAGCCGCGTCGCAGGTTTCAGCCGCTCCGGCTCCGGCGCCAGCCCCGCCGCCGACGCAGTCGCGGCCGCCGGTGCCGGTGCGCTGATAACCAGATCGGGGCGCTGCCGCGCTGTCGCTGCTCCCAGCTCATTGCCACCCGCGGCTGCCGGTTGTTGCGAGCTTGTTCAACGGTCGCTCGCTGCTACTCTGGGCCGAAAAACCCAAACATCTGATTGCTGAACAGATCGTAGTCGGCTCTAGCAGCGACTGCCTCCAGTGATCAGAATTCTCGATCACGCCTTCCGGCGCGGTCTCCGGAATCTTCTGGGCAGTGATCGCATGTTTGAAGTTGGGGGGTGTTGCTGCTGATAGCCCCGGTATCGGCCGCTCGTGAGGATAATACACCAGAAAGACGTAACCAGCAGCAAACAACACGACTGCGAGCGTCGTCGCCCCGAACCAGTGCTTAAACATTAGGACGTTACCGACCAGCGTTGCCAAGAATGCTATGCCGGAAAACCAAGCGAGTTCGGCCCAATTCACGGCGCCCAAGAACGACAAATCGATTTGCACGCGCTACCCCCAACCTGCTTACTGCACCTACTGCCGGCACACTATAGCCAGAAAACCGGCACGATTAAGACAAGCTAAGGCGCCTCGCTGCACCTGCACGCT
>WNGK01003529.1_pt1 | contig 19929 bp, 19 predicted proteins | sample 5400601 | NCBI WGS metagenome assembly WNGK01 (sample SAMN13153376, study PRJNA577476) | soil metagenome | isolation source: 60 cm soil or saprolite under Garry oak tree replicate 1 | place: USA:California | collected 2016-06-15
GACCCAAGATTCGACGGCCTCCACTCTGACCCAAGATTCGTAGACCTCCAGCGTGACATGAACCTCAGATAGACTGCTCTTTCGGCCTGTTTTGCTTTAATATTTCTTCAAGAGCATAAGTCTCACCAACGCTTGTTGGCCTGGCAAAAAGCTTGATGTTCACCTGGACAACGCTCGAGACGCGAAGCTGCTGGGGAGGTAGTGCCTTAATTTCAATTCTTCTCTGCGCAGCCTTTGAGGCCTCTGCGTCTCTGCGGTGAATCCTGGCCGCGAAAAAGCTCACCGCAGAGTCGCAGAGAACGCGGAGCTAGCGCAGAGACTAACTCGAACTAAGTCACTACCGCTGAGGAAATAGCCCGTCGCATGCCACCACAAATGTAGTACTATGGGGTTGCGGCGCCTCTCCCTGAGATATGGCCGCGAAGGGATTTCCGGGTAATGCGCTGTTCCCTCGTATCCAAGACGCTCGTCTTCCTGATCTCAAATTCGCTCTCCATTTCAAGTTTCGTGTTTGCTCAACAGGGCCCACGTGACGAAACTCGTCCGCGGCGCATACTCGATCAGAAGCAAGCGACAAAGACGAACCCTGTCCCGGACGAGTGGAGACCCGAAGCAACTACAATAATCGCCGACGCAGCACCAACGACGCGTCTCGAGCAAGAACCGACGATGCGCATCGCGCTGGCCACCGACGTGCGGTTGGCGACCGTATCGACCACGGGTCATTTAATGAGCGCCACCGATGTGGCCACGACTTTGATTCCGCTCGATGTCGCACGCGTGCGCGTGGAGCCGCATCTGCTGTCGCCTTTGCCCGTCACCATCAACGACGAAACACTTCGCCTGAGGCTCGCCGGGTTGGAGTCGCGTGCGGAGGCGGACGAGAAGTCGAAGGCAATACGCGATGCAACGGCAGAAGAATCACAGATTGTTTTCGACGCGACCACAAAAACCTGGGGACTACTGGTCGGGCCGCGACGCTCGCGCGATGCGGTAGAGGAAGCGCGCGCGCGCCTCGAAGCCGCGGGCTTCGTGGCGGCAATTGTTGATTTGGCCACGCCATCAGCTACGATGCCGTCGTCATCAAGTATGACCCGGACTGATTCCGCTTCGTCGGATAAAAAATCAAACTCTGCTCTCGCATCGGCGTCGAAGACGATAAACGCTAGCGCGCCGCCGTCAGCGAAACCAGGTAACGCAAACTCGGCTTCCCAGTCGAAACCACCAATCTCAAGCAACATCCGTCTTGCCTCGCGCGCAACCGTTCCCACGCGCGAGCTGATCACTTCCACACCCGGTTTGGGCAAACTCTTCAGCTCCAGCGCGCCTGTCACGTTCGCGTCAGATGACGAGGTGAAGGCGCCGGTGCGTTTCAACGACAAGCCCTATCGAGGACGAATAGAAGTATTTGCAAATACGCGCGGCTTGCTCACCGTGGTCAATGTAATCGGCCTGGAAGATTACGTGCGCGGGGTCGTGGCGAATGAATTGTCTCCGGGAGGTTATCCCTCGATTGAGGCGCTAAAAGCACAGGCGATCGCCGCGCGCACTTACGCCCTGCGGAATCGTGGCCAGTTTGCCTCGCAGGGGTTTGATCTGTTACCCACGACGCGGTCGCAAGTTTATCGTGGACTACTTTCCGAGCATCCGCTTTCCACGCGCGCGGTTGATGAGACGCGAGGGATGATTGCCACCTACAACGGTGAGCCCATCAACGCGCTCTACACGTCAACCTGCGGCGGACGAACCGAAGATTCCGAGAATATCTTCAATCAGGCGGTCCCGTATCTACGCGGCCGCGAGTGTGCCGTAGAAGGCAAAGCAGCGTTTGCGCCCTTTACTATCAGCACCTCGCGCGAGCCTGCCGAACTGCGCGACGAGAAGCACATTCCCCTGGCGCGTGACGCTGCTTTGTTGACGGTGCAGAACTTCCCGTCTCTGCCCTCGCGCGTTTCCGACTCGTGGCTGTCAGCGCCCGCTTCGGCGACTGAGACTCAAAACTGGCTCGCGTCAGCGGCGCGCTTAGCACGACAAACAGCGCCCGCCGTGGCGCCAGATGTAAACCGGCCTCCGGCATTTGCGACCGCTCTGAACGCGGCAGTGTTTGGCGAAAGGCATGCAGATACACTGCTGAACAACGCCGATGTGGAATACTTCCTGGCTATTCACGATGCCGCGGAAGTGCCTGCCCCCAATCGTGCCGACGTTGCAACGCTCGTGCGCGATGGCTACCTTTCGCTCTTCCCTGATGTGACGCTGCGTCCGCGCGAGCCTATGTCACGCGCGCGCGTGCTTCGAGCCATTTCTCGCCTGCTGGAAAACCGTGGCCTGCTGCAAGTGCAAAGAGCAATTGCGCGGCCGACGTCCGCAGGCGTGCTGGTTTTGCGATCCACAAAAGGTAAAGATCAACGGATTCGAGTCGCATCCGACGCGTATCTTTTCCGCCAGATTGGAGATGTTGTGTATCCCGTTCGCTCGGTCGTCGTAGTCGGTGGCGAGCCCGTGACATTTCATCTGAGCGCGAGCGGTGAAGTCGACTATCTCGAAGTTCGGCCGGCACCCAATGGGGCCGCGGCCGATCGCTTCTCGCCTTTCACAAATTGGACCACGGAGCTTTCGCTCGGCCAGGTGCAGTCGCGCCTCTCGCACGCTGCTCGCGGAGTTGGACCCATCACCAACCTCAGAGTCGCCGGACGGGGCTCGTCACGTCGTGTCGTTGATCTGGAAATCATCGGCACAGAAGGAACGACGCATCTGCGTGGCGGCGGCATTCGCTCGGCGCTGGGTCTGCGCGAACAATTGTTTGTGATCGATCGAGAATACGATTCAGAGGGTCGCGTGACGGGATTCGTTTTTACCGGGCGCGGCTGGGGTCACGGCGTCGGCATGTGCCAGGTTGGCGCTTATGGTTTGGCGCGACAAGGCTGGACCTACGAACAGATCCTGAAGGCGTACTACACCGGAATCGAGCTGACGAAGATGTACTAGCAAACTCCTGGTCTTGGCAGCTTGCCGGGGCAGTGTAATTGGCTCCTATCTGTGATAGATTTTCAATATTGATTCGCGCTGTTCCACAGAGGACCCGCAGGAGACACTCATGGCTGCGAAAATCGAACCGCTTCTAACCGTCGAGGATCTCGACGCTTGCCCGGACGATGGCAATCGATATGAACTCATCGAAGGAGAACTATTTGTGTCTCGCGCACCTGGAATCTCACACCAACGCATACTTCACAATCTTCAATTTGAGTTCGAGCTCTATCTGAAAGGGAACCCAATCGGAATACTTGTTCCAGGTACGGGCGCCGTCTTCGGCGATTACGACGCTGTGATTCCCGATCTGGTTTTCGTTAGCAATGAACGGTGGACGAGTGTTGTCTCCGGACCGCGAATCACCGGCGCGCCCGACATAGTCGTCGAAATACTATCTCCCGGAGCGGAAAATCGGCGGCGCGATCTTTCGGTGAAGCGACAGCTTTATGCAAAATACGGGGTAAAGGAATACTGGGCCGTTGATCCCGAAAATCGCTCCGTCGACCTTTACGGTTTGGTTGGGCAAAACCTGGTAGAGATTGCCACGCTAATGGACGACGACGAGATCTCTTCGCCAATGCTTCCCAGATTCCAACTTAAAGTGTCGGCGATCTTCAGTTTTTGATGTCCGGGCTTAAACTGTGCGTTTCAGCTAGTCTGGCGATGCTTCGCTGGCGTGAACTGGAGTTATGCGTTTCTCTCGCGCACAAATCATCGGCGCGCTGCTGTTGCTGACGATAATCTGGCTCGTGATCACGATTCGTCTTATCATCTCTCGCGGGTGACCGCTTCAAAAAACAAAGCCGAAAGGAGGTCCGTAACCGGCGGGCAAGATGCCCGCGCTCGCGGCATTATCGCCGTCGTTGGCCCGACGGCGTCCGGTAAAAGCGCGCTGGGGATTGCCATAGCGTTGCGCTTGAATGGCGAGATCATCAACTGCGACTCCGTCCAGGTTTATCAGGGGATTGAGATCGCTACCGCCAAAGTCCCACTCGCAGAACGTCGTGGCGTGCCTCACCATCTGATCGATTTCGTTCCGCCGGAAGTGAATTACACCGCCGGCGAGTGGGCGCGCGCGGCTGCGAACAAGATCGAGGAAATTGAAGCGCGGGGTCGCGTGCCGTTGCTGGTTGGAGGCACGGGGTTTTATCTGCGGGCTTTGCGCCGACCTTTCTTTCCCAGTCCGCCAACGGACGAAGAACTGCGAAAGCGTATCAACCAGATCCGCGAGCGGCATGGAGCCGAACATCTTCACCGGATTTTGGGGCGGCTTGACAGGGAAACAGCCGCGCAACTCTATCCGCGCGATTGGCCGCGCGTGCAGCGCGCAATCGAAGTTTACCTGCAGACGGGCCGGTCGATGTCGCAACAAAAGAATGTGCATCCAGAGCCGCCCGAAACTGCGCGTCGGCTGCGCATCCTGGCGCTCAACCCGCCGCGCGCGGAGCTCTACGCTCGGATCAATGAGCGCTCCGAAAGCCACTTTGCCGCGGGGCTCGTCGAAGAAGTTAAGGCGTTGCTGGAAAATGGCGTCCCTGCTGATTCGAATGCGCTGGGTGCGCATGGCTACCGGCGCGTCGTCGAATACCTGCAGGCGCGCCGCGACTTGCAGAGCGCAATCGAACAAACGAAACTTGACGTGCGTCACTATGCGAAGCGGCAGTTGACCTGGTTCCGTCACGAGCCCGAGGTAGAATGGTTTGACGGCTTCGGCGACGAGGAAGAAGTGCAAGCGCGTATTCTCCGCACGATACTTTCTCCGTGAAGACAAAGATCAATTTTAACGCAAAGGACGCGGAGTACTTCGCAAGGGGCGCAAAGGGTTTTCCTTTGCGTTCCTCTGCGAGTTCCTTTTGCGAGCTTTGCGTTTAATATTCTCTTTTTGAGGAAAACAAATGACCAACATCAACCGGCGTGAATTCAGTTTGGGGCTCGTGGCGGCGGCGGGCGCCGTCGCCCTCAAGCCGTTTCCACCTCAGTTACAACTGCGCGTGAATGGCTCGCGTCTTATTGAACACCTCAACGCTCTCGCTGAATTCGGCAAAAACCCGCAAGGTGGCGTGAGCCGTCTGGCTTACAGCGATGCTGATCGTCAGGGGCGTGAGTACGTGATGGGCTTGATGCACGCCGCGCAACTCGACGTAAGTATTGACGCCGCGGGTAACATCGTCGGCCGGCGTGCCGGTGATTCCAATGACGTTCCGCCATTGCTATTCGGCTCGCACATTGACAGTGTGCCGGAAGGAGGAAACTACGATGGAGTGGTGGGATCGCTGGGTGCCATTGAAGTTGCGCAGACGCTCGCGGAGAACAAGATCACTACGCGCCATCCGCTGGAAGTGATCATTTTTCAAAACGAAGAAGGCGGCTTGATCGGCAGCCGGGCGATTGACGGTGAGTTGTCTGAAAAAGAGCTGGACCTGGTCAGCCGCAGTGACAAGACGATTCGCGAAGGCATCAAGTTTATCGGCGGCGATCCGGCAAAGCTCGCCGGCGTGCGACGCAAGCGCGGAGACATTGCCGCTTATCTGGAACTCCACATCGAACAGGGCGGCATCCTTGAGTCTGAGAAGATCGACATCGGAATAGTTGAAGGAATCGTGGGAATCAACTGGTGGGACGTAACCATCGAGGGCTTTGCCAATCACGCCGGCACGACCCCGATGAACCGGCGGCAGGACGCTCTGTTGGCCGCAGCTAAATTCATCGAAGCAGTCAATCGCATCGCGACCAGCATACCCGGACGCCAAGTCGGCACCGTGGGCCGCATTCAAGCACTGCCCGGCGCACCTAATGTGATTCCCGGAAAGGTAGTACTCAGTCTGGAGTTGCGCGATCTCGATGCCGCGAAAATCTCAATGCTCTATCAGAAGATTTCCGCTGAGGCGCAGCAGATCGCCGAAGGCAGCAAAACAAAATTCGACTTCAAAGAGATCAACGTGAACATTCCCGCGCCGACTGACCCACGAATCCGCGCCTTGATCGATCAATCAGCAAAAGAACTGGGACTGAGCACAAAACAAATGCCGAGCGGCGCGGGTCACGACGCGCAGGACATGGCTCGTCTCGCGCCCGTTGGGATGGTCTTTGTTCCCAGTGTCGGCGGCATCAGCCACTCGCCCCGGGAATTCTCCCGGCCCAAAGATATCGCTAACGGCGCGAATGTGTTGCTGCACACGGTGCTCAAACTCGATCGAGCGAATCTGGGGCTGTGACGTAGACCTCAGGTGCAGTGAACGTTGAGGCGGTACACAAGCGGGCAGTAGCCCGACCGTTAGGGAGGACTTATCTTCACGCTGAAAGCGTGAAATACAACAGCCCAGGGTAAGCGCGCAGCGCGCCACCCTGGGATCAGGTCACAAGAGAATTCATTCGAGCCCTGAAAGGGCGACAGATTAATCACTGGCGAAGGAAATTATTTCTCGCCTTACTTTGTGTACCATGGTGGCGCGCTCGAGCTTACCCTCGGCTATTGTATCTCACGCGTTCAGCGTGAAAACAATTCAGACTCAGTTTATTCCGGCCAGGTCTTTATCGCCTCGCTTGTCACCGCCTGACGCCTAATGTAGTCTGACCGTTCAAATTTTTTCTTGAAGACATTCAGTTCGATCAAGGAGGACAGGTGACCGGAACCTTTATTACCTTTGAGGGTATCGACGGCAGCGGCAAGTCGACGCAAATGCGACTGTTGGCGAGTTTCCTCAGAGTCCAAGGCCAGGAGGTCGTCACCACACGCGAACCCGGAGGCACGCCGCTGGGTCTTCACTTGCGCGCCGTTTTGCTCGACTCTCCGGAGCAGGTTGATCCGCTAACTGAACTACTGGTGTTTGCCGCAGATCGCGCACAGCATGTGCGCCGATTCTTGCGCCCGGCACTGGAATCAGATCACATCGTGCTCTCGGATCGCTACGCCGATGCCACTGTGGCTTACCAGGGAGGGGGTCGTGGTTTCTCAGCGAAGGTGATATCTGAGGTCGTTGAGTTGGCGACCGAAGGCCTCAAACCTAATTTAACTTTGCTGTTCGATCTGCCGGTGGCTGACTGTGTCACGCGCACCAGGCGACGTCGAACCGGCAAGCTAAAACGCGATCGTCTCGATGCTGAGAACGCCGAGTTTCATACACGCGTGCGCAGCGCCTATTTGCAGATGGCGGCGGCTGAGCCCGAACGTTTTCGCGTGATCGATACGCGTGGTTCCGTTGAAGAGACGCATGCGCGGGTGAAAGAGATTGTGATTCCCTTTCTTGCCGGCCGCGATGTCTTATCGCCCGCCGCGGGTCAAGCATCGACTGCAGCAAAGCCGAAGCCCGGGACAAAGTGAGGCGCGCATGTTTGACCAAATCGCTGGAAATCAAAGAGTGAAAGAGTTGCTCAGGCGCACGCTGGAGTCACGGCGCGTGCCGGGGGCATTGCTGTTTTCCGGCGAGGAAGGCATCGGCAAGAAACTGTTTGCGCTGGAGATCGCCAAGGCTTTGAACTGCCGCTCGCCGCGAGGTGTTGAAGCCTGCGACGTGTGCCCGTCTTGCGCGCGCATCTCAAAAATGAACTATCCGCAGAGTGATGATTCCGACGATTGGAAGGATATTATTTGGACCGATCACACGGACGTGGGAATGGTGGTGGCGCCTAAGCGTGTGCTGCTTGTGAATCAGATGCGGCAGATCGAACGCGAAGCGAATTACCGGCCTTTCGAGGGCAAAGCGCGCGTTTTCCTCATAGAGGATGCTGATAAGTTTAACGACCAATCAGCCAATGCGCTTTTGAAAGTTCTGGAAGAGCCGCCTCCGACTTCGCATCTCATCTTGATCACGTCGCGACCGGCGATGCTCTTGCCGACAGTTCGCTCACGCTGCCAACTGATCCGATTCTCGCCGCTGACGGTGAATGAAATCGAGCAATATCTGCTGCAGACGAAAACAGCTTCCCCGGCGCAGGCGCGCTTGAGAGCAAGGCTGGCTCACGGCAGCATTGGCCGGGCGCTCGAGAGCGACATTGAAAGCTTCAAACTACAACGCGACGCGATGCTCAAGGTGATTGAGGCGCTGGCCTCAGATAACCGCGCGCTGCTTTTGTTGTCGTCGGAGGAATTGAACAGCGCCGGTCAAAAGGACGATTACGAATCCAGCCTCGACATCCTGGAAACGTTGATCCGAGATGCGTTGATGTTGTCACTGGGCGTGCAGGACGATCAGATCGTAAATGACGACCTGCGCTCTCAGCTTGCGAAAGTCGCCGAACACATCAACGCGAGAACGGCCGCAGATTGGATCGCGAAAATCGAAGAGCTGCGCGAGCAACTTGTCGTCAACATTAATCGCAAAATCGCCACCGACGCTCTGCTGCTGTCCATGGCATCAGGCTGAAGACGTAATTGCGCCCTTCCTGTTTACGCAGGCGCGGAGACGATTGGTTTGAACCCTGAATAGTGTCCTAAGTTGAAATTCTCTGCGCGTTCTCGGCGTCTTCTGCGTCTCGGCGGTGAGTGTATTTGAGCGTCCATTCACCGCAGAGGCGCAGAGATCGCAGAGTCTACGCAGAGATAAATCAAAATTAGGACATTTACGAACCCTGATTTGGATTAGTGCGGAAAAGATGATTGGCTGTGATTGCGGCTATTAACTATGGTGAGTCAATGAAAAATGAACCGAGACTTTGGAACACCTGAGTTTGTGTTGACACTGCCGCTGAGTAGACATATGCTCCGCGCGTGTTTTAGAAGTCATCGGTGGCTTCGTTGCCGTTCTCGCTTACAGACCTGAGACGCGAAAGGAGACTCTTATCATGGGTCGCATCCTTGCTTTCCTTTACGGGGCGGTAAGTTACCTGATCTTCTTCGTAACGTTTCTCTACGCAATAGGTTTTGTGGGAAATGTGTTTGTCCCCAAGTCGATCGATTCCGGCACACCAACTTCTTTCAGCCAGGCATTGCTCATTGATGCGCTGCTGCTCGGTCTGTTTGCCATTCAGCACAGCGTCATGGCACGGCCAGGCTTCAAACGTTGGTGGACCAGGATCGTTCCGGAGGTGATCGAGCGCAGCACTTACGTGCTGCTGGCAAGCCTGTTGCTCGCGCTGCTATTCTGGCAATGGCAGCCCATCCTGGAAGTTGCTTGGAACGTAAATAATCCTGCTGTCAGCTTAGTTCTTCGAGTGATCTTCTTCGCCGGCTGGGCGATCGTGCTGATCAGTACATTCCTGATCAATCACTTCGATCTGTTTGGGCTGCGGCAGGTTTACCTGCATCAGGCCGGCAAAGCGTACGCCGATTTAGGCTTCAGAACGCCCGGCTGGTACAAGATTGTTCGTCATCCAATCATGGTGGGTTTCATCATCGCGTTCTGGGCCACACCGAGGATGACGGTCGGTCACCTGGTTTTTGCGACCGCCACAACCGTTTACATTTTGATCGCGCTTCAATTGGAAGAGCGAGACATGATAAGCGTTCACGGCGAGGCCTACGAAAAATATCGCAGGGAGGTATCGATGCTGCTGCCTCTGCCAAAGAAGAGATAGGGACGTCTTTCCTCGGCTGCGGCCAGGTCTTAAGCTACGAAAAATTAGGTCCTTCTCCAGAATGATATTCCGGTTTCCGTCCGGTCACGATGATCATTTGCGCCGGAAAGCTCATCTGATTATTCGGGAAGAACTCGGCCACAGCTTCCTTAACTTCTTTCGCTACGTTCAGGACTTGTTCCGGAGAAAGCTTTGCTAATTTCTCTCGCAAAGTTTCGGATATCTCAGACCTCATCTCCCAGAACTCTCCGGGCGCGATCGGCGCCTCTATTCGGAAATGAAGCACCCGTTCATGAACATCATTGGCTCCGGCACGCTTCAGGAGACCCGCGAGCTTGCCCGGCTCGGCGAAGCGAAATGCGCCGGGTGCGTCCGCGTCAGCGGGTGGTGACGCATCCACATGGCGCGACACGACGTCCGTGATGACTTGAGTAAACGGGTTCAGTTCGCTTTTGTGCCAGACGGCGAGCGACAACGCGCCTCCCGACTTTGTGACGCGCATCATCTCGCGCAGGCCGGCGAGCGGGTCCGGAAAAAACATCACACCCAGCCGGCTAACCACCGCGTCAAACGAGTTGTCGTCGAACGGCAACGAGTCAGCCGTACACTGACGAAACTCGATGTTCGCTACTCCACGTCGTTTCGCCTCGCTCTCAGCCGCCGCAACCATTTCAGCCACCGCATCGGTGCAGGTCACCGTGCCTGTCGCCCCAACTCTCTCAGCTATCGTGAGTGAAGGTTCGCCCGGACCTCCAGCCACATCGAGCACGGATTGCCCTTCACTGATCTTGGCATCTGCGATGAGCGCCTCAGTTAGCGGAGCCAACATCGATCGGATAGTGGCGCGATGCCTCTCCCAATATGGAGCCGACTCGCGCCACTGTCGCAAGGTAACGCTTGCCTGAGTTGGTTTCATCAATTTGCCTCAGCTTCCAGTATACCAGCTGGCGCCGAACGAACAGTCAATCGCTTGCTTCCAAGGACTCTTATTACTCCCATTACGCCAGGTAGTTATCAAAACGAAGAGGCCGCCTCTGGTCAAAGGCAGCCTCTTACCGAATAAGCGAGCACCTTAGCTAATCACTAGTGACGAGCTCGGGTTGTTCCTCTTGTTTTGCGGCGGCCCCTTCGGCAAGCAGCTTTTCGGTTTCTCTGACGAACGCTTCAACGATATCTTCGCCCGCGACCTTTCGCATTGGTACGCCGTCCTTGAAGATCATGCCCACACCGCGTCCGAAAGTGATTCCCAATTGCGAGTCGTGAGCTTCGCCCGGCCCATTCACCGCGCAGCCCATGATCGAAAGATGCAGCGGCTCCTCGACATGCGCCAGGCGTCGTTCAATCTCCGTCACGATCCCGACGAAGTTATCGACATCGAGCCGCCCACATGTCGGGCATGCAACGACGGTCACGCCCCGCGTGCGCAGACCGAGCGACTTCACAATTTCCCACGCGACGCGCACTTCCTCCTGCGGCTCAGCCGCGAGCGAGACTCGGATTGTATCGCCGATGCCTTCGTGCAAAAGAATGCCAAGGCCGATCGAAGACTTAATTGTTCCGGTGAATGAAGTCCCTGCCTCCGTCACCCCGAGATGGAATGGATAATCAACTTTCTCCGCAAGCAAGCGATAAGCGGCCACGGTGCGCTGCACGTCAGAAGCTTTAAGCGAAATTATGATGTCGGTAAAATCCAGGTCTTCGAGAATCTGAATGTGACGCAGCGCCGACTCAACCATGGCTTCCGGCGTGGCCGTGCCGTATTTCTTCAAAAGATCCTTTTCCAGCGAACCGCCATTGACGCCGATGCGAATCGGAACTCTCTGCGCTTGCGCCGCGCGCACGACTTCCACGATGCGCTCGTGTTTTCCGATGTTTCCCGGATTCAAACGCAACTTGTCGATGCCCGCTTCCAGGGCCATCAGCGCGAGCTTGTAGTGAAAGTGAATGTCGGCAACGATGGGCACGTCCGGCACTCGCTTGCGGATTTCCTTGAGAGCAATCGCGGCGTCATTGTCAGGGACAGCAAGGCGCACTATCTCGCAACCGGCGCTCACCATCTCTTCGATCTGAGCGACCGTCGCGCCGACGTCCGTTGTGTCAGTCTTCGTCATCGACTGAACCACGACGGGCGCGCCGCCGCCAATCTGAATGTTCTTGACTCTAACCGCGCGAGAACTTCGCATAAGCCTGTTTATTTTCCTGGCGCCGTCGCTGCCGGCTTGTCGCTTCGCGAGCCACGCCAGATCGACGCTTGCTTCAAAAGATCGTTTGTGATCACAAAGACCATCAACAGGATCACTACGACAAAGCCAACCTGTTGGATGCGCTCGCGTACGGTCGTCGAAAGACTCATCCCAATCAATGCGAGTGCGCCTTCAATTAACAGCAGGAAAATCGCGCCGCCATCCAGCACGGGAATCGGCAACAAATTGAAGATGCCCAAATTCAGGCTCAGAATCCCCAACATAAAAAAGAGACCGTCCCAGCCGAGCCGTTCGACAGACTTCGATGCCGCCTGGTAAATCCCGATTGGACCGGACAGAGTATTGCGGGCCGAGCGCTTGCCGGCGAAGACCTGTCCGATCGCCTTGCCGGTTATCCGCAGAAACTCAACGTTCGTCTCGCCCGCATAAGCAGCCGACGCGACCGGGCCCACGTGCCTGAGCGGGATCTCTTCATCGGGCAAGAACCCTAAACGCTCTCGACCGTCCGCAAGCTTGCGCGCAGTCGCCGTGATCTCTTTTCGCTGACCTTTGCGATCGACGCTCAGCGTTATCGGCTGGCCCTTATGCTCGCGAATGAACTGGGTAACCTGCTCGGCACTGCGAACCGGCTGGCCGCTCACAGCCACGATCCGATCGTCTACTTGCAAACCGGCCTCGGCTGCGGGGGTATTTGGTTCAACCTGTCGGACGACAATCGGCAGACCTCCATAGTCCGGAATAAAGTCCAGGAAGCCGGCAGTGTCTCCATCTTCAACGTGAGCCGTCGGTGTAATGGTGAGCGAGAGGCGCTGGCCATTACGATCGATCATAATTGGCAAAGGCTGACCGGGCGATAAAAGCGCATCGTCTTTGATTAGGGTCCACTTCGGATTGTCGATACCGTTGAAAGACACGATGCGATCGCCAGGCATGAGTCCGGCCGCTTCCGCCGCGCCGCCGTGATACACGACGTTAACCACCGGCGCGGGCGTGGCCGGCACTCCGTAGATCACTCCACCGATAAAGGGAATCGAAAGCGCCGTTAAGATATTCATCACCGGTCCCGCGACGGCAACCAGAATCCGCTGCCAGCGCGGACGAAGATTGAACATTTCGCACTCCGGAATATCCTTTGCGCCTTCGCCTTCCAGTGGCGCATTCGATTCATCGCCACCGAGCTTGACGTAGCCGCCCAGCGGGATTGCCGAAAAGCGATAGTCAGTTTGGCCCCAACGCCTGCCAAACAGACGCGGTCCGAATCCAAACGAAAACGTCTCAACGCGAATCTTAAGAAGCTTGGCAACGATAAAATGCCCAAACTCGTGTAGCGTTACCGCCGCGCCAAGAATAAAGATGAAGGCCAGAAAGCCTATTAGATAACTCATTAAATCAAACTCTCTTTTTTACTAAACTCTCTCTTCTGCAGTTCATAAAGGCCGAATGCCAACGGTCATTTAGGGCCACGCACCCAATAACGAAGTGCATAAACGAGTTTACGCGGCGCGCGCGCGCGCGTCAAACGGCGCGTCTCGCCGTCACATCTGCGTTGCCGGCTAACTTTTCTATTTCGGTTATGGCGGACAATCGCGCCGCGCGGTCGGTGTTGAGCACAACGTCCAGCTCGGTTACCGGCTGGATGGCATGTTGATCCATTACCGACTGGATAACGCGAGGAATGTCGGTCAGGCAGATCCGTTCGTCTATAAACGCGCGCACGGCTTCTTCATTTGCTGCATTCATGGCGGCCGGCAGCGTGCCGCCTGCGCGCAACGCGCGATACGCGAGCGCCATGCAGGGGAAACGATCTAGATCGGGAGCCTCAAAATGAAGTGTGGACAGCGCGGTAAGATCGAGCGGTGGGAGCTCGCAGGGATGTCTTTCCGGATAGGTCAACGCATACTGAATCGCATGGCGCATATCCGTCACGCCCATCTGCGCAATGACGGAGCCGTCTATCAACTCAACCATCGAATGCACTACTGACTCGGGATGGACGACGATGTCGATTTGATCCGCTTCGAAGCCAAAGAGCCAGTGGGCCTCGATCACTTCCAAACCTTTGTTCATCAGCGTGGCGGAATCGATCGTGATCTTTGCGCCCATGCTCCAAGTCGGGTGGCGCAACGCTTCCGAGACGGTTGCGTCGCGCATCTGAGCCTTGTCTTTAGTGCGAAAAGGCCCGCCCGAAGCTGTCAAGATGATCCGGCGCACCTCGGTGCGCTGCTCTCCGCGTAAACACTGATGCAGCGCGTTGTGTTCGGAATCGACCGGCAACAATTCCGCGCCTGACTCGTGCGCCGCGCGCGTCATCAATTCACCGGCCATGACCAGCGTCTCTTTGTTCGCCAGCGCCACCCGCTTGCCGGCTTCAAGCGCGCGCAGCGTGGGGACGAATCCGACAGCTCCAACGGTTGCCGAGACAACGCAATTGGCGCGCTCGTGCGTCGCAACCTCAATCAATCCTTTTTCTCCGATTACTATGCGCGGCAGATCGACGTTGTGCTTGAAAAGTTGCCCGCGCAATTCACGAGCAGCCGCCTCGGTTTCAACGGAGACGAGTTCCGGAAGATGGCGGGCCACCTGGCCGGCCAGCGTTTCGATGTTGCGTCCCGCGCCGAGAGCGACCACGCGAAAACGCTCTTCACCCAGCGCTTCAATGACGCGCAATGTGTTGCGGCCAATGGAACCTGTGGACCCTAGGATCGAAACGCCGGTACGACTCATACTATGCGGCCAGCGGCCTGGCGGGAACCATTGACTGGTAAGGATTGAGCAGGCCGACAGTTTGGCCCGCCTCGTTTGTATAAGAGGCGCCAGTCACGCGCCATTGTTGTCCATTTCGATACATCAATTCGACGGTAGCGTTGACGGTTTTTCGCGCGCCAATCACTTTCAGATTGATCAAAGCACTGCCACTTCCATTCTGCACGCTGATGCTTCCGGTGACAAACGAGCCGAAATCTTTCACCTCTCCGATGTCCTGCTTCAGCCGCTCGTTATTCTTCAAAAAAGTCCTCGCCTGGTTGGTCGCATCGCTATGGCCGACCTGGTAGAACACAAAGAGCACAATCCCACCAGCAAAAACACCCACCAGCAAACCCAAGGCGACTACAACGGAGACGATAATGATGACAATCTTTTTCGTGGTCATCTCTGCCTGGACAGCGACTGCGGGGGCAAACGGTTACTGCTGAAAGTAGATCCGACCGAAATAGTAGATGAGCGGCGCATTGAAGAGCAAGCTATCCAACCGATCAAGCACGCCGCCATGACCCGGCAGAATGTTGGCGGCATCTTTCGCTCCGACGCTCCGCTTCAGCGCGCTTTCGGTGAGGTCGCCGATTATCCCGAGCGCCGTCATCAAGGCGGCGAGTGACAACGCTAACTTTAGCGGGAGGTTTTGGAAGAACCAGAAGTGCGAAAGCGTCGCCAACAACAGCGCCGCGACCATACTCCCGGCGACGCCCTCCCAGGTCTTGCCCGGACTAATCTCCGGCGCGAGCTGATGTTTTCCAAAGGCTCTTCCGACGTAATAGGCGCCAGTGTCGGCTCCCATGATCACCAAAAAAAAGAACGATAACAGATGCGCAGACAGCTGCTGGCGAAATCCCGTCCGCACGGCCACGAGGTGACCGCCAAGCAGAACGATGTAAAGCACGCCGAGGATTGTCGCCCCCGCCGACGAGATCATTGTGTCAAACGGCGCGCGGCGAAAAGTCGCGCCAGCCAGCGTGCCTATAGTGAACACGATCAGAACCGCCGCGATCATAAAAGTAGTATCCGCAGACTTGCCGGGCTCATCGAAAACGAAGACAACGAACAAAGCTACCGCGCCCAGATAGCCGGCCGTGCTAACCGGGTTGATACCGCGCTTCTTCGCCAGATTCCAGAACTCAATCAGAGCGATCACCATGGCCGCCGCCGCCAACGCAACGAAAAGCGGCTGCAACCAGGAGATCAAGATTGACGCAATGAGAAACGGAAGAATGATGACGGCGGTGATTATTCGGTTCATGCCCTCTGCTCTTCGCCCTTTGCTCTTCGCCCTTTGCCCTTCGCCTACTCCGAGCTCGCCACCAGTTTCAACCCACCAAACCGCCGATCGCGGCGTTGATAATCAACCACGGCCTCAAGCAGGTGCACGCGGCGAAAATCCGGCCAAAGGGTCTCGGTGACGTAAATCTCGCTGTAAGCGGATTGCCACAGCAGAAAATTCGAGATACGCAGCTCGCCGCTGGTGCGCACAAGCAGATCCAGTTCAGGCAGGTTTCGCGTGTAGAGCTCGTTCGCGATCCGATCTTCCGTCAATTCGTCAGGCGGATTGCCTTCATCGAGCAGACGCCGCACTGCCGCGCGACACGCATCAAGAATCTCGGCGCGCCCGCCATAGTTCAACGCCACCGTCAGGATCATCCCGGTATTCTTTGCAGTCTTCTCTGTCGCCCTGGCGATCTCGCGACGGACGTTGTCGGCCAATGCGCCGGTGCGGCCAATCGTTTGAAACTTGATGTTCTGTCGGTCAATCTCATCCAGCTCGAGCCGCAGGTAGCGACGCAGCATGCGCATCAAAGCGTCAACTTCATAACGCGGCCGTTTCCAATTCTCAGTCGAGAACGCATAAAGCGTTAGCGCCCCGAGGCCGAGCCGGGCGCCGGTATCCACTGCGGCCCGCACAGCTTCGACGCCCGCACGGTGCCCCGCGATACGCGGCTGTCCACGCCGGGCCGCCCAGCGACCATTGCCATCCATGATCACGGCGACGTGGCGCGGCAGACGATTCCAGTCGATCGCCGCCAGCAGCATCGCATCGCGCGTTCCTTTCTTTACTACTTCGCTAAAGTCAGTAAGCATTCCGACACCCGGTTCTGCCCTTTGCAGAGTCCTTCCGCTCGCGTTCGAGATTGTTGCCCCTACACCGACAGGTGTCAATCGGGAAGACTAACTTGAGTGGTAACAACATACTCAACTTAACCGCAAAGGTCGCAAAGTCTTGCGCGAAGGTCTCAGAGGAAAGCCTTCTTTTGCGTTCCTTTGCGAATTCCCCTCGCGTCCTTTGCGTTACGGTTATCTCTCGGATTACGTCTATTGCTGTGGGACTGCAGCCTACCTACTCCGGATAATCGACAGACACAAGCGTGAGGCCGCAGCGCGGAGAAAGCGGTCCAATTGTGTTGTCCAACGAACAACGTGGCACACGCGCGCATACGCTCGAGGTCGAGCGGTCTTGCTTCCTGGTGCACGTAGCGAACCCAAAACGGTGACAATACCGGCCCATTAAAGACTCGATAGACATAGGTCTTCCCGCGGGCGGAATATCTCGCGTGAAAATTGTCGGCTACGATTTTCGCATCGATCACACGCAGGTCAGGCGCGACATTGCCGTTGATTGCTGCGCGCATCTTCTCGGGCGTGATGTCGCGTTGCAGATGTACGCTCGCGACCTGACCTTCCGCGTGCACGCCGGCATCCGTCCGCCCCGATCCGTGCACCACAACTTCACGCCCATCGACGAGCGACAGAGCACGCGTCAACTCTCCCTGCACGGTGCGCAATTCGCCCTGCATCTGCCAGCCATGAAAATCTGTGCCGTCGTATTGGAGCGTGAGTTTGAAGTTCATTAGAAACTTGTTTATATAGCGTCAGCCGCTACCATGGGCCATAGCGGCTCTTGCCGCCGCACAGTGCGGTAAGGCTCTGCCTTACCGTGACCTCGTGCTCAGACTTAGAGGCTAAGCCTCCGTCGCCTATGGTTAGAGGCGTAGCCTCTACGTAAAATCAGAAGGGCCTGGCCGGTAAGGCGTAGCCTTACCGCACTGTGCGGCGGCAGAGCGCAAAAGTTTACGAGTCAACGCGCATCCGAATCACGCAAGCAACTGACTACTGACCACTAACGACCTTCCTGCTTCCGGGCTTGGTCGCCGCTTCGCCTCGCGCGCATGTTTCACAGGCCGATGGCTCGACCGATGGGACATCAAGCAGGGCGAGGGCGATGCGCGGCACGCCTACATCAGCCTTGCCGGATGAACGATCGATGATCGAAGCAGCCGCGATCACGTTTGCGCCAAGGGCGCGCAATGCTTCGATCGTCTCGCGCGTCGAGCCGCCAGTCGTTAGGACGTCTTCAACCACCAGCGTTCGCTCTCCCGGAGAGATGGAAAAACCCCGACGCAATGTCATCACGCCGTCTACGCGTTCCGTCCACAGAAACCTGGCGCCGAGCGCGCGCGCAACTTCATGCCCGATGATCAGGCCGCCAATCGCGGGCGACGCGACGAGTCGGATATCCTTGTCTTTGAAGTGTTCCGCGATGGCGCGGCCAAACATCTCCGCTTCCTTCGGATGTTGCAGGACGAGCGCACACTGTAAATACTTTGTGCTGTGCAGTCCGCTGGAGAGGACGAAGTGCCCTTCCAACAGCGCGCCGGCCGCCTTAAACTTCCCGATCACCTCTTCAGCTTGCAAAATCAGACCTCAACAAAATCCAAATGCGTGTTACAATCGCCAGCCGATGCCGCCATTCCGCAACCTAGTCTCTGACTCGACGCTTGTTCAGGAAACCATCGACCTCTTGCGCGACTGCGGTGGACGCGCCGCCGCCAGCGAAATCGTCGACAGCGTTTTCAAAATCTCTCATATCGACGCGGACCTGGCCAGCTTGCTGGTTGCCGATCTTGTCAGGGACGATCTCCGCTTCAAAGTCCTCGACGGTTACACCATTGAATTGCTGACCGACAATCTGGAGACGACCTGGCCAGTTTGCTGGTTGCCGATCTTGTCAGGGACGATCTCCGCTTCAAAGTCCTCGACGGTTACACCATAGAATTGCTGACCGACAATCTGGAGACGCGGCCGCTTCGTGAGCTCGATTTCGTAGTCGTCGACGTGGAGGCCACGGGAGCGAAAACTCCGCCGAACAGAATTATCGAACTCGGCGCTTATCGCATTCGCAACAGGCGCATCGTCGACAAGTTTGTCACGCTCGTCAATCCCGAGCTGCCCATTCCCCGTTTTGTCGTGGCACTGACAGGCATCACCAACGAGATGGTCAAGGCGGCGCCGCTGTTCGCCGAAGTCGCGCCGAAGTGGCTGGAGTTTGTCAGCGACGCCGTGCTGGTCGCGCACAATGCGCCATTCGACACCAGCTTTCTGAATCACGAAATCTCAAGAGTCTATCCGGGCCATCGCATGGTCAACACGCACCTCTGCACCGTCAAGCTGACGCGTCGCACCATTCCCGGGCTAATGAACTATCGCCTCGACACCATCGCCGATCACTTTTCAATCCCCATCTTCGATCGTCATCGGGCCGGTAGCGACGCGCTGGCGACTGCGCTGATTTTTCTCCGCCTGCTGGCAAGACTGGATGAGCATGGCGTGCGCGATCTCGCTTCAGCGCGGACTTTTCGCGTGATCGATGAGCAGCAAACAGACACGTTTCCGCTAATTCCCGGCTTCTAGCGTTTCACCTGTTGGCGGCTTTCTTCTCAGCAAATTGCGGCCAACAAAGAACGCAACAATCAGCACCGCCAGTCCCAAACCAATCCACGGATAGTATTTGATCAAAATCACTTTCGCTTGCTCACCGTAGCGCGCTGCGAGATACGCCAGGAGCAAATAACGAAAGACGCGGCCGGCGGCGATGGCCAGCGCGAACCGCACCACATTCAGGCGCAACACACCGGTGGTAATGACGAAGAGCTTCAAGGGAAACGGGGGCGGCATCAGGCAGGCAACCAACACGGAAAGAACATCGTAGCGATCGATCAGTTCCCTTACTCGCTTTTGCTTCGCCTCGGAAAACTTAGAGAGCGCGCGGCTGCCGGCGCGACGTGAAATGTAATAGAGAATGACGCAGCCGATGGTCGATCCGAGCGTCGCCAAAAAAACATAAAGCAGCATCCAACGCGGATTGGTCGTTGAAAGCACAATCAGCAAAGCGTCGGCGCTGCTCGGCAACGGCACAAACGTGGAGTCAAGGAGACACAATACAAACAGCCCCAGCGAGCCAAAGGTTACCAGATACGCCGACAAGCGCGTCAGAATGTCTCCGATGCCAAGAAGAAATGATTTCAAGACTTGTTGAATGTCCTTTCTTGATCGCTGCCGTACTAAAGCGTGCTCATATCCGTGCCCTCGTTTGCGCTGGCTTCCAATTCACTTGATTCACTCTTCGCCTGTG
>WNGK01012381.1_pt1 | contig 19929 bp, 20 predicted proteins | sample 5400601 | NCBI WGS metagenome assembly WNGK01 (sample SAMN13153376, study PRJNA577476) | soil metagenome | isolation source: 60 cm soil or saprolite under Garry oak tree replicate 1 | place: USA:California | collected 2016-06-15
CGGTCCTCCCTGCGCCGATCACCAGCGTCTTGTCGCTGACCACGTCGCCGTCAATCCTCATCCCGCGCTGGGCGATCAATCGCAGCGCCTCCGACGTCGAATCGACGAGTCCCGCCTGCTTGGCGAGCTGTGCGATGGCGACGCCCGCGCCCTTCGTCTGCAGCGTCACCTCGGGCATGTTCTCCGGCATCGCACCGTCACGAAAGCGCGCATCGAACTCGGCGACTGCGCGTTCGGCTGCCCGCCGCGAATGGAAGCGCTCGACGATCTCCTGCGCCAGCATCACCTTCGCCTCGCGCGGATTGCGGCCCGCCGCGCATTCGCGCTTGAGCCGCGAGATTTCCTCGGGCGTGCGGAACGACAACAATTCGTAGTAGCGCCACATCAAATCGTCGGAAATCGACATGAGCTTGCCGAACATTTCCCCGGGCGGCTCGGTGATCCCGACGTAATTGTCGAGCGACTTCGACATCTTCTCGACACCATCCAGGCCTTCGAGAAGTGGAAGGGTGAGAATGCACTGCGGCTCCTGCCCGTAATGCCGCTGCAGCTCACGTCCCACGAGCAGGTTGAATTTCTGGTCAGTTCCGCCGAGCTCGACGTCGGCGCTCAGCGCGACCGAGTCGTAGCCTTGCGCGAGTGGATAAAGAAACTCGTGCACCGCGATCGGCGCTCCGCTCTTGTAGCGCTTGGCAAAATCATCGCGCTCGAGCATCCGGGCGACGGTGTATTTGGCGGCAAGCCGGATCATGCCGTCGGCGCCGAGCGCGGAAAGCCATTTCGAGTTGAATGCGATTTCGGTCTTGTCCCGGTCGAGAATGAGGAACACCTGATCGGTGTAGGTCCTGGCGTTGGCGTCGAGCTCCTCGCGCGAAAGCGGCGGACGCGTGATGTTGCGGCCCGTCGGATCGCCGATCATTCCCGTAAAATCGCCGATGAGAAAAATAATGTGATGGCCGAGGTCCTGGAGCTGCCGTAACTTGTTGAACTGCACAGTATGACCCAGGTGGAGGTCGGGCCGCGTCGGATCGAACCCCTCCTTGATGCGCAAGGGTTTTCCACGCTTGAGTTTTTCAACGAGCTCCGATTCGACGATCAGCTCGTCGGCGCCGCGCTTGAAGACGGAGAGCTGATGTTCGATGTCGGCGGCGGGCATGGGAAGGGCGGCGTTGCGGTTCTGCTACAATCCGCCCGTCGCGAAACGCGGCAAGGACGAATGCGTCGTGAGGAAGCGAATTCTAGCGCAAAGCCCGAGCGCGCTGCTCCGTCAACGCGGTGCCGCGCGAGTCGCCGCAGCCGTCTTGCTGATGGCTATCGGCATCGTCGCGGCGTTCGGATTTGCTCCGGACACCCTATCGCCCGTCGATCCTCCGCGCCTGATCGTGCGCGAGCTTTCGCCGCCGCTGGACCTTCATCCTGCTATCGATGGTTACTGGCGCGAGGAGCGGATTCAGCGCGGGGATACGATCGGCAGCGTGCTCGCGCGCCTCGGAGTGCAGGACGCTGCGGCGCAGAGCTTTCTCACCAACGACCCGCGCGCGCGAACCCTGTATCAGCTCCGGCCGGGCAAGTCGGTGCGCGTCAACACCGACGGTGACGGGCGGCTGCTCGCATTGCGCTATCTCGCGCAGGGCGGCGAACAGCTCGACGTCGACCGGGCGGGCGACGCCTTTGTGGCACGCACCGGCGAGCCAGAGCTGCAGGCGAGGCTCGAGTTGCGTGCAGGGGAGATTCGATCGTCGCTGTTTGCCGCGTCCGATGCGGTGGGCCTGCCTGATGCCGTCACCATGCAGCTCGCCGAAGTCTTTTCCGGAGAGATCGATTTCCACCACGACCTGCGCCGAGGCGATCGTTTCACCGTCGTCTACGAGGTGCGCGAGCTCAATGGGACAATGGTCGGGGCGGGGAAAATCGTCGCGGCCGAATTCGTCAACAAGGGCAACACGTTCCAGGCATTTCGATGGAGCGCCCGCGACGGTGGCGATGCCTATTACACCGCGGATGGCAAGAGCTTGCGCAAGGCATTCCTGCGTTCGCCGGTCGAGTTCACCCGGATCACGTCCGGCTTTTCCCTCGCGCGCTTCCACCCGTTCCTGCAGACGTGGCGGGCCCACAAAGGCGTCGACTTCGCCGCGCCGACGGGCACGCCGGTGCGAGCATCGGGCGACGGCAAGATCGTGTTCGCAGGGCGACAGAACGGGTATGGCAATGTCGTTTCGCTTCAGCACAGCGGTGCCTTTTCCACTCTGTACGCCCATCTCTCGCGCTTCGCGGCCTCGGCCCGTCCCGGGGCGCGCGTCACACAGGGCGAGGTCATCGGTTACGTAGGCCAGACCGGGTGGGCGACCGGTCCGCACCTCCACTACGAATTCCGCGTCAACAACGAACAGCGCAATCCGCTGACTATCGCGCTTCCCGACGCGCTGCCCGTGCCGCCACCCGAAAAGGCGGTCTATCTCGATCGAGTGGGGCCGCTGATCGCAGAGCTTTCGCTCGGCCGCGGCCTGACGCTCGCAGGCGCCGAATAGCGCATCCTCGCGCCGTGCAAGGCGAGCGCTACGTCGGGCTCATGTCGGGTACGAGCATCGACGGCGTCGATGCCGTTCTGGCGGACTTCTCGATGTCGCCATGGCGGGTGATGGCGCATGCGCACGTGATGTTCGCGCCGGAATTGCGCTCTTCGCTCAGCGGGCTGCAAGCGAGCGACGCCGACGAGCTCCATCGCGCTTCGCTTGCAGCCAATGCGCTGATGGATCACTGCGCGACCGCGGTAAGCGCAGTCCTCGCCGCCGCAGGCATTGCTTCCTACGACATCGCCGCGATAGGATTGCACGGTCAGACGGTCCGCCACCGGCCCGATCTGGGCTACACCCTCCAACTTGCGAATCCGGCGCGGCTTGCCGAGGCGATCGGCGCGACCGTGGTCGCGGATTTCAGAAGCCGCGACGTCGCTGCGGGAGGGCAGGGCGCACCCCTGGCGCCTGCCTTTCATGCCGCGCTGTTCGGCGCGGTGGACCGGCATCGCGTCATTGTGAATATCGGCGGCATCGCCAACATCAGCGACCTTCCGCCGCAGGGGTCCGTTCGCGGATTCGACAGCGGGCCCGGCAATACGCTTCTCGATGTCTGGTGTGAGCACAAGATGGGGAAAACCTATGATCGCGACGGAGCGTGGGCCGCGGGCGGCAAGATCATCACCGCGCTGCTCGAAAGCCTCCGCGCGGAGCCTTATTTCGGGGCCATGCCGCCGAAAAGCACCGGCCGGGACCGCTTCAACTTGGCATGGCTGCGCCGCCATCTGAAGTCGTCGTATGCCGCAGTCGACGTGCAAAGGACGCTCTCTTCGCTGACCGCGCAGACGATCGCAGCCGCGGTATCCGAGCATTGCGCCGGCACCACCGAAGTGCTCGTTTGCGGCGGAGGCGCGCGCAACACGACGCTCATGAACGAGCTCACGGAAGCGCTCGCGCCGCGCCGCGTCGAAACGACTGCGGCGCACGGCCTGCCGATCGACCAGATCGAAGCGCTCGCGTTCGCGTGGCTCGCCCGGGAAACGCTCGCGGGCCGGCCGGGGAATCTCGCTTCAGTGACGGGGGCGAAGGGACCGCGCGTCCTGGGCGCTATCTATCCCGCTTGAGCCGCCGAGCGCACAAAACAAGACGGGCGCTCGGCGCGCCCGTCGTCGGTGCGGTCCCGCGCACGCTCACGGGGAAAACGAAGACCCGCAGCCGCAGGTGGTCGTCGCATTCGGATTCTTGATCACGAACTGCGCGCCCTCGAGCCCTTCCTGGTAATCGATCTCGGCGCCGACCAGATATTGATAGCTCATGGGATCGATCAGGAGCATGACGCCGTTCTTCTCCATCGAAGTGTCGTCGTCGTTCACCGTCTCGTCGAAGGTGAAACCGTACTGGAAGCCCGAGCAGCCTCCCCCCGTGACAAAGACGCGCAATTTGAGCTCGGCGTTGCCTTCCTCTTCGATCAGGCTTTTCACCTTGGCCGCCGCGGCGTCGGTAAAGACGAGCGGCGCGGGCATTTCGGTCATCGCATTCATCGCATACTCCTGGAGCAACTTAGTCCCATTATAGCTTCTCGCCGCCTGGCGGTGGGGTGCCGTTCACTCGGCCGAGGCGCGCTTGAGCTCGACGACCGAAGCCGACTCGGGCTCGGCGTGTATCAATTTGCCTTCGACGATCGCGCCGACGTGCATTTCGAGCGTTCGGTACGCTACATCTCCGTTGACACGCGCCTTGGCCTGCAGTTCCAGGTAATCGTTGGCGGAAAGAGGCCCCGAGACGGCTCCATTGACCACGACGCGAGACACCCGCACTTCTCCCTCGATTCGCGCCTGTTCGCTGATCACGAGCGTGCCCGGCTGGCTATCCGCGGTCGTTACCTTTCCGATCACCTTTCCGTCGATGCGCAGGCCGCCCGAAAAGACGATGTCGCCGTGCACCATCGTTCCGGCGCCGATGAGGCTGTCAATGCGTTTTTGCGCAGTGCGCGGTTTCTTCCGATCGAACATGGGCCTCCTACGAGATGTTCAAGCTTCGCGTGGCCTTCGGCAAAGCTTGTCCGGTTTCGATGACCTTGGCCTGCAGGCTCTTGAGCTGGCTTCCGGGCGGAACAAGTATCGTGCCTTCGACGCGCTGATAATACTTGAACTTGAGGTTGAGGGCGCCGGATGCCTGGGGTTGATCGTCGGGCAGGGCGATGATCGATGACTTTCCGGCGGCGAGGAGCCCGGCTTGCAGGGTCAAATGCCCCGCGAATTCGTCTCTCGGATTCCCCCCGCGAACAACGAGCAAGCTGAATCGATAGGCATCGTCGCGCTCGCGCTCGGCGTTAAATCGCTGAATCGATATCGTTCCCTGTTTTCCGGTGTCGCTGAAGAGCTTCTGCAGGAACGCGAGCTCTTCCTTGATCTGGGTGTTCTCGCTTTGCAGCTCGAGCGCCTGCTTCGACAGCGACACTTGCGCGCCGCGAGTCATGTTGAGATCGCTTTCAAGCTCGCTCGCCTTCGCCCTCAAGCGAGCGTTTTCCTCGCGCAACTGCGAGGCTTCGCTTTCTAGGCGCTGCTGTTTTTCGGCGACCTCGCCGCGGTTGAAGCCGCCGAGGAGCTGGCCGAAGTCGAAGCCCCACCACCACATGCCGGCGACAAGGGCGACAAGGGCGCCCAGGGCAGGCAGCTTCCACCGCCACGACAAGTGGGTGCGCACCGACATCCGCGGTGCGCTGATGCCGAAGGTCTGTTGCAGCTTGCGGCCGATGACGCGCACGTTCACGTTTTCTACGCGCGGTTGCGATTTGCCGCGGCCGTCGCTCGGCTCAAGGGAGCACCGCAGGCGCGGCGAGCCCGGTGGTCTCGGCGAGGCCGAACATGAGGTTCATGTTCTGCACTGCCTGGCCGGCAGCGCCCTTGACGAGGTTGTCGATGACACAAAGCACGACCGCGATATCGCCGTCTTGTGGCCGGTGGACCGCGATGCGGCAGGTGTTGCCCGCTCGAACCGAACGCGTCTCGGGATGGCTTCCGGGGGGCATCACGTCGACGAACGGTTCGTGCGCATAACGCTTTTCGAAAAGCGCCTGCAGATCGACGCTCGTGTCGGTGAGCCTGGCGTAGAGCGTTGCGTGTATTCCGCGGATCATCGGCGCGAGGTGCGGAGTGAAAACGAGCTTCAACGGCAGGCGGCTGGCGGCGGCCAGACCTTGAACGATTTCCGGGTGATGCCGATGGCCGCCCACGTTGTACGCCTTGAAATTGTCGGCGGCTTCGCCGAAGAGCAGCCCGACTTCGGCTTTGCGCCCCGCGCCGGAGACTCCGGACTTGGCGTCCGCGATGAGATGCTCGGTGTCGACGACGCCGGCTTCGACCAGCGGCAGGAAACCGAGCTGGATCGCCGTCGGATAACAGCCCGGGTTGCCGACAATGCGCGCCTTGGCGATGGCGCCGCGATGCATTTCAGGCAGGCCGTACACCGACTCCGCCAGAAGCTCGGGACATGCATGCGGCATCTTGTACCAACGCTCGAACTCTGCCGCGTCCTTGAGCCGAAAATCGGCGGCGAGGTCGATGATTTTCACGCCGTGGCGGACGAGCTCGCGAGCGTGCGCCATGGCGACCCCATGCGGAGTGGCAAAAAATACCGCGTGGCAGGCGTCGAGACCGGCGCTCGCGGGATCGGCATAGCGAAGATCCGCCAGCTTGTCGACGCCGCGCAGGCTCTGGAACATTTCGGCAACGTGCATGCCGGCTTCCTTGCGCGACGTGATCAGGCGCACGCGGGCCTCGGGGTGCTGCGCCAGGATCCGCAGGAGCTCGACGCCCGTGTAACCCGTCCCTCCGACGATACCGATATCGATCATCGACTTTGCCCTCGACAAGGCATTCTAGCACCGCCGTCGCATAATATGACAATGGAATATTGTGGTCCCATTGGGCTTCCATCAGCGCGAAGGCCGCCTCGCGGCGGCCTTCGACCTACCCAGGCCACAGCGCCTTAGCGCTTGGAGAACTGCTTGCGGCGTCGAGCCTTGTGCAAGCCAACCTTCTTGCGCTCGACCTCGCGCGCGTCGCGCGTCACCAGTCCTGCCTTGGAAAGCACAGGCTTGAGCGCCGAATCGTAATCCATGAGCGCGCGCGTAATCCCGTGACGCACGGCGCCGGCTTGGCCGGATTCGCCTCCGCCCTTCACGTTGACCATGATGTCGAAGCTGGCCTCGTGATTGACGAGCTTGAGCGGTTGACGCACGACCATTCGGCCGGTTTCACGCGTGAAGAACTCGTCGACGGGCTTGTCGTTGACCACGAATTTTCCGGAGCCCTGGCGGATGAAGACGCGGGCCACCGCGCTCTTGCGCCTGCCCGTTCCGTAATAGTAGTTGCCGATCATGGCGCGCCTTTAGATATCGAGGGATTTCGGCTGTTGCGCGGTATGAGGGTGTGTCACGCCGCGATAGCACTTGAGTTTCTTGAGCATGGCATAGCCCAGCGGACCCTTCGGAAGCATTCCCTTGACCGCCTTTTCCAGCACGCGTCCGGGATGGCGCTGCTGCATCTGGCCGAACGAAAGCGTGCGCACGCCGCCGGGATATCCGCTGTGACGGTGGTAGAGCTTGTCTTCGATCTTGTTGCCGGTGACCTTGATCTTGTCGACATTGGTGACGACGATGTAGTCGCCGGTGTCCATGTGTGGCGTATAGATCGCCTTGTGCTTGCCGCGCAGGCGGTGAGCTATCGCGCTCGCTAGGCGACCCAGCACCTTGTCGCTGGCGTCGACGACGTACCAATCCCGGACGATGTCTCGGGGTCTGGCGGAAAAGGTTTTCATGTCAAAATCGCCGTCGGGCCTAGCTAGCAAAGTCTTTGATGATAATACGAAAGTCTGCCTTCTGTCAAAACCGGCAGAACGCCGTGGCGACTCGGCACGACCCAAAAAAAGCGCGGCCTTGCGGCCGCGCGAAGATTCCACCATAGGAGGAGAATGGAGGAATACGTCTGCGCGAGGAAAGGAGGAGGATCCCCGAACGCAAACGCGAAAATCATGGCATAGTGCAGTGCACAACGCAACCCCCTTTAGCGATGCAAGATGGTCATGTGTCCTGGACATAATAAATAGAGATCACGCAATGGCAGAGGCAAGGAGGGCAGGCTGGTCTCCGGGTAAGCTTAGGATGAAAGCCAGAATCAAATGGAATGAAGGCGTCAGCTTCGTTGCCGAAACCGGAAGCGGTCACGCGCTTGTCGTAGACGGTGCGCCAGAAGCCGGCGGCCGGAACCTGGGTCCGCGACCGATGGAGCTCGTGCTTGCCGGCACCGCAGCATGCACCGCGTTCGATGTGGTATGGATCCTCAGAAAAGCGCGCCAGCCCATCAGCGACTGCGTCGTCGAAGCCGAAGCCGAGCGCGCAGAAGGCGATCCGAAGGTTTTCACCAAAATCCATCTGCGCTACCGGATTCGCGGCGAGGGGCTCGATTCCGTCCAGGTCGAGCGCGCGGTCAAGCTTTCCAAGGAAAAATACTGCTCTGCAACACTGATGCTCGCGAAGACGGCGGAGATCAGCTTTGAAATCGCGATCGACGCCGGCGCGCTTCCCGGCCCCTAGTCGCGCAACAGCCGGATGAGGCTCGAGGTATCCCAGCGACCGCCGCCGCGCGCCTGTATCCGCGAATAAAACTGGTCGACAAGTGCCGTCGCGGGCAGGGCGGATCCGTTGACCCGCGATTCGGCGAGGCAGATCGCCAGGTCCTTCCGCATCCAGTTGACCGCGAAGCCGAAATCGAACTTGTCCGCCGCCATGGTCTTGCCGCGATTTTCCATCTGCCAGGACTGCGCGGCGCCCTTGCCGATGACGTCGAGCACCTGTTCGACGTCGAGCCCCGCGCGGGCAGCGAAGTTGATGCCTTCGGCGAGCGCCTGAACCAATCCAGCGATGCAGATCTGATTGACCATCTTGGTGAGCTGTCCCGACCCGGGGCCGCCCAGCAGCGTGACCGCACGGGCGTACGCGGCAATCACCGGCTCGGCGTTCGCGAACACGTCGGCGTCGCCGCCCACCATGATAGTCAACTTGCCGTTTTCGGCCCCGGCCTGGCCGCCCGAGACGGGCGCGTCGAGGAAGCCGATGCCACGCGCGCGGGCGGCCGCGTAGACCTCGCGTGCGACGCTTGCCGAGGCCGCGAGCGCTCCCATGCTTCCCAGCGCAACGGCGCGCACGTCGTCGTCATTGCCGACGCACATCATTACCAGTTCGGCTGCTTCGGCCGCCGCCGCGGGCGTGGCCGCGCGCTCGCCGCCGTGCTTCGCGACCCATTGCGCTGCCTTTTCGGCAGAACGGTTGTAAACCCTGACCTGGTGCCCCGCGCGAGCGAGATGCCCGGCCATCGGGAAGCCCATGACGCCCAACCCCAGAAACGCGACTTTCCTTGCGTCCATGCATGCTCCTCGTTCTATTCCGTGGTGTGGTCGCGCCGGCGCCTAGCATTGGGACAGTGTTGCTCGCGCCCGGCGGATCGCCGCTCGCACCTGCTCGGGCGCGGTGCCGCCGACGTGGTTGCGACTCGCGACCGATCCGTCGAGCGAAAGAGCCGAGTAGACGTCGTCCTCGATCAGCGGCGAAAAGTTTTGCAGCGCGGCGATCGGCAGGTCGGCCAGATCGCGGCGCTCGCCCTCGGCATGCCGCACCGCGCGCGCGACCGCTTCGTGCGCGTCGCGAAACGGCACGCCCTTGCGCACGAGATAATCGGCAAGGTCGGTGGCGGTCGCGAAACCTTCGCTTGCCGCCGCGCGCATCCGCTCAGGATCGACGTCGATGCCGCTGCCGACAAGGTCGGTCATGATCGCAAGCGTGGGAACGAGCGTGTCGACGACGTCGAAGACAGGCTCCTTGTCTTCCTGGTTGTCCTTGTTGTACGCCAGTGGCTGCCCTTTCATGATCGTCAGCAACGCCACGAGATCGCCGAAGATGCGGCCGCTCTTGCCGCGCACGAGCTCGGGGACGTCCGGATTCTTTTTCTGCGGCATGATCGAGCTTCCCGTGCAGAATCGATCGGCAAGCCTGATGAAGCCGAAGCGCGGGCTCGACCAGAGCACGAGCTCCTCCGCGAAACGCGACAGATGCACGAAGACCAACGCGGCGGCGGCGGCGAATTCGATGGCGAAATCGCGGTCCGAGACCGCGTCGAGCGAATTGCCGCAGACGCCCTCGAAGCCGAGCTCGCGCGCGACGCGCTCCCGGTCGATGCGATAGCTTGTCCCGGCAAGCGCCGCGCTTCCGAGAGGCAGCATGTTGACGCGCTTGCGGCAATCGAAGAAGCGCTCGCCGTCGCGCGCGAGCATCGCGTCGTACGCCATCAGATGATGGCCGAAGGTGATCGGCTGCGCGACTTGAAGATGCGTAAAGCCCGGCATGATCGACGCGGCGTGGGTTTCGGCGAGGTCGAGCAGCCTCGAGCGCAGCGCGACGATGCGCCCCGAGATGTCGTCTATCGCCGCGCGGACATAGAGCCGAAGATCGGTTGCGACCTGGTCGTTACGCGAGCGCGCGGTGTGCAATCGTTTGCCCGCATCGCCGATCAGCGCCGTAAGCCGGCGTTCGATGTTTAGATGAACATCCTCGAGATCGCGCGACCACGCGAACTCGCCGCGCGCGATCTCGTCGCGAATCGACGCGAGGCCACGCTCGATTGCCGCAAGATCGGGCGCCGTCAGCACGTCGATGGAGGCCAGCATGCGGGCATGCGCAAGCGAGCTCGCGATGTCCACCTCGGCGAGCCTGCGGTCGAAATCCACCGACGCGGTGTAGCGGTTGACGAGTTCGCTGACGGGTTCCTCGAAGCGACCCGACCATTTTTGCGTAGGCCTGTCGTCGGCATTTTTCTTGTCGGCGGACATCGCTTGCCTCCCCCGGACCTCTTCCTCACAATAGCCGGGCAGCTCGGTTCGCTTGCGGCAGATGGCCATGGCGAGTGAGGCGGCGACAAAGGAAACCGCGGTCGCAGGTTCCCGACAATGCGCTCAATTATAAATCAAAACACGATCCCGCTTATGCTGCCGGAGATGCGCAACCTCGGCACGATCCTGCGAATTCTCCTCGCGGTCAATGCGCTTGTGCTGATCGCGGTCATTTTGCGCGAGCCGCGTTGGGAGGCTTTCTCCGCCACGTGGGTGGAAATGGTCGCCCTCGTCGAGCCGCCGCTTCTGATCGAATTGCTGATTCTGTACTCGGTTGCGCCGTGGCTCGAGCGAACGCCCTACGAAACCGGCGCCGTCATCGTCATCGCGCTGACGCTCTTGGTTTCGCTCGGCTTCAACGCCGCGGTCGCCGCATGGGTCGCGAACATGACGACCGCCGCGATGATGCGCCATGTCCTGTTCTCGCTGGCGATTGCAGGAATCCTGCTGTACTACTTCCAGTTGCGGGCAAAGGCGCTGTCGCCTGCCATCACCGAAGCGCGATTGCAGGCGCTGCAGGCGCGCATTCGTCCGCACTTCCTGTTCAACAGCATCAATGCCGTCCTGTCGCTGATGCGTTCGGAGCCGAGACGGGCGGAGACCGCCCTCGAGGATCTTGCGGACCTTTTTCGCGTCCTGATGCGCGACAATCGCCAGTTGATGCCGCTCGAGGATGAAATCGAGCTCTGCCGGCAGTATCTCGACGTGGAAATGCTCAGGCTGGGCGAACGGCTGCGGATCGAATGGCACGTCGACAACATGCCGAAGGATGCGCTCGTGCCGCCACTGCTACTGCAGCCCTTGCTTGAAAACGCCGTCTACCACGGTATCGAGCCGTCTAGCGCTCCGGGGGTGATCGCGATTAATATCTTCCTTCGCCGCGGCGAGGTGCACGCCATTCTGCGCAATCCGTATCAGATGCGCGGCACTCACCACGCCGGGAACAAGATGGCTCTCGCCAACATCCGCGAACGACTGGCGTTGCATTTTGACGCCGAGGCGAGCCTGGAGAGCAAGGCGAACAGAGATTCATACGAAGTCCACATCCGAATGCCTTACCGCACCCAAGCAGGAAAGAAGCCCGATGTCTGACGCGCCTCTGAAGGTCGTCATCGTCGACGACGAGGCTCCGGCACGCAGGCGCCTGCGCGAGCTGCTCGACGATTGCACCGGAGCGCTGCCGCTCGTCGTGGTCGGAGAGGCCGCGAGCGGACGCGAAGCGCTTTCGCTTCTCGGCACGACCCCCGCGGACCTCGTCCTCACGGACATCCACATGCCCGACATGGATGGCATCGAGCTGGCGCGCCACCTGCTCAAGTTGCCGCTGCCGCCGGTCCTGATGTTCACGACCGCGTATCACGAGCATGCGATCGCGGCATTCGAGGTGCACGCCATCGACTACCTCGTAAAACCGGTGCGGGTGCAGCGCCTGCTGGCGGCGTTGCAAAAGGTTCCGCGCCTGCGCCCTCTTTCCGACAACAAGCTGAACCGGCTGCCGGCGGCCGCGCGACGCTTCCTCTCGGTCACCGAACGCTCGCGCGTGGTCCTTGTTCCCATCGAGGAAATCGTCTATCTCAAGGCGGAGCTCAAATACATCACCATACGCACCGGCGACCGTGAGTTTCTGCTGGAAGAATCGCTGACGCGGCTGGAAGAGGAGTTCGGAGCGCGTTTCGTGCGCGTCCACCGCAACTGCCTCGTGGCGCGCGACGCGATACGCGGCTTCGAGCGGCGGGTCAGCGCGGAGGGCGACGCGCACTGGGAGGTGCTGCTTCGCGGCGTCGATGAGGCGTTGCCGGTGTCGCGCCGGCAGCAGTTCATCGTTCGCGAGATCGGCCGCGACGCAACGGCGTGAACACCGGTCCAGCGCTTGAGCGTGCGGCGTCAGGCGACAGCATCCGCACGCCAAACGCTGAACGTCGGAAGCGCGCCATCTCATGACCGCGGCACGTACTCTGATATGCGGGTCGATCGCGCTCGATACCATCATGGTCTTCCGCGACCGGTTTGCGCGGCACATCCTGCCCGAGCAGACTCATGTCCTGTCGGTCGCGTTTCAGGTAGGCGAGTTGCGCCGCGAATGGGGCGGCTGCGCGGGCAACATCGCGTATAACCTGCGCGCTCTCGGCGGCGACCCCGTGGTGATGGCGACCATCGGCGACGACGGCGGCGATTACCGCGCCCGGCTCGCCGGCCTCGGGATCGCCACCGACGGCCTGCGCTCCGTGGCCGGGACCTACACCGCGCAGGCCTACATCATCACCGATCTCGATGACAACCAGATCACGGCCTTCCATCCGGGCGCGATGAATCACTCGCATCTCAATAGCGTCGGGGACGTCCGGGGTGTCGCGCTCGGGATCGTCGCGCCGGACGGGCGAGAAGGCATGCAAAATCATGTTCGCGAGTTTGCCGCGGCCGGCATACCCTTCATCTTCGACCCGGGACAGGGATTGCCGCTGTTCTCGGGCGAAGAGCTCGTCGAGATGATCGCGGATGCGAATTATCTGACGGTGAACGATTACGAAGCACGCATGCTCGCCGAGCGGACCGCGTTGTCGATCGAAGATATCGCCGCTCGCGTCGAAGCGTTGATCGTCACTCTCGGCGGAGAAGGTTCTCGCATTTACCATGAGGGCATCGTCACCGCCATTCCCGCGGTCGCGCCCGCGGCGCTGGTCGATCCGACAGGCTGCGGCGACGCCTATCGCGCTGGACTCTTGTATGGCATCGCGCAGGGCTGGGAATGGGAACGAAGCGGAAGGCTCGCGTCGTTGCTGGGAGCGCTGAAGATCGCTTCTCGCGGCGGACAGAACCACGTCATCGATCGCGACCAGGTGGCGGCGTTATACTGCGAGCATTTCGGTCATCCTCTCTGGTGACGCCATGCGAACAGCCGACTGCATGATTGCCGTGCTCGCGACAAGCTTTGCCGTTTGCGCGTGCGCGCCCAACCCTTCCGGAGACGTCTATTACCGCGGTCAGACGATGCGCGCGCAGACCGTCGAGTTGGGCGTGGTCAACGGCGTGCGCTACGTGCAGATCGCAGGTCAGGACACCGGCGTCGGCACCGTCGGCGGTGCGGCGCTCGGCGGAATCGCCGGCAGCCAAATCGGCCACGGCGGGGGTAGCGTCGCCGGAGCGATCGGCGGCGCGATCATCGGCGGAGTCATCGGCAACGCGGTCGAGCGCGATACGACGCGGCGCAACGGCGTCGAGGTTACGGTGCAGCTCGATAGCGGCCGCCTTCTCGCGATCGTGCAGGAAGCGGGCGAAGAGTTTCGCCCCGGCGATCGCGTGCGGGTGCTGTCCGACGGATACACCACGCGCGTCACGCGCTAGCGTCGCAGCGTCGCTCAAGGATGTGGGACGACAGGCGAGCGGCTCGGCACCTGAAAAATCCTGCAGTCGTCGAGCCGGATCGCTGTCAGGCTTCCACCCCAAAGGCAGCCGGAGTCGAGCATCATCACGTTCGGCGCGAGGAAGAGATCGAGCGTCGACCAGTGACCGCATAGCACCGTGACCCCGGCGGATTTTCGCTCGGGGTGCGCAAACCAGGGTGCGAAACCCGGTGGGGCGTGAGCGGGGCCGCGTTTTTCTCCGAGCTCCATCGTGTCGTCGGCGCGGCAAAACCGCAGGCGCGTGAATGCGTTGACGATGACGCGCCATCGATCATACCCGACGAGCGAGTCGTCCCAACGCGCGGGCTGGTCGCCGTAGAGATGTCGCAGAAACTCGCCGTGCTCGGCAGAAGCAAGCACGGTTGCGACTTCGCGTGAGAGCGTCTCGGCCGTCGCGGGTGTCCACGATGGCAGCATTCCCGCATGGACCAGAAGAAGCTCGCCTTCGCGGACGACCAGAGGTCGCTTGCGCAGCCAGTCGAGCAGCTCGTCGCGATCGGACGCTTCCAGAATCGTCTCAATCGTGTCGAGCCGATGCGGCGGGCGATATCCCGCGGCGACGATCAGCAGATGAAAATCGTGGTTGCCCAGGACCGTCTCCGCGGCGGGTCCCAGATCTTTCACGGTGCGCAATACCGCGAGCGAGTCCGGGCCTCGATTCACGAGATCACCGACGAGCCACAGCCTATCGCGGGCTGGATCGAAAGCGATCAGGTCGAGCAGCTGCCGGAATTCTGCGTAGCAGCCTTGGACGTCTCCGACGACGTAGTGCCCCATTGGAAGGCCTCGCGATGCAATGACGCGGCGTGACAGGCGAGAATTCGCTCGCGCGAACCGCGCGGGTCACCTCGGCAGCTTCAATGCGTCGCGACGACAGATCGCGCCGGCGCTGCTCATTTCTTGAGCGCGAGTATCCAGCTCACCAGAGCCTTGATGTCATCGTCGGGCACCTGTGCATTGGGCGGCATGGGGATCTGCCCCCATACGCCCGCGCCCCCTGTTTTTACTTTCTGGATAAGCCTGCCGGGCGCGGCCGAGTCTCCCTTGTATTTCGCCGCGACGTCGACATACGCCGGGCCCACGATCTTCTTGTCGACCGCGTGACACGCGGCACAGCCGTCCCTCTGCATCATCGCTTCGGCGGTCTTGAGGTCCAGCGGCGCGCCGGATTTCGGTGGCGACGAGCTTGCCGCGGCTGAAGAGGGGGGAGACGCCGGCGAGGGCGCGGCGGCAGGCGGCACGGACGCCTTCGCTGTTCTTCGACGCCGGTGAGATCGGGGTTGCCGCCTTTCGGCGGCATTACCTTGCCGGGTTCCTGGAAGCCTTTGATCGCGTGCTGAACGAGCGTTGCGTATCCCTTCTTGATCGGCGCCGCCCACGCTGCGCGATCGCCCACTTTCGGCGCTCCGGCAATGCCCGCTTCGTGACACGTCTTGCACACGGCCTGGTAGACCTGCTCGCCGGAAAGATTGCCTTTCGGCGTGCTCGCGTCCGCGATGACGAGTTCGCCGAAGGGCTTGATTCGCGAGAGTACCTGGCTGTCCGTCGCGGGTCCCGGTGGCTTGATGCTGCTGACGAGCTGGGACAGCAGAACAATCACCGCGATCGGCACTGCGAGCGCGACGAGAACGACGATGACGAACTGCTTGGGAGTCTGGATAAATGTTTTGTGGTCGCCGCTCATCGAGGGTTCCCGAACCAGATGCACAAGCGCGGCGCAAGGCGATGCGGGCCGCCACGCGCGATAGCGATGGAACGTGCGGATTATATCTTGCTAAGGAAGCTTAGTTGAACTGCCAGCGGCGCCACGCGTAGAATGGATACGCGTGCGCCCGTAGCTCAGTTGGATAGAGTGTTGGTTTCCGAAGCCAAAGGTCACAGGTTCGACTCCTGTCGGGCGCGCCAATCCTCTCCTTCTTTTCTTGGGCACGCCGTGGATCGGGATGGCGCCGTGCATAAGTGAACGAACTGCTTTATTCTTGGCAAAAAGAGAAACAGTTAAGATGAACCGATTCCGTCGAAACGTGAGCGCTGTGGAGGGGCATGAAATACGAGGACCGGCAGCGCAGGCAATGCTCCCCCGGTTCATCACTTGTCGGCGGCGAAATTCTATCTAATCAACTGGGGCCACCGCTATGGTCTTAGCAGTCGCATTGGTTTTATTGGTCGTTGGCTCGGTCCTGTTTCACTATCTGAGCCCGTGGTATTTCACACCGATCGCCTCGAATTGGGACGCGATCGATGAGACCGTAACGATCACGTTCTGGGTAACAGGGTTTGTCTTCGTCGCCATCAATTTATTCATGGCGTATTGCGTGCTGCGCTATCGTCACCGGAAGGGACAACCGGCGCACTACGAACCCGAAAACAAAAAGCTGGAGGGGGCGCTTATCCTGGGGACAGCGGTTGGAGTCGTCGCCATGTTGGCTCCCGGCTTATTCGCATGGGCGAAGTTCATCGAGGTCCCGAAAGACGCAACCGTGTTTGAGGTCGTGGGCCGGCAGTGGAACTTCAACTATCGCTTCCCCGGGAAGGACGGCGTGCTGGGCACCGTCGACGCCAAGTACGTCAGCGATGAAAACCCGTTTGGTATGAATCCGGACGATCCCAGCGGGCAGGACGATGTCTTGATAGCGAGCCCGGAGTTGCATCTCCCCCTGGGCAAGCCGGTCAAGCTGGAACTCCGCTCGATAGACGTCCTGCACGACTTTACCGTGCCTCAGTTCCGAGCCAAGATGAATATGGTGCCGGGGCTGGTCACCTATGTCTGGTTCACCCCCACCCGGACCGGGACCTTCGACTCCTTCTGCGAGCAATTATGTGGCATCGCGCATTTTGCCATGCGGGGCAGAGTCGTCGTGGAAGAAGAGGGCGCGTTTCAGGCTTGGTTAAGCAGCTATCCGACGTACGCGCAATCCAAAGCTCGAGTTGCCGGAGACGCTGCAGCGGGCAAGCCACTGTTTGCGGTGTGTAGCTCCTGTCATGGCGTGCAAGCGGAGGGTAACCCCGCGCTGAATGCGCCAAAGTTGGCTGGGCAAGGAGACTGGTATCTGAAACGGCAATTGAAGAATTTCAAGGACGGTGCTCGGGGTACGCACGAAAAAGATGTTTTTGGTAAAATAATGGCGCCGATGGCAGCGACGCTGGCTGATGACGCCGCCATCGATAACGTCGTTGCTTACATCAAGAAGCTGCCGGATACTCCTGCCCCCGCCACGGTGAACGGGAATGTGAAGAACGGTCAAGATCCTTATGTGACCTGCGGAGCCTGCCACGGCGCTGACGGGCAGGGCATACAGGCAACGAATGCCCCCCGGCTCAAGGGTATGAGTGATTGGTATCTGGTCACTCAATTGAAAAATTTCAAACAGGGCATTCGCGGAACCCATCCAAAGGACTTGTACGGTCGGCAGATGGCATTCATGGCCCCAATTCTTGATGCCCAGGCAACCGATGACGTCGTTGCCTATATCGACACCTTTCGATGACCTGCCCGCTCGAGCGCCATACTTTTCATACTGTTATCATTTTCATGATGTGCCTCGAGCGAATCGAGCATCATGAAGAGTTAGCGATGAGGAAATATCGATGACTTCCGCTACGCATGACGAATCGGTTTACGTGCCACCCGCCGAGGTCGAGGAGCCAGAGCTCTATCATCCGAAGACTTTCATCGGGAAGTACATCTGGAGCCAGGACGCCAAAGTCATCGCCGTCCAGTACGCGATCACCGCGATCGCTGTGGGGTTGGTGGCTTTGGTGTTGTCGGGAATCATGCGGCTGCAACTGGGATTCCCGCACGCTTTTTCCTTTATCAATCCGAGCAACTACCTTCAGTTTGTCACCATGCACGGCATGATCATGGTGATCTACCTGCTCACCGCGCTGTTCCTGGGAGGGTTTGGCAACTACCTCATCCCGCTGATGGTCGGCGCCCGCGATATGGTTTTTCCCTATGTCAACATGGTCAGTTACTGGGTCTACCTGTTCGCAGTGCTGTTGCTCATGGCGAGCTTCTTCGTGCCCGGCGGGCCCACGGGAGCCGGCTGGACGCTGTACCCGCCCCAGGCCATCCTCTCCGGCACTCCGGGGGCCAATTGGGGAATTATCTTGATGCTCGTTTCCCTCGCTTTCTTCATCATCGGATTCACCATGGGCGGCTTGAACTATGTGGTGACCGTGTTGCAGGCGCGCACGCGTGGGATGACGATGATGCGTCTGCCCTTGACGGTATGGGGCATCTTCATGGCCACCATTCTGGCGCTGTTGGCCTTTCCGGCCTTGTTCGTCAGCGCCATCATGATGACGCTGGATCAGGCGCTGGGAACCAGTTTCTTCATGCCAGCCCTCGTCTCGAAGGGACAACACCTCGAATACAACGGCGGGAGCCCGATACTGTTTCAGCATCTATTCTGGTTCTTCGGCCATCCCGAGGTCTACATCGTCGCGCTGCCGGCGTTCGGCATCGTCTCCGACCTGATCAGTGTCCATGCAAGAAAGAACATCTTCGGCTATCGGATGATGGTCTGGGCGATTCTGGCCATCGGCGGCCTCAGTTTCATCGTGTGGGCGCACCACATGTACGTCAGCGGGATGAACCCGTACTTCGGGTTCTTCTTCGCCACCACTACGCTGATCATCGCCGTCCCCACGGCCCTCAAGGTCTACAACTGGGTGCTGACGTTGTGGCGGGGCGACATCCACCTCACCGTCCCGATGCTCTTTGCCATCGGCTTCGTGTTCACGTTTATCAATGGCGGGTTAACGGGCCTGTTCCTGGGTAACGTGCCCGTGGACATCCCGCTTTCCGGCACCATGTTCGTCGTCGCCCACTTCCATATGGTGATGGCGGTGTCGCCCGTCCTGGTGGTGTTCGGGGCGATCTACCACTGGTACCCCAAGATCACCGGGCGCATGCTGAACGATACCCTGGGCAAGCTTCACTTCTGGATCACGTTCCTCGGGACCTATGCCATCTACTATCCCATGCATTACCTGGGCTTCATGGGCGTACCACGCCGGTATTATGCGATGGGAAACACGGTCTTTATCCCCGAATCGGCGCAGTCGTTGAACGAGGCTATCACCATCGCGGCGTTGATCGTTGGTGCCGCCCAAGTGATCTTCTTGTACAACCTGATCTGGAGCTATTTCAAAGGCAAGCCGGCGGGTGGCAACCCCTGGCGCGCCACGACGCTCGAGTGGCAGACCCCGCACACGCCGCCGAAGCACGGCAACTTTGGCGCAGAGCTACCATTGGTCTATCGCTGGGCTTACGATTACAGCGTGCCGGGTGCCGCCCAGGACTTCATACCGCAGAACCAGCCACCAGGTAAAAAGACCAAAGGCCTCGAGAAAACTCTCGACGCGGGCGATCTTGGTCCACAAAAGCTCGACTCCACCGGAAAACCGAAGCCTGTGGGCGGATAGTCGTGACGACCTCTTTATTGGTTTTGGCGGCAATCATGGCCATCATTGTTGGGTGGCTGTTGCGACAAACGCTGAACGTCAGGCCTTGGGTAGCGCAACGCTCGGTCGAGAACGCCGATGGAGAAGGCGCATTTCCCCTGCCCGCGGTGACGGTCGGCCTTGGCGTGTTTCTTGCGGTCGCCACGTCGTTGTTCGCGCTGCTTATTAGCGCCTACTTCATGCGAAAGATGGAGGCGGACTGGACCATCCTGGCCGTTCCGAGGGTGCTGTGGCTCAACACCGGTGTGCTGATCCTGGGCGGTGTCGCCATGCAATGGACGCGGACTGCGGCACGACGTGGACAGATAGACGGTGTGAGAAGCGGCCTGATTGCCGCGGGCTTTTTCACCTTTTCTTTTCTTGCCGGACAGCTCTGGGCGTGGCAACAATTAAACGCTTCAGGTTATTTTGTAACGGCGAATCCAGCCAACGCGTTCTTTTACCTGCTCACCGCGCTGCACGGCTTGCACCTGCTGGGCGGGCTGTGGGTCTGGGGCAGGACCACCGGCAAGGTGTGGCGCGGCGTCGAGGTCGGCGCGGTGCGCTTGAGTGTGGAGCTGTGCACGGTGTACTGGCACTATCTGCTCCTGGTTTGGCTGGTT
>WNGK01002494.1_pt1 | contig 19905 bp, 20 predicted proteins | sample 5400601 | NCBI WGS metagenome assembly WNGK01 (sample SAMN13153376, study PRJNA577476) | soil metagenome | isolation source: 60 cm soil or saprolite under Garry oak tree replicate 1 | place: USA:California | collected 2016-06-15
CTTTGGCCGCAAGTCACTCAACGAGATCAAGGAGATTCTCTCCTCGATGGGCTTGAGCCTGGGCATGAAGATCGACGAGCACGGCAACGCTGTGCCCGGGCCAACATCGAACCAGATCTTGCCGGCTTCGGCGTACGGTCCGGACGATCAGCTGTAAGAACAGGGGGTCAGTGGCTAGTGGTCAGAAAAACAAAGGCCAGCCGGCTTACTGACCCCAATATTTAGAGACTGGCACTAACCACTGAGGCTTCCCATGCGTCATAAAGTTGCAGGATACAAACTGGGACGGAACACGGCGCATCGGCGCTCGTTGCTGCGCAATCTGGTCACCTCGGTGATCGTTGAAGAGCGGGTCGAGACGACCGTTCCCAAGGCCAAAGCGGCGCGTCCCCTGGTCGAAAAGATGATCACGCTGGGCAAGCGCGGAGACCTTTCTGCCCGCCGCCAGGCCGGTGCCTATTTGATGACCAAAGCTGCGGTGACCAAGTTGTTTGACACGGTTGCTCCCAGGTTTGGCGATCGCGAAGGCGGGTACCTGCGAATCGTCCGCACCGGTTGGAATAAGGGAGACGGGGCCGACAAGGCCTTCCTCGAACTGCTGGGCAGCGAGAAGGTGCTCGACGAAAAACGCGAAAAACGGACGGAGGCCCGCGCCAAGCGTGCTGCCGAGGCTAAGAAGGCGATGGAAGAGGCCGAGGCGCAAGCGCAGTCTCAAAGCGAGGCTGCACCGGCCGAAGGGGATGAAAAAAAGGAATAGTCTCCGCCATGACCAGCCGGCTGCTTGCCCGGAAGCTGAGGGAACGTCAGCCAGCGGTTGTTGGGCGATGAGACCGGCAGGGGTGGCCACCAAGTTGAGAATCAGGAGAGGCACCATCATACCGGGTGATGAGGAGCTTGGCATATGAGGCCTCGACGGCTTGGGCAGGATTGTGCACGCCTGAAAATCTTCTGTTTCGCAGTCATTTGGCAACGGAAAGGGCCGTTGTTCGCGTCAGCATGAGGTGTGCCGCAAGGCACCCTGGGCGAGCCAGCACTCGTGCCTCCATGCAACTTAGCCAGGTGTTATCCCACTCGTACATGTCCAACTGCGGCTCCCGGCGGTAACTTTTGCCGCTCTGGTCATCACGCTACACTTCTCGTGGAGATGGCATTTACCAGGAACCAAATCGGCATTGCTATCGGCGCCGGCACGCTGCTTGTGCTGGTGTTTCTGGGATACGTCTGGTGGCTGAGCAATCAGGGACCGGTTCTGGCGCGCTCCGAAGACCGCGATCCTCTCACCGGCATACCCAATAGCGTCACGTTCAATCCGCTGCGCGATCGCGCAACCGAGCGTGTAGCAAGCAAATTTCTTCACCAGTTGCGGGAAGGACATTGCAACGACCTGCTTTCGCAGTGGGAGCACGACTATCGCAAAAAGTACGCTCACTTCATCTGCGATTCGGAGGCGCAGCACCCTCTACTGTCGTGGGAATTGGTGGAGTGGGAACAAGCGCCGCCATTGGTTATTCTGCACTACCGCGGCAAACGCAGCAACGGCCCGAGCCAATCTGGAACCTACAAAGAACTCTTCACCGTCACGACTGAGAATAAAGGTGGCGAGTGGGTCGTCACCAAGTACGACGCGATGTACTGAAGGCGGTTCTCAGCTCTCGATTCCCAGTTCTCAGTTTCTGCTGATCGCCGTGGTAAAACTGCTTCATGCCTGGAGTTTCGCCCGAGCGTAAACCGTCCGCCGCGCGCGACATCTACGCCTTCGGCATCACTTCTTTCCTGAATGACACAGCCAGCGAAATGGCTTATTGGGTATTGCCTGCGTTCCTAGCCTCGCTGGGGGCGGGGCCGACGCAGCTGGGACTGATCGAGGGCGTTGCGGAAAGTGTGGCGTCTTTGGCCAAGCTGTTTTCGGGGTATCTCGCCGACCGTGTCCCCCGGCGCAAGCCCCTGGTGGTGGGCGGATATCTGGTGGCTAACGCGGTCAAGCCCATTCTTGCGGTCGTCGCCTCATGGTGGCAGATCCTCTTCATTCGTTTCGCAGATCGCTTGGCCAAGGGAGTGCGCGGAACTCCCCGCGATGTGATGGTCGCGGAGTCGGTGGACAAGAATCGGTTGGGGTCAGCCTACGGACTGATTCAGTCGATGGACTCGGCTGGAGCGATTGCTGGTCCCCTCACCGCGCTGGTTCTGCTGGCTCGATATGGCGCGCAAGGACTGCGACTTGTGTTCCTGGCGGCGGCGGTGCCTGGAGTCTTATGCGTGCTGGTGGCGGTATTCGGCATACGTGAGACAGGCCGCCGCCGCGGCAACCAGCGGCCGGAAGACCACCCTTTAGGGAAAGGGAACGTCATATCTCGGCTGGATCGAGCCGGGGTGAACCTGCCCGGACGTTTTTACTTCGCTCTGGCCGCCGTGACATTGTTTTCGCTGGGCAACTCGAGCGACATGTTTCTCGTGCTGCGGGCACAGAGCATCGGTATCCGAGTGGCGCTGGCGCCGCTGCTTGGTCTGGTATTCAATGTCACTTACACCCTTGCTTCCTGGCCTGCGGGATGGGCGAGCGACCATTTCTCGCGGCGATGGATCGCCGCCGCAGGCTACCTGATCTTCGCCGGAGTTTATTTCGCGTTCGGGCAAGCGCCGTCCCCAATGGTTATCTGGATTGCGATGGCGGTTTACGGTCTTTATAACGCGCTCACTCAGCCGGTGCTGAAAGCCCTGGTGGTCGATGCGGTGGGCGAGAGGGTGCGCGGTCGCGCATTGGGAATCTACTTTTTCGTGACCAGCGTCGCGACACTGGCCGCCAGTCTGATTGCCGGAGAACTTTGGAAGCACTACGGCGCAGCCATCCCTTTTTACGTCTCTGCGGCGCTGGCAGTGGGGTCGGCGGCGCTGCTGCTGATAAAGCCTAACCAGCCAGTCTGGCTGCGGAAAATTTAGATTTAGAACTACTTCAGCCAGAAAAATACCACGATTTGGGCCGCCACCCCCGCGCACGTGTCGAGGATAGCGTCATGCACCGCGCCGGTGCGCGAGGGGAGGAAGCTTTGATGCCATTCATCGAGGCTGGCCACAAGTGCAGTTCCCAGAATGGCGATGTTCGCCCAGCGCATCGTCCACTTCGCATTCAGGTTTCCCGCGACGGGCAACGTAGCGCGCCACGCCCGGAAAAGTAGAATGCCCAGAATGCCGTAGCCAACAACATGGCCCGCCTTGCGAATGTAAAAGTGCCAGTGTGCGAAGTGGAGCCGGTCCACCCCGAACACGAAGTGCAGCAACGGATATAGAATCCGGCCGGTATTTTGCGAGGCAAGCAGTGCGCTCGATTCAATGGCGATGATTATCAGCCATATAATGGCGGGGATCCAAGCGCGAAAGACAGTTTGCTGGCGGGAGATCAAGCGAGAGGACGCCGCCGATTGCGAAAGCGCAAGATCAGGATCGAATTTCGGGCGCCCAAATGCAGGATCGGTAAAACTCCCCTTTGGGCACGCCTGACGACATGCCCCGGTACGAATCGTTCCCGCAAACCCCGAAGCTGAATGCTGATCACAGCGGATTTACTCGATGGCATAATTGGGAGCCTCGCGGGTGATCATGACGTCGTGTACGTGGCTCTCGCGGAGTCCGGCGCCGCTTATGCGGACGAAGCGCGTCTTCTGCAGCAACTCGGGGATGGTGGCGCAGCCGCAGTATCCCATGCCCGATTTCAATCCACCGACCATCTGGTGCACGATCATGGCAACAGAGCCGCGGTAGGGCACGCGTCCCTCGATGCCTTCCGGAACAAGTTTGCCAAAGCGGTTGGATTCGCCGTCCATGGCAGAGACCGCGGCCGATGAGTCACCTTCCGTGCTCTGGAAATAGCGTTCGCTGGAACCCTGAGCCATGGCCCCGATCGATCCCATGCCGCGATACGACTTGAATGACCGGCCCTGATACAGGATGAGCTCGCCCGGGCTTTCGTCGGTGCCGGCAAACAGTGAGCCAATCATCACCGCGCTCGCACCCGCAGCCAGCGCTTTTGTGATGTCGCCCGAATACTTGATGCCGCCGTCGGCAATGATGGGAATGCCGGCGTCTTTAGTCGCGCGAAACGTTTCTGCGATGGCGGTAATTTGCGGCACGCCAGCGCCGGTGACTACGCGCGTAGTGCAAATCGACCCAGGCCCAATGCCAACCTTAATTCCATCGGCTCCGGCGCGAGCCAATTCACAAGCTCCGTCGAAGGTAGCCACGTTCCCCGCCAGCAGATCGATTTCCGGAAGCTTCGATTTCACCAGCCTCACCGCCTCGAGCACCTTGGTCGAGTGACCGTGCGCGCTGTCGATGGCGAGCACATCCACTTTCGCTTCGGCCAGTTCCTGAGCGCGCTCAAGGAAATCTCCGGTCGCGCCGATGGCTGCGCCCACGCGCAGGCGGCCTTGGGAATCTTTGGCTGCGTTCGGATACTTCAGTTTCTTCTGGATGTCCTTGACGGTGATCAGGCCCTTGAGGTTGTACTTGTCATCCACGACCAGGAGCTTTTCGACGCGGTGCTCGTGCAGAATTTTTTCTGCCTCTTCCAGCGTAGTGCCGACGGGTACGGTAATGAGATGGTCCCTAGTCATCACTTTGCTGATAGGCACATCAAAGCGGGTTTCGAAGCGCAGATCGCGATTGGTAAGGATGCCCACGAGTTTGCCATGCTGGGTAATCGGCACGCCCGAGATTTTGTATTTGCGCATTACCTCGAGTGCATCGCTGACTTTGTCGGTGGCCGACATCGTTACCGGATCGACGATCATGCCACTCTCGGAGCGCTTCACCTTGTCGACTTCGTTGGCTTGCTGCTCAATGCTCAGGTTGCGATGGATGATGCCCAGTCCGCCTTGCTGACTCAAGGCAATCGCCATGTGCGATTCCGTGACCGTGTCCATGGCGGCGCTCACGATCGGGATGTTCATGCTGATCTTGCGTGTGAGCGGCGTCTGAGTGCTGGCCGTCGCGGGGACGACGTCGGATCGAGCCGGCAGCAGAAGCACGTCATCGAAGGTGAGAGCCTCAGGAACTGGAAAATGAATCATAACTTTTCTCGGGAAATTCGCCCGGCCATGCGGCTAAACTTTCATTCTGGCTAAACTTTCATTCTAGAGAGGAGAAGGGATTGAGGCAAACCGGGCCGGAGGCTGTTTGTCTTTTGCTCATGAGCGGCGTATATTAGAAACCTGAGAACTGTTGTGTAGTACCAGTAATTGGCGAGGCACACCAGTGGGCGCAAGCCCACTTTTTACTTTCGGGATATGCGCGCCCGGTACATTCGCCTGTAAGTCAATAGATTCATGGCGTTTGACGTTGATCGCGTCCGGGAAATCGCAGAGCGTGTAGCGGCCTCAAGCGGACTCGAAGTGGTGGACATCGAGTTTCGTGGCGGCGGCAAAAGCCGCATGCTGCGCGTCTTTCTGGACAAGTGCGCGGCGGCGGGTTCGGATCCGCTGGCTGGCGTGACGCACGAAGACTGCGCCCACTTCAGCCGGGAGTTCGGCGTCATCGTCGATGTGGAGGACGCAGTGCCCGGCGGTTCGTATACCTTAGAGGTTTCGTCACCCGGGCTCGACCGCAAATTGACGCGGCCCGCGGATTTCGAGCGCTTCACGGGAAGCCGTTTGAAGGTGATGACCAGGCAGCCGCTAAACGGGAATCAGCACTTCGAGGGACGGCTGGAGAGCTTTCATGATGGCCGATTGACACTCGATCTCAGCGCTGCCAGCAAGAAGTCTCGCAAGAGGATGGGACCGCAGACGACAGGACAGAAGCTTGAAATTGAATTCGCCAACGTGGAAAAGGCGAATCTGGTGCCAGAAATTTAGCCGTGACGGGCATTGTGCATGTAGCCGATCCTGCAATTATTTTGAGCGGGCAAGAGATTCATGACGGAATACTTTTATGGCAAGTGAGCTTTACAACACTATCGACGCCCTGAGCCGGGAAAAAGGGATTGATCCGCAAATTGTAGTGAGCGCGGTGGAAGACGCCATTGTCATGGCCACCCGCAAGTACTACAAGTCGCAGGAGAATCTGCGCGCGGAATTGGACAAGGAGACCGGCAAGATTCGCGCCTTCGCGGTAAAGACGGTGGTGGAGAGCCCGGAGCAGGTGGAAGATCCAAACCTGCAGATCACGCTGGAAGATGCGCGCAAAGCCGATCCTGGTTTGGAAGTCGGAGGTGAGCTACAGATCCACAAACCTACCGAAGGTATTCTGGGACGCATCGCTGCGCAACTGGCGAAGCAGGTGATTTTCCAGAAGGTCCGCGAAGCCGAGCGGGACACGGTCTACAACGAATACATCGGTCGCGTAGGCGAGATTGTGAATGCCACGGTGAAGCGGGTTGAAGGCCCGGACGTAATCTTTGACATCGGCAAGGCGGAGGCGCGCATGCCGCGCAAGGAGCAATCCAGGCTAGAGTCGTTCGCCATCGGCGAGCGCGTGCGCGTCGTGATCGCGCGAGTCGAAAGAGCTTCCAAGGGTCCGGGTGTGGTGGTGTCGCGCGCCGTACCGGAGTTGGTGCAACATTTGTTCCAGACCGAAGTTCCAGAGATTTATGACGGCACGGTCGTCATTCGCGCTATCGCCCGCGAAGCGGGCGAGCGCACCAAGATCGCAGTCATGTCCAAAGACAAGGATGTGGACGCCGTAGGGGCGTGCGTCGGTATGAAGGGCATGCGGGTGCAGTCCATTATCCGCGAATTGCGCGGCGAGAAGATCGACATCATCGAATATCACGAAGACTCGGTGACTTTCGCGGAGAAAGCGCTGCAGCCGGCGAAGGTGAGCCGCGTGACCGTCGTCGACAGCGCCGATAAGCATCTTGAAGTGGTGGTGGACGACAGCCAACTCTCGCTTGCCATCGGCAAGAAGGGACAGAACGTGCGGCTGGCGGCCAAGCTTTTGGGCTGGAAGATTGACATCAAGAGCGAAGAAGAAAAGCGCCAGGAAGTCGAGGAGCAGATGTCGGCGCTGGTCACGCAGACCGCGACGCCGTTGGAGAAGGTTCCCGGCCTGGGTGAAGGTCTGGTCGAGAAACTCAACGCGGGTGGTGTAACCACCGTCGAAGCCTTGGCGGATATGACGCCGGAACAACTTGAGGCCATTGAAGGTATCGGCCCCAAGACAGTGGAAAAAATCAGTTTGGCGGTGAATAATTATTTTGCCAGTCTCGAGACTGGCGAGGCGGCACCGCTTGGTGAGGAAACGGACGCCACCGCAGGGTTGACCGTCGAAGAGCCCGCCCCGGAAACCGCGGCGGAGGTGGATGCCGCGGAATTCGAGGATGCTGAAGCGCCAGTCGAAGCCGCGGCGGAAGCGGAAGAGGCCTCGGCCCCGCCCCAACTTGGCGCGGATCGTGAAACCTCTGCGCAAGAGCCTTCAGCAGAAGAAGAGGCCGCCCAGGAAACGAAAGAAACAGAATAACCAATGACTCGCGCCAGCCGATTTTCGACGGCGTGCGGACGCAGGACAGTGACTCCGTGAGGGTGCAATGACCTAAACACACACACGGAGACAAGAAAGGCCGGATGAGCAAGGTTCGAATCAACGATCTCGCCAGGGAACTGGAAGTGAAGAGCAAAGCCGTTCTCGACTCGCTGCCGCGGGTCGGAGTGACGGAGAAAAAGACGCACTCCAGTTCTCTGGAAGAGCACGAGGCGGAAAAGGTGCGGGCCTACTTCCGTGCTGCCGCAGAGGCGCAGCCTGCGACCTCGAAGTCTGCACGACCATCCCGTGGCGAAGAAGAAATCAAGACCAAGATTGACCTGTCTAACATTTCCCGGCCCGGAGATGTTCTTAAGGCAATTACGCAGCAGAAAGAGGCGGTTGCGCCTCCGGTTAAACCGACGGTTCCAGTGCCAGGCCCACCTGCCGCAATTCCAACGCCTCCTGCTGCCGCCAAGCCGGGAGTGGTTGCCCCGCCCAAGCCTCCTGCAGTTCCCGTGACCCCGCAACCGATTTCCCCCGCGCGGTCGGTTACTCCCGTTGCCAAGACCGTTCTGCCCGCGAGTCCAGCGGCACCGGCCCAAGTCCCGCCTGCCGCACAGCGTTCGGCTCCGCCTCCAGCGACTGCCGCGAGTGTGTCCTCTGTGGCCAGCGCCCCGGCGGCGCCTGTGGCCGCCTCCCGCCCGGTCGCTCCGCACGTGCCGGTAGCTTCAGCTGCGCCCCCGCCGCGGATGATCGTTCCGCAGACGGGACCGCGACCCGTGTACAAGGCTCCGTCCAAACCGGTTCAGCCCACCGCGCAAGCCAGCACCGCTGCTCCCGGTGCCACGGTGCGTCCCGCGCCCGGAAGACCGGTGCCGGGTCAACCGATTTTCCAACGTCTTCGTCCGCAGGTGCCCGGTGCGCCTCGCCCGCCTTTGCGTCCGGGCGAGCGCCGTCCCATGCATCCGACGCGGCAGGCGCCTGCCGGACCACGTCCTCTGGGAGTTGGCCCGGGCCTGCCGGGAGCGACGCGTCCCGGCAGCCGACCTGGCGGTCCATCGCGCAGGCCGGGTCAACGGTATGTCCCACGCGGTGTGAAGGAAGGCCCGATGAAGGGCTACGTTCCACCGCCGCGTATGGTGGTGTCGAATGAGCCGCTGCCCATCACGCGCAACATCACGATCACAGAAGGAATCAGCGTTAAGGATCTCGCTGAGAAGCTGGAAGTCCGGGCTAAGGATCTCATCTCGCGTCTGCTCGCGCGCGGCGTTTTTGCCACCATCAATCAAACGCTCGACGCGGAACTGGCCGGCGAAATTGCCCGCTTCTTCGGGGCGGAAACGAATGTGATCACGTTTGAGGAACAAGCAGCGAAGGATATCGACGCTGCTGCCAGCGGAGAAGAAACCGCTGTCGAGGTGACACCGCGGCCACCGGTGGTCACGATTATGGGCCACGTGGATCACGGCAAGACCACCCTTCTGGACTCTATCCGCCTCTCCAGTGTGGCGGAAGGCGAAGCCGGCGGCATTACCCAGCATATCGGCGCGTACAAAGTACGAATCCAGGATAAAGAGTCCCCGGCTTACGGTCGTGAGATCGTATTCCTCGATACCCCCGGTCATGAAGCGTTCACCCGAATGCGATCTCGCGGCGCGAAAGCTACCGACATCGTTGTGCTGGTTGTGGCCGCCGATGATGGCGTCATGCCGCAGACCCTAGAAGCCATTGACCACGCGCATGCCGCGGAAGTTCCAATCATCGTAGCCGTCAACAAGATCGATAAGCCCGAAGCCATGCCTGACCGGGTCAAGAAGCAACTGGCCGACCGTGGCCTGATGCCGGAAGATTGGGGCGGCAAGACAGTGTTCGTGGATGTTTCCGCGAAAAAGAAAACTAACCTGAATCTGCTGTTGGAAATGATCTGCCTGGTCGCGGATCTGGCGGAGCTGAAAGCCACCCCGGAGCGCGCTGCCACCGGTGTGGTGCTCGAAGCCAAACTCGACCGTGGACGCGGTCCCGTGGCCACGGTTCTGGTCCAGAATGGCACGTTGAATGCCGGCGATAATTTTGTAGTCGGCAATGTTTATGGCAAGGTCCGCGCCATGTTTGATGACCGCGGCGCCGCTCTGCAATCTGCCCCACCCTCGACGCCGGTCGAAATTCTGGGCATGGAAGGTCTGCCGCAGGCAGGAGATCAGTTTGTGGTAGTTGCGGACCGCGACAAGGCCCGCGGCATTTCGGAATACCGCGAGCAGAAGGCGCGCGAAGCCACATTGGCCAAGAGCTCTCGTGTGTCACTCGAGGGACTGGCGGAGCAGATCAAGACGGCCGGCACCAAGGAGCTGAACATCATCCTGAAGGGAGACGTCGGGGGGTCGGTGGAAGTGCTCGGCGACTTGCTCTCCAAACTTTCAAACGAGAAGGTGCGGCTCAAAGTGCTGCGCTCGGGAGTGGGAGCCATCACGGAAACCGACGTGCTCCTGGCCTCGGCGTCGAATGCCATCATCATCGGTTTCAACGTGCGGCCAGAACGCAAGGCGCAGGAATTGGCGGAGCAGGAAAAAGTCGATATCCGCCTCCACTCTATCATTTACGAACTGCAGGATGAGATTAAACGCGCCATGACCGGCTTGCTCGAGCCTACGATCAAGGAAGTCTACCAGGGCCGGGCCGAAGTGCTGGAAACCTTCCGCATCCCCAAGGTGGGAACTGTGGCCGGGTGCAGAGTGAGCGACGGTCTGATCAAGCGCGACTCCGAAGTGCGGTTGCTTCGCGATAATGTGGCCGTGTTCAAGGGTAAAGTCAGCTCCTTGCGCCGGTTCAAAGATGATGCCAGCCAGGTTACCAATGGCATGGAATGCGGCATCTCGATTGCCAACTACGGCGACATCAAAGTCGGCGATGTGATCGAAGCCTTCGTCACTGAACGCGTTGCAGCGGAAGCCATGGTGTAAGGACCAGCCGCTGCTCGTTCGTCGCTTGCCCCGGGTCGTGTAGCTACATGGGTTTGCCGACGACTAACGACAGACGAACTGCCGATGATCGCTTTTCTCACCCTGGAGCTGCGCATTGAAGCGGCGCAGTCGCTTAAGGATAAACGGCAGGTCGTGCGCAGCCTGAAAGACCGCCTGCGCGCTCGTTTTAACGTATCCATCGCTGAGCTGGACTCCTCTAATCTTTGGAACCGGGCCACCCTCGGGGTCGTCAGCATTTCGGATTCGCGCGACTACCTCGACGGGCTGATGAGAAATGTGGAGCGTCAAGCCACGCGCATCGCCAACAATCATGGTGCCGAAGTGGCCGATTCTTTCGTCGACTTCCTGTGAGCCGGCGCAGCCCGCCACAGCTATCACATTGTTACCTCTGTACTTAACCTTCTCTGCTAAAACTGCGCGACAATAGCGCTTCGGGGAACGACACGTGGAGGCAATTTTCTGATATTCTCATTCGTTTTACTCAGAGGTGAAGATTGGAAAAGCGCGCGCTGAAATATCGTCGTGGACGTCTGGGCGAGGCTCTGCGCGAGGAAATCGAAACTCTTGTGGAGGGGGAACTGGCCGATCCTCGCATTGGGCTGGTCCGGGTTACGGGTGTGCACCTTGCCGAAGATGGGCGCTCCGCCCAGGTCCTGGTGGATGCGGATGGCAACGACGAGGAGGCGGAACGCAGTTTGGAGGGTCTGAAAGCGGCTCGGGAATTTATCCGCCATGAACTGGTGGAGCGCTTGCACCTGAGGCGCGCGCCAGAGTTGTTTTTCCGATTAGATCGTGCGGAACGGGAACAAGCCCGAGTTGAGGAGTTGTTGCAGCGGGCAAAGAAACGCATCAAGTCTGCCAGCAAATCGAGTGGCAAGACGGCGTAGTGACATGCTGGAAGATGTGCTCCGACAAATCGAACGACGCGACAGTTTCGTGCTGACCTCGCACGCCCGGCCTGACGGCGACGCCATTGGTTCCGCTTTGGCGTGTTGCCAGGTGCTGCGCGCGATGGGAAAGCAAGCCGATGTGGTATTGCACGACCCCGTACCCCGTATTTACCGGCCCCTGCCTTTTGCCGACCAGGTGGTTCGAGCCAATCGCCTCAACGGCAGTTACGAAGCGGCAATCATTCTGGAATGTGACAGCCTCCTACGTACTCGTCTGGAAGGACTGGAAGATCGTTTCCTGATTAACATTGATCACCACGCCAGCGGGCGCCCGTTCGCAGACGTGAACTGGATCGATCCGCACGCGGTGGCGACGGCAGAAATGGTGTTCCGCTTGGGGCGCGAGGCCGGGGTGCCGCTTTCACCGGAAATTGCCACCTGTCTGTACACCGCTCTAATGACCGATACTGGTTCGTTTATGTTCCAAGGCACAAATGAACATACCTTTGCCTTGGCGCGTGAACTGACGCTGGCCGGAGCGGATCCTTCCCATTGCGCGCGTAACATCTATTTCGCCCACTCGGGTGCCAAGATGCGGCTGTTGGGGGAAGCACTTCGAAACCTCAATCAGGAAGGACATTTGGTCTGGATTTGGGTGACCCAAGAACAGATGGAGCGGTGTGGAGCGAAGGAAGAAGACTGCGAAGGGCTCGTGAACTACGCATTGTCCATTGCCGACGCCGAGGTTGCGGTGTTTTTCCGCGAACTGCCGGATGGACGCTTCCGGGTGAGCCTGCGCAGCAAAGGGAAGGTGAACGTGGCCAAACTTGCTGAGCGCTTCGGTGGCGGAGGCCACGAGTGTGCCAGTGGCTGTGCGGTCAATGGTCCACTCCAGGCGGCTGTCAGCGAAATCCTTTCCCAACTTCGTCCTGGCCCTTCCCTACAATAGCCTGCGTACAATAAAACCCATGGAAATCGCAATGGCAAGGCAGGTCGCGTCTTTGTTTGCGGGGTTGATGATTCTTCTGGCTTGCGGCGGACACCAGATGGGATGGATGGATTCTCGGTCGCCGCTTTACAACATCCTCAATGCAATCGGCTCCGCTATTCTCGGATACGTAGCCCTGCATCCTTTCCAGATTGGGTTTGTGCTACTGGAGGGAGCTTGGGTGCTGATCAGTTTGTATGTGCTCTTGCGAGCGAACAAAGTTGTTGAACGATGATGGTTGACGGTTCGACCGTTGGGGGCATCGATTTTCATTCAACCAATCAATAATCAGGAGTTCCAAGACAGCGTATCGAATCTCAAATAATTCTTCTCATCTCTCGATGACTAACCGTACCCGCGACAGCTTGGTGATCTCCGTCTTTTGCGCGTTCTTTTTCTTTTACGGGCTGGGACCCTTCGGGCTCATCGGGGCCGATGAACCACGCTACGCACAAGTTGCCCGCGAGATGCTCGAGCGTCGCGACTGGATTACTCCGAGGCTCGGGGGGAAGCCCTGGTTGGAAAAACCGCCGCTCTATTATTGGCAGGCGATGCTGGCGTATACGATTTTCGGAGTGAGCGACTGGGCGGCCCGCGTACCGGCTGCGGTTGACGCCACGGTGATAGTCCTGGCAGCCTACATTTTTCTCCGCCGCTCCTGCCCAGGCTTTGAGTTGGATGGCGCACTGATCACGGCCTCATGCGCGGGCATAATTGGCTATGCTCGCGCCGCTTCCATGGACATCACGCTCGCGTCAGCCTTTACCCTTGCCATGCTGGCATGGTGGACGTGGCGAGATACCGGACGGCGAGCGTATCTGGCCGCCTTCTACGCTTGCCTGGCATTGGGCATGCTGGCGAAAGGTCCGGTGGCGCCCTTTCTCGCAGCCGCGATCATTGTGCTCTACTCGTTGGCGGCTCGGGAATTGCGCTTGATCGTCAGGACCCTCTGGTTGCCGGGTTTTCTCCTGTTCTCGGCCATCGCGCTGCCCTGGTATGTCGTGGTGCAGTCGCGTAATCCACAATTCTTCCGTATTTTCATCCTGGAGCATAATCTGGCACGCTTTTCGACTGACATTTACCATCACACGCAGCCGCTCTGGTATTACCTGCCGGTAACACTGCTGGCATTGGCTCCCTGGACGATATTTGTGGTCGAGGCCTTTACTCAGAGCGCGCAAGCGTGGTGGTCAGCATCACGATCGACTGCGAAAATCCAGGGCGGGTCAGCGCCCGGCGCCGGATATGCATTGAGCACTTTTGCCTGTTGCTGGTTAATCGCGCCGGTGGTGTTCTTCTCCGTGTCGCAATCGAAGTTGCCTGGCTACATTCTTCCCGCCGTTCCGGCCGGAGGCCTTCTTCTGGTGGAATACCTGCGACGGCACTTGAATAAAAGTGAGGATCCAACTGCTCCCAGGTGGCTGGTGGTGCCGCATGCCCTGGTAGCGACGATTCCGATTGTTCCGGCACTGCTCATTGCTTATTTGGTGACGCAACACCCCCTGCCGGGAGGGCAACCGCTCCTGATTGCTCTGGGGGTTGCATTCTTGCTTTTCGCGGGAATCGTGCTGACACTGTTCAGCAGGATGGGGCTGCGCATGTTGCGCTTCGTTACGCTGATTCCGGTGGTGCTTGTCGTCGCTGCAGTGTTGAAAATTGGCTCGACCGCACTCGACCAAACGCTTTCCGCTCGGCCGCTGGCGCGCGAAATCAGCAGCTTGGAGACACACCGTCTGCCGCTGGCGGTTTACGCAGTATCGCGCGAGACAGAATACGGGCTCACGTTCTATCGTAATCAGCAGGTCATCCGCTATGAGTGGGGACGAATTCCAGCCGAGGAACATCTGGTGGTGACTCGCGAAGACGCTCAGCTCGAAATTGCTGAAAAAGCCGCGGGCCGACGGATTTCATTCCTCGGCAACTTCGCTCCGCAGCATCTCGACTGCTACTGGGTTTCGGCGGCCGCAACGGCGTCGCATCATTAGGCATCCCCATCATCGAAAGTGACACTGTGGATCCAAACCCCGCGTGTGGTCGCCGCCGGTTGCTGATTGGTGTTCTCCGGTGTTCTCCGGTTTGCCTCGCCCTCCGCTGAGGCACTAAACTCGGGGGTTTACCGCCGCCATCTTTTCCGGCTGGCTGTGCAGGAGTACATTGGAGATTCTCGACCTCAGGCATTTTTCTTCCGTTGACCTGCGCCCGCTGCTCGACGACGAGACGCAGGTTTGGGCACGGCTGCTCTCTTGGGATTACGGCGGGTCGGCAGAAATGATCCTGCGCTACGTCGATGCCAAAATCCTGCCCGGCTACGCCGCCATCGACCGGGGACGCATCTTCGGCTATTCGTTTTTCGTCTATGAAGGCAGCAAGGGCGTGATTGGCGACTTGTTCGTCGCTAACGGCGGCCGTCTTCCCAACGCTCGAGAGGTTGAGCTGCGCCTGCTGACCCACGTGATTGAAACGCTGCAGCAGTCTCCCGGCATCCACCGTGTGGAGGCGCAGTTGCTCGCGCATGACGCCGGTGCTGTGGCCCGCCCTTTTCTCGAGCAGGGATTCCAGCGCCATCCTCGGCTCTTTATGGTTTTGCCACTGGGCAAGCCGCCAACCCAAGCGGCCAAGATGCACCCCGAAGTCGAAATTCGCCAGTGGACTGAAAATGAGTATCAGGCCGCCGCTGCCGTGATTACGGCCGCTTACCGTGGACACATCGACGCCGACATCAACGACCAATACCACACCCTTAGTGGATCTTTGCGTTTTCTCAACAACATCGTGCGCTTTCCGGGCTGCGGTCTGTTCGACGCCGAAGCATCCTTCATAGCCTTCGACCGCACGGCGAAGAATCTCATAGGGCTCATTTTGTGCTCACGTGTCCGCAGCGACGTCGGACACGTGACCCAGCTATGCGTTCTTCCCGAATACCGCTCCCATGGCATTGGCCAATCCCTGCTGGCTGCGACCACTGCCAACCTTCGCAAACGGGGGTTTTTACTTCTCTCTCTTACCGTCACCGAAGCCAACGGCCACGCCGTCGAACTTTACCGCCGTCTCGCCTTCGACTCCAAGCGGGTATTCGACGCTTTCGTATGGGAAGGGTGAGAAGAAGCTCTTCGCTGGTGGCTTCTCTGAGGTGCGAATGCTGCCCTGCTGTCTGGAAGCGGCTCACTTAGATCGAAAAAGGCAAGGGTTTGAAGAGATTCCAGCGACGAGCTACCTCCGCAACAACCACATGGCCCAGCCGGCCACGAGCACGCCGCCGAGGAACATGGCAAAGCAATAGAGTCCGTAACTCACCATTTCGCGCGTGCCATCTCGATGAGTGATGGCAAAGACGATGGAAGCGAACAGAGCAAAGACAAAGGCCGCGCTGAAGTGGCCGAGTTCGAGAGTCATGATTTCTTCCCAATAGCAATGTGATAGGCGTCAGCCACGGCAATCAGATTCAGTAATCCGGCGACAATCATGAACTTCGTCCCGTAGTCCGCGGTCGCACGCGCGATGGCTCCCTGGCCCCAGTCCATCCCACGGGTCACGATATACAAGCCGCCCGCTCCGATATCGCCGATAAAGCCGAGCATGTCGAGAATGTCGCCACCATTCGGCCGGTAAATGCGGCCCTGCATCATCACACCAAGCACGAACAGCGACGTGATCGAGACCAGCAGCAGCAAACCCCGAATCCAGCGTCTTTGGATGATGTGTCCCGCGCCAGGGATTAACCATCCCAGGGCCGGTGCCACCACCGACATCGCATTCACTTCGGGCGTGGTGTTCGCCGTTTTAAGCTTTCCGGCTGTGGAATTTGCCATCAGATGATCACAATCTCGCGTTGAATTTTTCCCGTGACTTCCGCGAATTCTGGCCGCACCAGCACGTTCACCTCGCTGCGCACGCCAAACTCGGGAAGATAAATGCCAGGCTCGATGGAGAAGCAGGAGTTTGGCAAAATTTGCCTCTCATCATGGATCTCGAGGTCGTCCATGTTCGCCCCATTGGCGTGAACCTCAGTTCCGATTGAATGCCCGGTGCGATGAATGAAGTAGTCGCCGTATCCCTCTGTCTTGATGTGGCTCCGCGCGGCGCGATCCACTTCCCATCCGGCAATGCGGCGTCCGGCGCTGACCGCCTCCAATACGAGCTGCACGCCGGAATCGCGCGCGTCGCGAACAATCGCAAAAATCTCACGCATGCGGTCCGAAGGTGCCTTGCCCACAAAGCCGGTCCAGGTGATGTCGTAATACACTGCGCCCGGAGTATTTTTCTTCGCCCAAACATCGAGCAGAACGAAGTCGCCCTGGCGAATAGGGGCGGAGCCCTGTGCGTGCGGTTCGTAATGCGGATTACCGCTGTTAGCGTTCACCGCCACGATCGGTGGATCATCGGTCACCAGATTCTCGCGGCGAAACGCTTCCATGAACCACTGTTGAATTTCGCGCTCGGTAGTGCCACCGTTACGCACCCGTCTTCCAATTTCCTGGAAAGCCCCGGCAGTGATTGAATCAACCGCATCGCGCGCGGCAAAGTGGGTCTTGATCTGTTCTTCGTTCCATGTCGCCTCGAACAGCGCGACCAGATCTGCGGAACTCAGAATGTTCTTGCCCAGTCCGCGCAGCAGTTCGATGGTTCCACCGTCGACCAGAGAAACCGTGAATACGATGTTGTTCGGTGAATATTGCATGGCAAGGTCGCGGTGAGAAGCCAGCATCGCCTTCAGGTTGTCGAATAACTCCTGCCACCCGGAATACTGGCGCTTACTGCCCGGCAGCGAATCCAGATGTCCGGCCTCAATCTTGTGGACCAACTTAACCGGCTCGCCTTCCGCCGGGAGCAGGTAAAACCAGCGCCGCGTAACCATCAGTCCAGCCGGCAGGCCGAGCACCCGGTAGGCTATGGGATCGCGATGATGATGGTCGTAAAAGAGCCAGGCGTCGATGTTACGTTCGCGTAGCGCAGCTTGAATGGCGGAGAGGTCCATGGACAAACAACTATTGTAAACAATGAGAGGGAATTGAGCGAATCAGAGCTTGGAGTCGAAGAGCCTGGTTTTCGCGGAAGATTGCTTGGAGAACAGCACGCTGTTTTCGCGCTGTCGCCGGCAACGTTTCACACGCGGTGCGCAATACCAAGCGAGGAGCGCGGCGGCGAATTTTCATCAAATATGCCACAGTTTGCTTGGCATCATACTTCGCGGTTTCGCGCAGCAGCCATCCCAGTCCCTTCTGGACCCTATCGTCTTCGTCAGCGAGTAGCAAATCCGCCAGCTTGATGATTTCGCGGAAAAACACCTTCTCCCGCGCGCCGCGAATCAGCGCCACGCAGGGAGCCCGCCGGTGCCAGCGATCCGCAGACTTCGCCCAGCGGAACACAGTCTTCAGCCGTACCGGTTTTCGAGCCACCGTCGGTGCAATGCAGTAATGGACCAGCGCATCATGATCCGCCCAACTGCTGATGCGGCCCAACCAAGACTCAAACAGCTTGTATTCACTGCCACCAAACTGGGCATCGAGTTTCTCGAGCAGAAATATGGCAGCGATTTTTTCCTCCCGCACCGAGCCGAGCAAAAGTCGATCCGCAACCGCAACCGGAAAATCGAGCCCATGATCTTTTTGAATTTGCCGCCGAAAACGGGCGGCAGCGCGGCGCAAATCCGCCGTGTACCAGCCAGGCGATTTAATTTCCTCTTGGAAGGACCGCTGCACACTTTGCGCATGCTCGGCCGAGCCGCCCTCTTTCAAGGCTCGCCGAATCTGCGCTGCGATCACCGCGGATGTGGTTTTAACTCGAGCCGCCCCGCTTGAGCCATCGGATCTAATGTTACTCGACGGGAGACCTGTCCCAGACATCCGATTCGGCCGCATGGGCGCGTGTCCGGCTGACAATCTTGTCATAAATCCAGAGTAGTATTGCCGTCGCCACGCCCACAGCGGTCACAACCCACCATATGCGCTCCGGCTGATGCGCGATCTCCCCAAAGCGATGCATGAGCGTCCCGCCGAACCATCCTCCGATCAAGGATCCAATTCCGATGGGCAGGAATGCAAAGCCCATGTACGTGCCTTGCTGTCCGGGAGGAGCCAGCCGCGAGATGTATTCGTAGTAGCGTGGAGATTGAATGATCTCGCCCAGCGCCAGGACAAACAGCGAGAGCACCGCACCCCATATCGTTGGCCGGAATGCCAGAATCAACCAGGAGACAGAGGTGATCAGCGTACCCAGGATGACAGCTTGAAACGCCGGAATCCTGCGCGTCAAGAGATTCAGGGTGAGGGTGAGACATATCACGGTCAGGCCATCGGTGACCAGTATGATTTCAACGTCCGCGCTGGAACTGATGTATCTGTGGATGTATCCGGGCAAGCTAATGTACTGCTGCCAGAACACCACCCAATAACCGGTGAAGAGCACCAGGAACCACATGAACCGGCTGATCCCGAACAATACGATCGCCAGCAACCCAATCCAAATCCACCAGGGCACGGTCACTGGATAGATCATCACGGCAATTCGCAGCAGCAAAGTGATGGTTAACACGGGAAAAACCAGCCGGTAATTGCCCAGCACCACGCAGAAATTCCGCGCCACGGTCGCAATCGAAGGAGGCGGGGCATCCCCGGGCTTGTGCGGTTCCCGGAAAAAGATCAGAACGAAGAAAAACATCGCTAGGACGCTGAGCGCGGCCACGCGGTAAACGTTCTCAACCCCCAGGTGGCGGTGCGACCAGGAGGCGAAGTATGGACCTGCCGCCCCCCCAATGTTGACCATCGTGTAGTAAATCGAGTATCCGATGGAACGGACGTTTTCCTTTGAAGCTCTAGCCGTGGTGCCGACCACACTAGGTTTCACCAGCGAGACGCCCAGTGCTGGCAGGAGGAGAATGAACCCGACAAACAGGCTCAACGGCATGGCATTGCGAACCGGCGCCAGCCACGGTGCGGCGATAGAACCGATAAGAAAATATGCGACCGCAAGGATGAGGTACGCCATCGAAAGAGCGCGGCGAAAACCCAGCCGATCCGCTGCGGCCCCGCCGAAAATCGCGAGAAACCAGACCATGCCTCCAAATATGCCGGTCAAAGTTCCGGTCTGCTCGGTTGAGAAATTCAGCTTCTCCCGCAAATACAGAGCAAGCGAGGCAAAAGCCCCATAGTAGGAAAGCCGCTCGAAAATCTCGCTGATGTTGGCGACCCAGAATGGACGTTCAAAGCCAGTGCGAATTTCCTCGAAGCGTTCGGAAAAGCTCAAGAGTGGCTCCGTGATCACTGCTCTGCGCGGGCGCCCTCGCCCGCGGTCCCTTCGTTCTGTTTTACCCGCGTCTGCATTGCCATGGGTGCCTGACCTCCTCTGCTGAAAGTCGGGAGACTCGAATCCGTTTTCCGCTGTTTTGGTCTGGCCGGAGGCAATGGTGACTACGCCCCATAGCTAAAACTAGGGGCTTCAAGAGCCACGCCCACTATCGCCGGCGTTTCGGTTCTCAGGCGCAGTCCACGCCTTAAAATCTCCAATGCCGATGCGTGGTCGCGGGTTGTTTTCAATCCGCAAGCCGCGCATTTGTGCAACCGGTCCCAAAGTTTCTTGGGCACAGGCGCACCACAAGGGC
>WNGK01002499.1_pt1 | contig 19897 bp, 16 predicted proteins | sample 5400601 | NCBI WGS metagenome assembly WNGK01 (sample SAMN13153376, study PRJNA577476) | soil metagenome | isolation source: 60 cm soil or saprolite under Garry oak tree replicate 1 | place: USA:California | collected 2016-06-15
GCCGAGACTGCCGGAGCCGCAACCGCATTGACAATGGGGCTTAGTGCCTGGGTGAGGCTCGCGACGCCACAAAAATGGGCACAGCTGGCCAGTAATGCCGGCAATCCGGACATAAAGACCATTTCGCCCATCACCGGTCCATGTTTGAAACCGTGGCCCGAAGCCACCGGCGCCGGGGTACAATGCATACTGAGCCCCTAGGGCGCGGCTTGCCGCATGCCCAGAATGGAACTTGCGGAAATTGCCATTCTCACCGCCGCAAGCGGCGAGGATTCCTACGGCCTCTCGGTTCGTTTTCCCGAGATGGCTTCGGTGGGTTCCTCCCACAACCGCTCTACTTCAGCGGAGGACCACGAAGAGGCTTTACTTTGGGCTGTCCGCCCATAGGTCGTTTACACGAGAGCATTTTGGTGTTGCCACATTCAAAAAAACAAGAGGGCCTTATATCCCCGGCTTCAAAAGCCGAGGCTTTACGGCCCTCAAGGGTAACGCATTCCCGCCCTATGCGTCTAAGGTAGTCTCGGATGTCCCCTCGCTTTATGCACACAACCAGGCGCGACAAACTTCAGAGATACTGGCAGGGCGTGGTGTCGACCACGGGGCTTTTGCGCCTGGCCCGCAATACCCGTTGGGCTGTAGCGTTTAGAAAGACTAGGGGAGGGCGAGGATGAAGTGGCAGCTCCGATTTTTGTATGTCCTGCCGCTGTTTGTCTTGCAAATGGCTGCGTCGGGCTGTAACCGAGCGAATCCCCAGGCTGCTGGTTCCCAGATGCCGCCGCCGCCCCTCGTGAGTGTGGCCAAGGCGCAAGCCCAAGATGTGCCCGTTTACCTCGACGAGATCGGCAAGAGCTACGCTTTCGAGTCCGTTACCGTAACCCCGCAAGTCGGCGGACGCATTACGGAGAGGCAATTCCAGGATGGCGCGGATTTGACCAAGGGGCAGTTGCTCTTTGTGATTGATCCGCGTCCGTATCAGGCCCAGCTCGATTCGGCAAAGGGCGCTCTGGCGCAGGCAAAAGCGGCGCTGGAACTCGCCAAGGTGGAGTTCGCTCGCAGCTCGGAGCTATTCAACTCGAAGGTCATCGCAAAGCAGGATTACGACACCAAAAGGAGCACCGTCGAGGTCGATCAGGCACAGGTGGAATCGTCGGAAGGGGCGCTTGAAACCGCCCAGCTCAACCTGGAATATTGCGATATTCACTCGCCCATCGAGGGGCGTGCGGGCGCACGACTCGTTGACGTCGGAAACGTGGTGCAGGCGAACACAACCGCGTTATTGCTAATCCAGCGCCTGGATCCGATTTATGCGGACTTCACGATAACCGAGCGCGATCTCCCCAATGTGCAAAAAGAGATGACTCGCGGAACGCTAAAGACCTTCGTGAGGCTGCCTTCCGATCCGGAAGAGCATGTCCGCGGCGGTAAGCTCACATTTCTCGATAACACCGTCCAGAACGGCACCGGCACGGTCTTTTTGCGCGCCACCATCTCCAACCCCGATCACCATTTCTGGCCCGGGCAATTTGTCAACGTCAGGCTTGTGCTGGCAACGCAAAAGGGAGCGGTACTGATCCCCAACCAAGCCACGCAAATCAGCCAGAATGGTCCATTCGTCTACGTGGTGAAACCCGACAACACCGCAGACCTACGGCTTGTGACCTTGGGCCAGCAGCAAGGCCACAACATCGTGGTTAGCCAAGGTGTAGCCCCGGGAGAGAATGTCATCGTCGCCGGCCAGATGGCCGTAGCTCCGAACGGCAAGGTGCGTGTGGATACCGGCGGCGCTAACCCCGCAGCGGGCACGCAGCCAGGTGCGCCCGCGAAGGCAAATTGACATCCTCCCCGCCGCAAGCGGCGAGGATTCCTGCGGCCTCTCGGTTTGTTTTTCCGAGATGGCTTCGGTGGGTTCCTCCCACAACCGCCCTACTTCAGCGGAGGACCACGAAGAGGCTTCACTTTTGGGCTGCCCGCCCATAGGTCGTTCGGACAGAAATATAGAGGAGTTCGGAAGGAAAAGAAAGAGGAGGGGCCTTATATCCTCGGCCTAAAAACGCCGAGGCTTTACGGCCCACCTGGGTAACGAGAACAAGATCGATGAATCTCTCTGAACCATTTATTCGCCGCCCGGTGATGACCGCAGTGCTTACGGTCTCGGCCATCGTTTTTGGCGTACTCGCTTATTTTGCCTTGCCGGTCAACGATCTGCCCGCGGTCGACTATCCCGTCATTCAGGTAAACGTCGGCTATCCCGGCGCAACGCCAGAGACCATGGCGAACAACGTGGCCACTCCGCTCGAGCGTCAGTTCATGCAGATTCCCGGCCTTCAGTTGGTGACCTCCAACAGTGGACAGGGGCACTCGAGCTTCGTCTTGCAGTTCGATCTCTCGAAGAGCGTGGATGCCGCGGCAACTGACGTTCAGGCGGCCATTACGCGCGCGACGGCGCAGCTTCCCGTGGATTTACCGAGCCCGCCCACCTTCACCAAAACCAATCCGAACGACCAGCCCATCATGTATGTGGGGATCACTAGCGACAGCGCCACGCAGGGCCAGCTCTTCGACTACGCCAATACGCAAGTCGGCGAGCGCATTAGCATTCTCCCTGGCGTGAGCCAGGTCGCCGTCTATGGCGCTCAGTCCGCCGTTCGCATCAAGGCGGACCCTTCCGCGATGGCCGCGCGCAATTTGACCATCGATGAGCTGGCCGCGGCGTTGAAGAACGGAACCAGCTACACCGGCGCCGGCCAATTTGACGGCGAACATCACACCTTTCTGCTGCAGCCCGAAGGACAGTTGAGCGAAGCCAGCGAGTACGAGGATTTAATCGTCCGCCAAGGCAACGGCGGTCCGGTCTACTTGAAAGACATCGCCAGGGTAGAAAATGGATTGCAGGACGAACGCATCAGCATGCGCTTTTGGTACCGCGGACACGAGGTTCCGGCCGCTACGGTCGTCGTTGCGGTTTTCCGGCGTGCGGGATCAAACGCCGTCGAGGTGGCCAAATCCATCCGCGACCTCCTTCCCGCCGTGCAAGCGCAACTCCCCAGTTCTGTTGGAATCGTTCCCATTTATGACCGTTCTCAAGGCATCGTGAACAGCGTCAAGGATGTCCAGGCGACGCTGCTCGTCGCGTTCGCCTTGGTTGTCCTGGTGATTTTCTTTTTTCTCGGCCGCGCGCGCGACACCTTGATTCCGGTTGTGGCGCTGCCGCTCTCGCTCCTGCTCACCTTCGTGGTCATGGACATCCTGGGCTACAGCCTGGACAACTTGTCCCTGATGGCCCTGACACTGGCCATCGGATTCCTGGTCGATGACGCCATCGTCTTCCTGGAGAATACCGTTCGCCTCATGGAGAGCGGCCTGGGGGCCCTGGAAGCCTCTCTGCAATCCGCTAAGGAAATCAGCTTCACGATTCTGGCCATGACCGTTTCCCTAGCCGCTGTATTCCTTCCGCTTGTTTTTATGGGCGGCCTGGTTGGGCGCATCTTTCGAGAGTTCTCGATCACCATCATCGTTTCGATTTTTGCCAGCGGCATCGTTTCGCTGACACTTACACCGCTCATGTGCTCCGGCCTGCTCCAGGAACGCGGAGCGCGCGCGAAAAAGAACTGGATCGAGCGCGTCATCGGCGGGACAGAAAAAAGGGTGCTATCGGTCTACGGGCGTTCGTTGTGGTTTTTTCTTCGGTATCGCTGGATTTCCCTGGCGATTTGGGTGGTGTGCCTGCTGGGAACTGTCTACTTTTTCTATACCGTTCCCAAGGCCTTCCTTCCCATCGGCGACAGCTCCTTCGCCCTCGGCGTTTTCGTTGCTCAGGAGGGCACGTCGCACTACGAAATGCATACCCACCAGATGCAGGTGGAGGAGGTCCTCCATACCAACCCCGCCGTGGACATGACCTTCACCATGAGCGGCAACAATGCATTTTTCCCCGCCAACCAAGGGCTGGTGCTCGCCTTTCTGAAACCACCCGATAAGCGTCCGCCTATTCAAGCCGTGGCCGGGCAATTGATGGGGCAGTTGAACTCCAACGTCCCCGGCCTGACGACGTTTTTGAAGCCCCAGCCCGTATTGCAGATTAGCACCGGGGCCACGGCACAGCTGCAGGGCCAGTTTGCTTATTCGATTTCCGGGATCGATCCGAACGAGGTCTATGCCAGCGCCGGAACCCTGATGCGCAAAATGTTCGAGTTCCCGGGATTCCTCTTCGTCAACTCCGACCTGTTCAACCATACCCCGAATCTGCGGGTCGACATCCTCCGCGAGCAGGCAAAGACCTACGGAGTCTCCGAGACTCGGATTCTTAGTCTTCTGCACCAAGCGTACTCGCAGAACTACGTCTATCTCATCAAGAAGCCCACCGACCAATACCAGGTGATCCTGGAGGTTGCTGACGACCAGCGTTCCGGGCCTCAGGATCTGCATCTGCTGTACATCAAGAGCGACGACGGCTCGCGCATGGTTCCGCTCAACGCCCTAGCGACCTGGCGTCCGATCTTGGGCCCACAGTCCGTCAATCACATCAACCAATTCACGAGCGCCACGCTGTTCTTCAACCTGAAGCCCGGCTATTCCATCGGGCAGGCCACTGATTTCGTCGAGAAGGCTGCGAAGCGAGTCTTGCCACCAGGAATTCGCGGCGAGTTCCGGGGCGAGGCGCTTACGTTCCGAGACACGGTATCGAGCCTCACCATCCTGATGTTCCTCGCAGTCTTTGTCATGTACGTGATTTTGGCCATTTTGTACGAGAGCTACCTGCATCCGATTACTGTGCTCTCCTCGTTGCCGGTTGCGCTCGTAGGCGGGCTCTTGACGCTGTGGTTGTTCGGCGCCGAGGCTTCCTTATACGCGTTTATCGGCATGTTCATGCTCATGGGCATCGTGAAGAAAAACGGAATCATGATCGTGGACTTCGCGCAACAGCGTGTCGAGCACGGTGTCTCGGACGACCAGGCGATTCACGACGCCAGCATGGAGCGCTTTCGGCCCATCATGATGACCACCATGGCCGCACTCATGGGCGCGCTGCCGATCGCCCTTGGCTACGGGGCGGATGGCGCTTCACGCCGGCCGCTGGGACTCGTTGTGGTCGGCGGGCTGATTGTGTCGCAGTTCATCACCCTTTTCATCACTCCGGCCATCTATCTTTATCTCGAAGAGTTCCAGGAGAAGGTCCTGGATCACTTTGCCTTCTTCCGGGCGCGACATTCACGGCCGACTGCCGGCGCACCCCTGCCGGGACGCGCAACCGCGAACTAAGGACCAGATGCCCCCGCCAAAAGATCGTGCGTCAGTTGCCCGCGCTACCATGTCGTGACAAGGCCATCCCGAAAGCCGAAAACCGCCTATGCCGAACGACAAGAAAGATCGAAGACCCAATGACGCTACGTCACCCGGCCTGTCACGGCGCAATTTCATCGCATTCGCGGCTGGATTAACCGCCGCTGCGACCGGCACGGCCTCGGATCGAGAACAGCGGGTGATCGACATGGACACCGACGTCAAGACGCCGGACGGCATTTGCGACGCGGTTTTCATTCATCCGGCGCGAGGTTCCCATCCTGGAGTATTGCTGTGGCATGATTCGCCGGGCCTGCGTCCCGTGATTCGTGATCTCGGAAAGCGCATCGCTGCCGAAGGATACTCTGTGCTCGTCCCCAATCTCTTCTACCGGGCGCACCGGGCTCCCGTGTTCGACGCGTCGTTCGATTATGCCAACAATCCGGCCGACAGAAAGAACTATGCGCGCACGGTGGCGCACGGTGGCATCGTTCCTCGGGCCCGGGGCCGCGGAGAGAGACGCTGCCGCTTACGTTGCGTTCCTCGATTCGCAACCGCAGGTGAACCAGAAAAAGAAGATCGGGACGCACGGCTACTGTTTGGGTGGTCCGTACATTATGAGGACCGCGGCCGCATTGCCCGAGCGTGTGGGTGCCGGAGCTTCGTTCCACGGTGGTTTTCTGGCCACGGACAAGCCGAATAGCCCGCATCTGCTGGCACCGAAGATCAAGGCACGTCTGTATTTTGCCATCGCGGCCGATGACGACAAGCGCGAGCCCGAGGTCAAGAACAAGCTCCGGGAGGCGTTCGCTGCCGCGAAGGTCCGCGCGGAAATCGAAGTCTACCCCAATGCGCTGCACGGTTGGTGCGTGCCCGACAGCAGGGCGGCCGAGAACAAACAGGACGCCGAGCACGCTTGGGGCAAGCTAGTAGCTTTGTACAAGCACGCGCTGTGAGATTGCGGACTGAGCGCACTGCCGCGCGCGGCGGATAGGTAACGATCGGTCGCCAAGGGACGAGTAACCTGTTCACGAACGCATTCTCAGCGGTAGTCGACCGCCAACTCACCCCTTCGGCGTTAGGAAGGACTAATCTTCGTTGAGCACTTCATTGAGCAAATTCTCCCAAACTGGCGCTAGGCTGGCCCACTCATCCTTGAACTTATCCTTGGTGCGATGCAGGGGAACTCGCAGGTAATTGCGGTCCACGCCCATGTCCCGTCAGACCGCATCTTTATCCTTATTCTTTCAGAAAGACTGCCCACAGCAGGTCCCTGTCCCGGGCCGGCAAGCCGGAAAGGATCTTGGAAAGCATCATTTCCCTCCAGGCGGTTCTTCCCCAAAGTCCGGTAGTACTCCAGTAAGACGTCGTTACACATGGAGTTAAGCCGTGCGCTTTGAGTGATCCAGAAAGAGGGTGAACTGGATCTGAGGAACGCCGCCATCGCAGAGGTCTATGGTTCGAAAACAAACAAGCTGCAGAGAACAGTCGCTCCATCGACCCTAGAGCGGAACAGAGAGCGTCTCGACTCGTGGAAGCAAATTGCTGTTTACCCATGTGGGCCGTAAAGCCTCGGCGTTTTAGGCTGAGGATATGAGGCCCCTCACCTGAAGGGAAGCACGGTCTACGCGTTCAAGAGTGAGATTGATGGCTGGCTCAGGGGTCGAGCCCAAGCCCGCCTAGCTTCACCTTGAACTTCAATGGGAGCTTACACCAAGCGCCCAAGGGCCGTGTTGCGGTACAGCAAGGAGCCGGGCGGCAAACCCGCGTAGCCTCCTAAGGACGGGTTGGGGGCCGCGCGGGGACAGCGGTTCCGCAAGGGACCGTGTGCGAGCTACCCAACCCGCGATGAGCCCGGCTGGAGAAGCGTAGTTGGACGCGCCCAACCTGTGTTGAACGACCACGGACGGAGATTCCTTTCTTCGGTTTCGGATAGCTGCAGCGGGTCTTCGGTGAAGACATTGTGAGGGCGTTTTTGCGTCCGAGGCATTCGCTAAATCGGCCTCCCATAGAATCCTGATCTGAGCCTCGCGTCCACAGGGCTAGCCCGATTAAGGCTTAGGTCGGCGGCAAAGAACGGGACATGCTCCGTTACATCTCTTAGCCGATATACTGCCCGTCGTTTCAAGTGACTGCAGGAGCCGATCAGCCATTCGCCCCCCAGCGGTATCAGCTTAAGGGAAAAATGCTCGACCTCTACTTTGCTCCACCAGAAGAGCGTCCAGAATTCCATCACAACCTCACACCTGACTGAGAAGTGCTCACCCACTCACTGTAAGAACTAACAGTGTGGACAACCCCAATTATCGACTAAGAGTACAGTCTGCCTCGCGGGTCAGGAGAACAACTGAGGAGAGTCTGGCACGAGGATAAGAACCTGAAAAAGGAGGCTGACATGGCCACAGTAGCGCCCGCAACACCCTCAACGCCCAAAGAGCGCGATTGGACGAAACCACAGGCGATGGCGATTCCGAAGGAGGGATACTTCAAGCTTCAAGATGGGAGGTACGGCCCGGTATATCCACGAACTCCAGCCTGCTATGGATTTACCCTCATCGCGAAGATCAAACCGGGAAGAGAGGACGCGATCCGTGCATATGGCAAGACCATCGAGAAGGCGATCGCTGATCTTCCTGAAGCCCTTGCGACGCTTAAGCTCCACTACCTTCGGTGGGTTCTGTTTGACATCGGGAAGGACACTTATTTCATGTACCAGGGGATCTTTGACACAGATTTCGACAAGTACACTGAGGACGCCGTAGCCCTGTTCACAAAGTTAGGTGTGAACACGACTTTTGAGAACCTTGAAGGATTTCCGGAAGACTGGAAGACCAACGTGCCAGCGTTCGTCAAGTTCGTTCGTGAACACCAGTGCCCCAGTTTTCTGGAGTATGGAGAATATCCGTTCGTCACGGCCGACGAGATTAAGAAGGCTCTAAAACTTAAGGCTGCCTTTGCTGACATGCTGGACCTGATGCAGTAGCAGACCTCTTGTTTTACTCGCTACGGAGAAGGGTGTGTCCGCCTTGCAACAATCGCATCGCATTTCACGAGATCCGACCAAACAATCCGATCAGTCCGCTTCGCTTGATTTGGACGACATTCAGCATTTCTTGATGTCGCGGCCGCCTGCGCGGGCAGCGCGTTATGAGTTCCTTGCGTTTAAGACTGGTTCAGAGGGACGAGCATGGCTGACGGGCCTCATCGACAAGGTGGGCACCGCAAGCGTTGTCGGGTCCAGCCTACTTGACGCAAGGTGGGTGACCGTTGGCTTCACCTGGAACGGTTTGCAAATGCTCGGTGTGGATGACGCATCCTTGGCCACCTTCCCGGAAGAGTTTCGTCAGGGCATGGCGGCCCGGGCGGGCGTCCTCGGCACCACAGGCGCTAATCATCCAGATCATTGGGTGGGAGGGCTCGCCAGTCCAAACCTGCATGCGATTGTCGTACTGTTTGCCCGCGACGTCGCCGAACGCGAGCGGTGCCGGCAGGAGCATGCAAACTATCTGAAGCAGCGCGACGGAGTCAAACTTCTATCCGCTCTAGATCTGGAAGCTATCCCCCCGTTCGATTACGCTCACGAACACTTCGGCTACCGTGATCGGCTCTCGCAGCCAGTCATCGAGGGAACGGGAGTAGAGCCGACACCCGGATCTGGCCCACCGATCAAACCGGGCGAATTTTTCCTTGGCTATCCTGACGAAGAAGGTCCTGCTGCCGGATTGCCGCAGCCAGAAACTCTTTCTCGCAACGGCAGCTATGTTGCCTATTTGAGAATGGAAGAGCACGTAGGCGCGTTTCGCGATTTCCTCCGAGCCCATGGTGAAACACCGGAACAGCAGGAGTTGATAGCTGCCAAGCTGATGGGACGATGGCGGAGCGGCGCTCCGCTTGTCCTCGCGCCCGATAAGGACGATCCAAAGCTCGGTGCTGATTCTCAGCGCAACAATGATTTCAATTACGCAAAGATGGACCCTCACGGCTATGGCTGTCCGCTCGGTGCGCACATCCGGCGCATGAACCCGCGCGATACCGCAGTGAACATGAACCGGCGGAAGATGATCCGGCGCGGGGGGACTTATGGTCCGCCTCTGCCGGAAGGTGTCCCCGACGACGGCACAGAGCGAGGCATCGCCGCGTTCGTGGGCTGTGCGAGCCTCGTCCGCCAATTTGAATTTGCGATGAACGTGTGGGCGAACGACCCAAACTTTCACGAGCTGGGAAACGAGCGCGACCCGATTTTCGGTACACAGGACGGCACTTTTGACATGACCATCCCAAAGCGGCCCATTCGGAAAAAGATCAAGGGCCTGCCAGCTTTCACCACGATCCGAGCCGGCGCTTACTTCTTTTTGCCTGGTATAAGGGCGCTCCGATACCTGGCGTCGCTGAGTGATGGTCTTTGAAACAAAGATTATTAGAAAGTACAGGAAGGTAGGCAATCATGAGCTCCGTTCCTCAACCACCGCGTACTTATAACCAGAATCATGCACCACGCAAGTACACTCCCGGCAAACGGAGAGTTTCTATCTACTGGACGTGGAGTTATCCCTGGGAAGCCAACCGGGACTCCACTGAATTAGACAACCGCTTCTCGACCATGACGGAGGTTCGGAGAGTCGCCTGGCCCGCGTATGAGGGAACGGAATGGGATGAGATGCATTTCCTGCAAGGAATCGCTGGGACGCTGGAACTGTTCCACCGTTCGACGCTCGCGTTTCAGAGCGTCGTAGGTGACGTCACCGGACATTCGGTTGCTGTATTTCAACGAATCGATCAGGCCGGGTATAAGCTTCCGATCGACGAGCGAATCCTCGCGGACACAGACACGCTGATGGTGTTCGGTCTCGATCACCTGCTGTCAGAGCAGGAGGCAGCCTCGGGAGAGATCGAAGCGGTCCGCGAGTGGCTGCAACGAGAAGGAACTTGCCTTTTGCTTGGGCCCCATCACGATGTGGGATTTACAGAAGATTTGAAACAGCGCCAACTGGAATACACACACCACGGGGATGCTCTCGTCCCTCGCCAGCAGCGCTTCGGACAATACACGCGTTCGATGATGAAAGCACTTGGGGTGCCGGTGATGAATCAATTCGGACTCCGACCGGCCATCGTCAAAGGCACTAGTCAAATTGCGCCGCTCACAATCAACAAAGACCTGGATAAGCTCGGCCTCGTCAACGGGGTTACCACATTTAATTTTCATCCCCACCTGCCGCATTACGCGCTGACCACCGATGACACGAAGTCCGTCCACGTGCTTACACGCCAACCGATTGACCTGGACCGACCGCATCCTTTCACGCAGGCGGGCAATACCGAGTTCAACTCGTTCATCTGGATGCCACCTAATGCACGACGCGCCGGAAACATCCTGCTGGCGGACTCCACGATATTTACTACGTTGTTCGGCGGCGTCGAGTCGTTGGAGACCTTTTGGAAAAACCTGGCAACGATGCCACTGTCAAGCGGGATGCCAGCGAAGAAAACTCAGGCTGTCGCCTGATCCGAAACGCGAAGTGCACAAGCACTACACGGGAAAGGTTGAATGGAACTCCTGAGTAAGGCAGTCCCGATCGCGATGCTCGCCTTTGTGGTTTCAAGTATGCTGGCGGTTGGTTTGAGTCTCACCATTCGGCAGATTGTGGATCCTCTGCGCAATGGAAAACTTGTTTTTCTCGCATTGCTCGCCAATTTTGTGCTGATGCCACTGGGGGCATTAGCCATAGCCAGAATTCTCAGGCTTGACCAGCCGCTCGGCATAGCCCTGCTTTTGCTAGGCGCAGCTGCCGGCGCGCCATTCCTTCCTAAACTTGCAGGAATCGCCAAGGGCAACCTTGCCTTTGCCGTGGGATTAATGGTCCTACTCATGGTTTTGACCGTGGCCTACATGCCTCTCGTCCTGCCCCTGCTTTTGGAGGGCGTTTCGGTCGACCCGATGAAAATAGCACGCTCGCTGGTTCTTCTCATGTTGCTTCCGCTGGGTGCCGGGCTTGCAGTGAACGCCCGGTTCGGAAGCATTGCTGAAAGAATGCGGGCGCCGCTTAACCGAATCTCCAGTCTCAGCCTGGCACTCCTGATTGTGCTGCTCTTGGTGACAAACATTCAAAATGTAATCGCCTTGTTCGGAACACGCGGCATTCTGGCGAGCATCCTGTTTCTTTTCGGCGGTGTTGGAATCGGGTGGCTCCTAGGTGGTCCGGGCGCAGGGACAAAGGGCGTGTTGGCGTTAGCTACTGCACAGCGCAATATTGCCGCTGCTCTTGTGGTTGGTGGCAAGGACTTCGATGACCCGAAGGTACTCGTCATGATTGTCGTCGTTGCCGTTGTCGGGCTGCTTATTCTAATGCCGCTGGCGCGGTTCTTAGGAACTCGGAGCGCGGAAACTCCAGCTTAGAACACTACAGGTTCAGGACCGCAGAGTGTCCCAGATTTGGAACAACCGAACTGTAACGTTGATCAGAGCAGACTTGGTATTTCGTTTCTTTGCTTTGGGTGCCTTCGTTGCAGTTGCTAACTTTATTGTCTTGATTCCCGTCAAAGCGCAAGTCAGAGGCGTTTATCCTGTGGGCATGAATGCCACTAACTCTGGAGTGACACCTGAAGCAGGAATCACCTATTCAAACCTTTTTGTTTTTTTCTCGCGTGATGAAGAGAAGGGACCTCATGGCGAGATATTGGCTACCGGCCAGAACTCGATCCTGATGGATATGAACAGTTTTGTATGGGTTAGCAAAAAGGAAATGAATCTCCTGGGTGGAGCAGTATTCTCGGCATCCGCTACCCTTCCAATTGCTAACAACTCGCTCACTTCGGATATCCGCGGTGCTATCAGCGGCGGTGGCGGATTTGCGGATTCCTATTATCAACCGTTTATTCTAGGTTGGCGCAAACAGCGCGTTGCCATTCGGGCGATCTATGGGTTCCTGGCGCCCACCGGAAGATTTAGCGCGGGTGCCAACACGAATGTCGGTTCAGGTTACTGGACCTCAGTTGTTGCGAGTGGACAGACGATATATCTGGATTCGAGCAAAGCCACTGCATTATCTGCCTTTCAGATGTATGAATTTCACAGCGCCCAAGAGGGCACAATGGTCCACCCCGGCCAGACTTTTAACCTGGACTATTCGCTAACCCATACCTTCCCCCTTCGACGTAGCTTGCGCCTTCAGCTTGGGTTGGTGGGCTACGGACAGTGGCAGACTAGCGATAAGCATGGCCCGAACATTACGCCGCAACAGGCAGCCGCGCACTACACAGTCAACGCTCTAGGGTTCGCAGCAAACGCAGTATTACCCGAGCAGAAGGTGAGCGTCGGTGTTAAGTATTTTCATGAATTCGAGTGCAGATCTACCTACCAAGGATACACACTCCAGATCTCCGCCGCGATCACGTTCTAAACCGGATGAGTTGACCATGCGGGCTTGTGCATTCTGAGATCGACCATCCCGCCTACCTGTCATTTAGGGCCTATGGCCCGCGAATCTCATGAAAATCATTTCGAGGTATGATCGTAACCCTCTGGAGCGGCGAGGTCGCTATCACAGTGGACAAGTTGAGGCCGTCTACCTGTCTGAATCCGGAGCGTGCATGATTGAGCGAATAATTGGGCGTCGTTGTCTTCCCTGAGGGAGCCCGATAACGTTTCGCGCCTAGCAAAAGCCGAGTGCGGACTAGGCTGCGAAAAGTCTATGGTTTACTTCTCATGACGGACGCGGCTATCGTTCGATTCGGCTAAGACTCCGGCTAAGAGAACAGCCGAGAATTTGCCCCAGTGCAACTGGTAAAATCGGCCTTTACCGAGAGACGCTTTTTTGCAGCCAATGATTTAGTTTAGCCAGTATATTCCTGACTGGCTCCCAACCCACGCACCCACCCACGCACCCACCCACCTTCCTTACAGGAGGCCCCGCCCCACCCGAAAAATCTTCGTGATCAAGCTCCGCGACGACGCTGCAATCAAGAGAATTCCGCCGACGTTCGAGCCTGTCAACGATGACAGTTGTTACTTTTCGAGGCGTGGTTAGCATTACTGACCAGGATGGGGCCTCGAGGCACCGCCTCCAAGAACCGAACCTCTAGGACGATTGGAGAAAAGTTGGGCTCATAATCGCGAGAAATTGACGACTAGCCAAGGAGTGTTTTCGCACCCATGCGAACGGCATGTGTCGCTAAATCCTCGCGGTTTTTCCCTTGCGTCGCTCTGGCTTCCGCCGTGGAACCGGATGCGGCGACCCTTCTTCAGGTCCTCGGACGGTGGGCCGTCCGTGGAACGAGGTGCAGGAAGCCAAGCAACGTTTGGACAAGGTTAGGAAGGGGGGCAATATGAAGCTCAGTTCGCCGTATCGCGGTGTTTTTGTCTTTCTGGTTGTTCTGTTCTCCGCCTATTCCGCTTTTGCGCAAGTGGATACAGCCCGCCTGCAAGGCACCGTTGCGGACCCTTCCGGCGCCGCAGTTACCGGCGCGCAGGTCACCGTCGTCAACACCGCGACGAGCCGCTCCACTTCCGCTACCACCAACGAGTTCGGCTATTTCACGATTCCCGCACTTCTTCCGGGTCACTATCGCGTTGAAGTCAGTGCCCAAGGCTTCAACAAATCCGTTCGCGAATTGGACCTCCAAGTCGCTCAAATCGCTGTCGCCGATTTCCAACTGACTGTCGGTCAGGTCACGCAGTCCATCACCGTGGAGGCAGGCTCACCGATCATCGACCCGGGCGATTCCGCCATTGGTGTCGTCGTGGAGAGCCGTCAGATCACCGAGCTGCCCCTCAACGGCCGCAATTTCACGCAACTCGCCACTCTCGAAGCCAACGTCACTCGCGGCGTGCCCAACGCCTCGTCGACGGGCGCAGGCGGCAACACGGAAACCTTCCGCAACGGCGAAACTGGCGGCGCCTCCCTTTCCGTCAATGGCCTGCGTCCCCAAAACAACAATTTCGTCCTCGATGGAATTGACAACAACGAATCCCTGGTCAACACCATCGTTTTCTTTCCGCCGGCTGACGCGATTGACGAGTTTCGCGTCCAGACCAGCGTGGCTCCCGCTCAATTCGGCCGCGCCGCTGGAGCCATCGTCGTGACCTCGCTCAAGTCTGGAGCCAACCGCTTTCATGGCACCGCGTTCTGGTTTAATCGCAATACGAATCTAAACGCGCGCGACTTCTTCAACAACGACCGCACTCCCGCTTACAACCGCAATCAGTTCGGCGGCACTTTGGGCGGGCCCATCCTGAAGGACAAGCTCTTTTTCTTTGTGGACTACCAGGGACTTCGCAAACGTGTTCCGGGCAGCAATGACACGGCCACCGTCCCCACAGACCTCATGCGCCAGGGTAATTTCTCAGAATTGCTGGCGGGCGCGGGGCCCGCGGCCAATCCCACGGGACTTTCCTCCCCGATTGCGATTCTCGACCCGGGGACCGGGGCTCCTTTCGCCGGAAACATCATTCCTGCCGGCAGGATGAACTCCGCGGGTCTTGCCTATCTCAAGGCGTTCCCCGAACCGAACTGCAGCGCATCGGTTGACTCCCGCTGCCACTCGATTCTCCAGAACTATCACAACGTCCGCAAAATCAACGAGCAATGGAATGATTTCGATGTCCGCGGCGACTATCTCCTCAACGTCACCAATAGCTTGTTCGTCCGATTCAGCCGCGGCCATGTGGACCAAACAGAGACCCCGCGCCTGACCACTTTACCCTCGGGCTTCGGCTCTGGCACAAACTTCAACTACCCCATTGGGGCTTCCATCGGGTGGACCCACACCATCAATTCTTCCCTTGTGAACGAAGCGCGCGTCGGCTATGTTCGGACCAAGTACGGCTTTGTTCCTCCGTTTAATTCCAGTGATCTGTGCACCCAGCTCGGCATTGTCAATTGCAATACACCCCTCCTCGGGGGCATCGCTCTGATCGGAGGCTACAACTCCCAGATCGAATACACAGGAGATTTTGGGCCCTACCTTGTTCCTCAAACTGGCTACAACTACAACGACACCCTTTCCTGGACCCGCGGCAAGCACACGTTCAAGTTCGGCGGCAACGTCATTCGCCGCCAGGTGAATCTTTTCCGTCCGCTCACCGGCAAAGGCTATTTCTTCTTGAGCGGCAACGGCAACGGAGGCGGCGGCTTCAGCGGCGGCCATGTAAGCACCGATTATGAGGTCTCGGACATTCTGGCTGGTTTCGTGGACGGGTACCAACATGGCCCGACTCTCGGCATGGTCGGCACTCGCAGTTGGGAGAATGGCTTTTTCGCTCAGGACGATTGGCGCATCTCTCCTCGCCTCACGCTGAATCTTGGTCTCCGCTACGACGTCTACACTTGGCCCGTCGAGGTTCTGGATCGCCAGGCTAATTTCAATCTCCTAACCGGCGCGCTCGAACTCGCCAACAAGAATTCCGTCTCGCGCGGCTTCGTTCCGAACGACCACAACAATTTTGGCCCGCGCATCGGCTTCGCCTATCAGCTTACCCGCGATGGCAAGACGGTAGTCAGAGGCGGCTACGGAATTTTCTACTTCCTCGATCGCGGCGGCATCAGCAATCAGCTTGCGCAAAACCCGCCTTTCAGCGGTCAGAACAGCGTCAACTACAGCCAGGGCTTTCGCATCACATTCACAGGCGCCCTGGCTTGCCAGCCAAATTGCACGGCAAGCCAGCTCGATGCCACGCAAGCCACGGCGCCGCTTCCCAGCGGGAATTTCACGGCTCTCGACCTCACAAATCCTTCGGGTGTCAGCGTCATCTCCGTTCTTCCTTCCAACGTCACGCCGAACGTCAGTCAATGGAATCTGCAGGTTCAGCGGCAATTGGATGCCAACAGCTCCGCCAGCCTCGCCTATGTCGGCGACCGCGGAAAAAACCTCACCCGGAATTACAATGCCAACCAGAATCTTTATGGCATTCCAAATTCCGACCCGGCCCACAACCGCTTTAACGCGCTCGGTGCCGTCACGGTCCAAGACAACAGCGGCAATTCGATTTATCACTCGCTTCAGGCCGAATATCAGCGCCGCCTTAATCGCGGTTTCCAATTCCTCGGCTCTTTCGCCTGGTCCAAGACCCTCGATGACGCCTGCGGCGATCTGGATGCCTGCCAGCCGCAGCTTTACACCGACTTCCACCGTGAGCGGGGGCGCTCCAATATTGACCAGAACTATCGCCTGGTGCTCAGTTCGCTCTATGAGCTTCCCTGGGGACGCGGCAAGCACTGGGGTTCGGATTGGTCCCGGCCGGCTGACTTGGCCCTCGGCGGCTGGCAGCTGAGCGGTATTTACACGCTGCAATCCGGCCTCCCCTTCAGCGTTACGGCCAACGGCACTCCGAGCAACACCCGAGCCGACCTGATTGGAAATCTAGTCGTGCACACGGGCAATATCCGCCAGTACTTCGACACTTCTGCGTTCCAGGCCCCTGCGGCAACAGGAGGCATTTACAATGCTCCGGGCACGGCGGGGAGGGATATCCTCCGTGGTCCCGGCAGCTCAAACATCGATATGGCGCTCTTAAAATCCTTTTCGTTCGCCGAGCGATACAGGCTCGAAGCGCGCGTTCAGGCCTACAACTTGACCAACACGCCGCACTTCGCCAATCCCAACAGCGACATAAACGGCAGTAACTTTGGCCTAATCACCAGCACCCAGCCGTTTAGCTACCGCCAGGTTGAACTTGGCCTCCGCCTTTCCTTCTAATTCAATTCGTCTTCCTTCAGGGAGACTGTGCGCCGAGTGGAAGCACAGCTTACGGTGTCACAGGGATGAGCTGATTGCGTACCGGAAAAGTATTGATATTTGGCAAAAGCTCCCAATGCGCACCGCGATAAGCCAAACGGTTTCAAGGTGACGGAATACGAGACCGTTGCCAGGCAGCTTGCCAAGTGCACGCAGTTAGCGATGTACTCTAAATATGAGAGTCGCAAAGTGTACCGACGAAGGAGCTTCGGAGAGAGCGAACTGTGAACCATGATGACGATTTTCGGCTGAGATTCGCCTCCGCGAATGAGTGCCTTGGACCCTCAAAGCCGCAAGTGTAAGCTGGTCAAATGAGGAATGATCCTGCTAGGGGTGGAGAAAGCACTGTCGCTCCGCCGCTGGGAGACATTGCCTGGGGCGTCGTTCTCAACGCGGTAGTGCCCGTTATTCTCTACAAAGTCTCCAAGCGTTACTACTCGCCCTCTGAATTTGCGGCTCTAGTAATGGCCGCCCTCTTTCCGCTGGGCAAGGGCACGTTCGACCTAATCCGTCACCGACGGCTTGATCCGATTGCTGTTGTGGTTCTGTTGGGCATCACGACGGACGGCGTGGCTCTGCTTTTCGGCGGCAGCCCGGGTCTCTTGCTGGTGCGTGAGTCCATGTTCACTGGCGCCTTCGGCGCGGCCTGTTTTGCCTCGCTGTTATTGCCGCGCCCGATGATGTTTTATTTCAGCCGGCATTTCATTGCAGGCACTGATCCCGAACGGCAGGCCAGATTCAATGCCGCGTGGCAGTTTCCGGAAGTGCGTTTCTGCCATCGGCTCATCACGACGGTTTGGGGATGCGTATTTGTCGGCGAATTGATTATCCGGCTTGCGCTTGTCTATCGCTCGCCTGCTGCGCTGGTCTTGGTTATCTCGCCCATTCTGTTGGGAGCGTTGACCACCGTCACGATGATTTGGGCGTTTCGCTACGGACACCAAGTGCGGCTGCGAGCCCTGGCCCGTTTCAACCAACTCGAGATCCAAAATGCCGTCGAACTACCACAAAGGCCAGATTGACCAGGGCCACAAGATGGCTTTGCAGACGAAGGATCGTGCCTGAACAGCCTTCATATTCGATGGGTTAGCTGATGTCCACCTCGAGCCCGCCCACCCAGCGAGCCGCAAGGTTGTACACCACTGCCCCGAGCCCCGCGCCGACTCCCCCAATAATCCCGTAAACAATGGGGGCTACTATGACTGCTCCAACACCCATTCCAAACCCAAGTGCTCTCGCACTCATACCCATGCCGCTCCCACCCATTCCCGTGAGCGACCCTGCCACCAGCGAAACACAGGCCATGATTATTCCGATAACCAGCCCTACGAATGCATAGCTAATTGCACCAAGCTTCAAAGCGGAGCCTGGTCCAATGCGTTTGAGTGTAGCCATCGTGTTCCTCCTTCCAAACTTGGCGCGCATGCTACCAGAAGCCAGCAACCTCACAAAGGGCTATTTGCAATGCGGTTGCACTCTTTCTGGGCAATCAGACGCGACAGCGCAAGGAGTTAGAGACACGGTGATGAAGGGGGATTTTGGGGCAAGCGATTCGCACCGGCGTGTCGACATATCTCAGGCAGTGCCGGCGTATATGATCCGCGAGGCGTTGCGGAACCAGAGTGGGTGTCCGAGGCGGTACCTCGCGGAGCTGTTCCCGGGTGCGACTCATACCGCCCGTGAGTCGGTCAAGCCAGCCAAATGGTAGCTTGCAACTGGTATTTCAAAGCCGAGGGCCTGGCGACCAGGGGTCTCTCAGGTCACGGCTGCTCAGATGGTTTCTCCTTTGCAGGTGTCATCTTCTTCTTCAGCTCTGCCTGTTGCTCAGGTGTGAGCACTTCGTTCAGCTTGGCCGCCATGGCCTCGTGGAGCTCTTTCATCTTCGCCCTTTTCTGTTCCTCGTTGAGCGAAGTATCAGAGACGACCGCCTGGCGCTTAGTCTTGGCATCCGCGAGGATGTCCTTGACCTTCGCCTTCTGGTCGTCAGTGAGATTCAGACTGTCCAGCGCGGCCTGCATTTTGTCGTGCATTCCCTTTTCTTTACTTGCGGCTTGCGCCGGATTAGCCTGTGATTTCGCTGAAGCGAGGGGTATGGCCAGTGCGGCAACCAATCCCAACGACACGAATACTCCCAAGATTCTCGTGATTTTCATTTGCGAATCTCCTCGGTTTGATTTCTTGGTGGGTTGAGGGTAGGCCGCCACTACGCTTGTATCACATTGATTTGCGCTCGGCGACAACAAATTGCCCAGCCCGCGCTATGCGATTTTGGGCAAGGCAGGAGAGGCTTTCTGGCCGTAGAAGCCCGCCTGCGATCTCGTTCCGTCCGCGGCCAGGTCACCACCCTGCTGCGCCAGCTCGGGGCAGAAGCCGCGAGCACGGATTTGCTGGTGTACTACGACGAAAAGCCAAAAAAAATTAGGATGGCCCGCTGAGTCCTGGTAGCGAGATAATCACCGAAGTCACGCACTACGAGGAGCGCGCCGGCCTATCGTTTGGCGTCGGCGTGCGAGTAAAGCCTCATGTAGTTTGTGTGCGTCTCAAAAAAAGCAGAGGTGAAGCCATGAACGGATTTGTCTGGAATGCGAAGAAACCGAATGAGCCGCAAGCCGTGCCCCGGGAACCGAGAAATTCCCAGATTGACAGGAAGAGCTCGGATACGACGCGTCCAGTAGATTCCGTAGCGGACCGGCCTACGGCGTGGTTGGGGCCGAGCTTGCATGTAAAGGGCGACCTCACTGGCAGGGAGGATCTGCTGATTGACGGCGCGATTGAAGGAATGCTCCAGCTTAATGAGCACAAGCTAACGGTGGGGATGGCGGCGAAGCTAAAGGCTGACATCAACGCCCGCGAGGTGGTGGTATACGGCTGTGTGCAAGGCAAC
>WNGK01011185.1_pt1 | contig 19896 bp, 20 predicted proteins | sample 5400601 | NCBI WGS metagenome assembly WNGK01 (sample SAMN13153376, study PRJNA577476) | soil metagenome | isolation source: 60 cm soil or saprolite under Garry oak tree replicate 1 | place: USA:California | collected 2016-06-15
GCGTCGCGGGGCGCGCCCCTAGGACGCCCGCGGCTCGCGGGGGCCCTCCCGGGTGCGCAGCGATCGGCGATCGCCGCCCTGGGCCGCCGCTCGAAGCGGGCAGGGGCTTCCGCCGTGGAAAAATCTGCCCCTGGTCTGCCCCGAGCCCGTCTCTGGGCAGATTTAGGTCGGCCGGATTGCAAGTAACCTGTGTGAAATCGGCACAAGTTGGCTATGCGGGGCTGGGCTGTCTCTGTCGCGGAACCTGAGAGATTTCACCGCAACGGCTGGCCGCGCGGATTACCCCTTCGGTGAGCCGCGCAAGCGCGCAGCCGCTTTCCAGAGCATCATCCTCCTGCGGTCCTTGTTGCCTGAGCGTTTCCGGGGCGGTTGCGCCTTCGGCGCCGGATCTTTTTGGACCGGTCTCTCCCGCAGGAATCCTCTGATTCGTGGCCGTCGACATCGAGCGACGGTCGGGCCCGATCCTATTCGCCGAAACCCTCAAGTCAACCCGATGCGCGCGGCTTCTTTGGCGGCGGCTTCTTCTCCGGCCTCTTCTCGGGTTCCTTCACCAGCGTCGGATCGAAGCCGACGTAGATCACGTAGGCGGCGAGCTCCGCCGGTTTGGGCAGCGGAAAGCTGATGTCCTCCTCGATGTGCACGAACGGCACATTGCTCTGCCCCGGTGGAATGGTCACCGGAACGCGGTAAGCCTTGGTCCAGATGGTCTTCGGCTCTACGCCCTCCTGGACCAGGGCAAGCCGAATCGGCACCTCGATCGGTCCCGGGCCGCCGGCCGGTCCGAGAATCACCCGGCCCTGCACGCCGACTTTCACGGTCATGTTGCCGGCGAGCACGGTGCACTCGCGCGCGGTCCTGGCGACGGTTGCCTGGAACCGCAGCGTCGTAGCGGTCGGATCGGCGCCCGACGCACCGACCGCGTAGGTCGATGCGCCGGAACGTATGTCGATCGTGGGGCAATCGTCGCTCGCCACCGGTTGTGCCGCAGCGGCCTCGGCGGGATTGGGCGGCGGTGCCGCCCGGCCCGAGAACAGCGCCGCCATGCGCTCGCGGAACGAGCTTGGCTTGGGTGTATTCGCCGAAGCCGCAGGTTCCGGCGGTGGTTGCGGTTGGGAGGCGCCGAGCAGGCCGCTCGAGGAGCAGCCGGATGCCAGGAACGCCACCGCGAGCGCGGCTGAGGCGATGCGCACGGCCGCCCGGGATTTCCCCGCCCGCTCCTTGCTCATGATCGGCCCGCGTCCCCGGTTTCGGCGCGTTATAGCAGGCCGACCATGGCGGCCCCAAGGCGGCAGGCGCATCAGGCTCGAGCGTCGTCCTGCAGCCGCGCGTAGAGCAGATGGTCCTGCCAAATGCCGTTGATGCACAGATATTCGCGCGCATAGCCCTCGCGGGCAAATCCGCTGTTCTCGAGCAAGCGGATCGAGGCGGCGTTGCTGGGAATGCACGCCGCCTCCACGCGATGCAGCCGCAGCGCGCCGAACGCGAAGGGCAGGAGTGCGCGCACGGCCGCGGTCATGTGGCCGCGGCGAGCATAGGGCCCGCCGATCCAATATCCGAGGCTCCCCGCCTGGGCGACGCCGCGGCGCACATTGGCCAACGTCAGGCCGCCCAGCAGCACCTGGTCACTGCTGCGGAAGATGAAGAAGGCATAGGATTGGTCGCTGCGCTGGTCCTCGGCGTAACGGCGCAAGCGCCGGCGGAACGCCGCGCGCGTGAGATCGTCGGCCGGCCAGGTCGGCTCCCAGGGGGTGAGGAAGGCCCGGCTGGCGTCGCGCAGCGCCGCCCATTCGGCATAATCGCCGGGGCCGGGCGTCCGCAGCATGACCCCGTTTCCCTCGATGCTCGGCAGCGGATCGGAAAAATTCGCGGTACGGAAGAATGCCATGCGATGATTCCGCTCGCAGCCGGGTGCCCGAACAGATTGGTTGAATCTGGCGCGGCGCGGGCTTACGCGGCCTGGCGGCCGAGACTTTCAGCGATTGCGGCCGCGCTTTCAAGCCCGGCCGGCCCGAGTGCGGCGAATGCCGGCGGGCTGCGCCGGATCAACTCGCGCCCGGCGGCCCGCGCGCTCTCCACCGTGACGGCGTCGACCTTGGCGATGATCTCCTCGATCGCGAGCGGCCGGCCATGCGCGAAAATTTGTCGCGCGAGCTGCTCGGCGCGCGCGCTCGAGCTTTCCAGCGCCATCAGCAGGCCGGCCTTCATCTGCGCCTTGGCGCGGTCGACCTCCTTGGCATCGAGATCGTCGGCCGCGGCGCCAAGCTGGTCGACCACGACGCGCATCAGCTCGGAGGCGTCGGCAGCATCGGTGCCGGCGTAGAGGCCGAACAGCCCCGTGTCGGAATAGGGCGAATGGAAGGTATAGATCGCGTAGCACAAGCCTCGCTTCTCCCGCACCTCCTGGAACAGCCGGGACGACATTCCCCCGCCCACGACGTTGGTGAAGACCTGCAGCGCATAGAGCTCGGGGTCGCGTTGCGGCACGCCTTCGAGCGCGAGCGCGATATGGACCTGCTCGAGATCGCGCGCCTCGACCCGGATGCCACCGCCGAATTTCGCTGGATCGGGCACCGGCGCCGCGGATCCGTTGAAGGCGGAGAAACGCCGCTCCACTTCCGCGACCACGGCGCGGTGCTCGACCGCACCCGCCGCCGCCACCACCATTTCGGGCGCGCGATAGTTGCGCCCGAGATAGGCTCGCAGCCGCGCACCGTCGAACGAACGGATGCTCGCGGGGGTGCCGAGAATGGAGCGCCCGACCGGCTGCGCGGGAAACGCGGTCGCCTGCAGGTGATCGAACACGATGTCGTCGGGCGTGTCTTCCGCGGCACCGATCTCCTGCACGATGACGTTCTGCTCGCGGGCGAGCTCCTCCGGGTCGAACGTCGGATCGGCGAGGATGTCGGAGAGCACGTCGAGCGCCAGCGGCACGTCGGCCCTGAGCACGCGCGCGTAATAGGCGGTGGTCTCGACGCTCGTCGCCGCATTGAGATCGCCGCCGACCGCCTCGATCTCCTCGGCGATCTGTCGCGCGGTGCGCCGCGAGGTGCCCTTGAAGGCCATGTGCTCCAGCAGGTGCGCAATGCCGTGCTCTTCCTCGCGCTCGTCGCGGCTGCCGCAACCGACCCACACCCCGAGCGAAGCGGTCTCCAGATGCGGCATGGCGTCGGTGACCACGACCAGGCCGGAGGGAAGGCGCGTCAACTCCACACTCATGCGGCGGCTCCTTGGGCGGCGCGGCTGGCGCCGAGAATGAAATGTTCGACGGCTTTCTGGTCGGCGGGAAGCACCTGCATGCGCTCGGGCCGGTCGGCCAAGTCGGCCAGCCCGGCCGGCAGCCGCGGCACGATGCCGGCGGCGCGCTCCACCGCTTCGGGGAATTTGCCGGGATGCGCGGTCGAGAGCACCACCATCGGCACGCTGCGATCGCCGCCCTCCTTCTCGGCCACCGCGAATGCGACCGCGCTGTGCGGGTCGAGCAGATAATCGGCTTCGCGACGCACGGTGCGGATCGTGGCCGCGGTTTCCTCTTCGTCGGCCTTTTCCGCGGAGAAGCCGGCACGGATCGCGGCGAGCGCGTTCGCACCGATGGTGAAACGGCGCGACTGGGCGAGCGAACCCATCAGCGCGCGCACCGCATCGGAATCGCGATCATACGCATCGAACAGCAGCCGCTCGAAATTCGAGGAGACCTGAATGTCCATGGAAGGCGAAGTGGTGGCGATCACGTCGCGCAGTTCGTAGGTGCCGGTTTTGAGCGTGCGCACCAAAATATCGTTGACGTTGGTGGCGACGACGAGGCGATCGATCGGCAGCCCCATGCGCCCGGCCACGTAGCCGGCGAACACGTCGCCGAAATTGCCGGTCGGCACCGTGAAGGCCGGCCGGCGCGCCGGCGCGCCGAGCGCGAGTGCGGCGGCGAAATAATAGACCACCTGCGCCACGACCCGCGCCCAGTTGATGGAATTGACGGCCGAGAGCCGCACGCGATCGCGGAAGGACGCGTGGGCGAACAGGCCCTTCACGATCGCCTGGCAATCGTCGAACGTGCCCTCGATGGCGAGCGCATAAACGTTGGCATCGGGCACGCTGGTGATCATTTTCCGCTGCACGTCGGAGATGCGGTCCTTCGGAAACAGCACCACCACGTCGACCTGGGGGCAGGCCCGGAACGCCTCGACCGCGGCGCCGCCGGTATCGCCCGAAGTCGCGCAGATCACGGTCGCCCGTTCGCCGCGCTGGCGCAGCACATGGTCCATGAGCCGGGCGAGGAGCTGCATGGCCAAATCCTTGAAGGCCAGCGTCGGGCCATGGAACAGCTCGAGCACGAACGTCCGAGGGCCGAGCTGGACCAGCGGGACGACGGCGGGGTGGCGGAACGTCCCATAGGCCTCGCGGGTCATCCGGGCGAGATCGCCCTCCGGGATCGCGTCGTCGACGAAGGGGCGCAGGATTTCGAGCGCCAGCTCGGCATACGGCAGCCCGGCCAGGGCGGCGATCTGCTCCGGGGCGAAAACCGGCCAAAATTCAGGCACATAGAGGCCGCCGTCGCGGGCGAGCCCGGCCAGCATGGCCTCGACGAAAGACAGCGGCGGACCCTCGCCGCGGGTGGAAATATAGCGCACCGGCCGATCCTTCAGGTCGGCCGCACCCTATTCGCAAGGCGGAGCCCGTACAAGAAACAGCACTCTGGCGGCCGGCAAATGCACCCCGTTTCAACGGAAAGGGCTTCCTGGACGGGATCCGGGCCGCTTACGACCAGTGATGCCGGTAGCCCCAGTGGTGCCCGCGTCCCCAGTACGGACCCCGGTAGTCCCGATGGGCGCCGTAATAGTCCCAGCGCGGCGCGCCATAATAAACCTCGGGGCCGACCGGCCCGCAGGCTTGCCGCCAGCCGCAGCCCCAGTAGCCGCACCGCCAAACCACGGGGCATGGCGGCTCGACGAGGACGACCGCAGGGGGCCGCGGAACGACGGCGACGGGCGGCGCGGCGGCGGGCGGCGGAACCTCCGCGACCGGCGGCGGGGCCTCCGGGTAGAAGTCGGCGGCCTCGGCGTTCGAGAACGCCCCGGCCGAAACGATCGCGGCTGCGGCAGTGACTGCGAGAACCATGTTACGCATGACATCCTCCCGGTATCGCCAAGCTGCAGGGATCAACCCAGTATCCGCGACTATGATCGGCGTCATCTGAACGGGGCGTGATGCGAGGCTTCACGATCCGTTCAGCCAGCAGACCAGCTTTTGCCACATTCCGTCGGCGCCGTTGCGAGAGCAGCCGGCCTTGGTCCGAGGTCTCTCGGCTCGCGAGCTCGCCTCCTTCGGGGCTGCGGCGGCCGAGGGCGCATCGCCAGCAACCAGCACCAAGCCTTTGTGCCGCTTGGGCGCGTTGGGGGCTGCCAGAATCAGCGCCCAATAGGTTCTGCCGTGACCGGATGCCGAGGCGATCCCGATGCGCCGGGCGTCCCCCATCAGCAGGTTGGTGTTATGCCCGGAGGATGCCTTCCAGATCGCCAAGGTTTCCGAAAACGTTTTCGTCCCCATGGCGATGTTCTCGGCAGCGGCCACGGTGCTGTAGGCGGAGATGCGTTGCGCGAACGGCGCGTAAACGCTGTGATCCATGACGCCGCTCGCCGCCATCGCGTGTGCCTGCTTGGCCGCAAGGGCATTCAGCGCGGGATCGGCCGTGACGGCCGGGAGGCCGTGACTCCTTCGATACGCGGAGATTTCCGATTCCGGGCTCGCCAGCGCGGCGGTTGCCGAAAGAGCCAGGATCATGGCGGCGCTCGCGTATTTCATCATGCTTCTCGTCCTGGCTCGGGGGCTTGCGGCAGCATGCCAACGGTTCGGCACTATGCGGGCACGCGCCGCCGGGAACGAGGGGCCGCGGGCCCCTTGGCGCATGGAGTCTCCGGTGGGTTGTCGGCGAAAATGCGGCGTGCTCGGAGCGGATGTCAGGCGATCGACGCCGCGGACTCCGGTTACGGCCGGCTCTTCCGCATCCGTCCCCGAGCAAACACCGCGAACACGCCGGCCAGCACCGCGGCGAGACCGAACCAGGTGATGGCGTACAGCAGGTGGTTGTTCGGCAGATTCGGCTTGAGCTTGCCCGGAGCCGGCAGGCCGCCCGGCGGAAGAGGCGCCTCCTGCTCGACATAGAACGGGGGCACCGGGCCCCAGCCCTTCTCGGCGGCGATGGCGGGGGGATCGCGCACGAACCAGATGTTTTTCGCGGGATCGTCGTTCGGCGTGTACCACGAGCGCGCGTCGGGCCAGCGCAGCACGCCGACGATGTCGAATATGCCCGAGAGCTGCCCGGCACCGCGGCTTGAAACATCCTTGCGGTCGAGCGGCACGAAGCCGCGGTCGACCGGCACGAGCCCGTCACGCGTTTCCGCCGGCGTGAACACCCAATAGCCCGGGCCGCTGGTGTCGGGCCGCAGCGTCGAGCCGCTGGTGTAGACGAGCGCTTCCCGATCGTTGCGAAACTCGCCCGCAAACCGCACCGGGCGGAATTCCCACTCGGCGCGGTCGAGGCGAGGCCACTCAGCGGGCGGCGGCAGGTCTACCGGCGCCGCCGCGAGCTGGCGGCCGATGGCGTCGATCAGAGTTTCCTTCCAGACTTTGCGTTCGAGCTGCCAGACGCCGAGCCCGATCAGCACCGCGAATGCGGCAAAGGCGGCAGCGGCCGGGCCCAACAGACCCTTCCGGCGCGCCGCATTCAAGTCTCCTCTCCGGGATGCAGCCGTCCCTCCGCCGCCTTGTGGTGATATTGCAGCGCGATCAAGAGTCCCTTGAGCAGGCGCAACGGACCGAGCGTCACGATCAGGATCAGCGGCGCCCACAGCGCCGCGTGCAGCCAGTACGGCGGCTGATAGGCGAACTCGACGATCAGGGCCGCCGCGACGACGATGAACCCGCCGATGAAGATCGCGAACACCGCGGGACCGTCGCCGGGATCGGCAAAGCCATAATCGAGCCCGCACGAATCGCAGCGCGGGCGAAGCTGCAGGAATCCCCGGAACAGCTTGCCCTTGCCGCAGCGCGGGCAGCGGCCGGCAAGCCCGGCCAGGATGGGGAAGGAGAGCGAGCGATCCGGGTTCGCCGACATTGCTGAGGCGTCATTCCGGCAGCCGCCCCGGATCGCGGTCCGGGACAGGCGTCACTGCACCAGTCCCTCGGCATGCACGCCCGCGCCATAGACGTAGATGCAGGTGAACAGGAACAACCAGACCACGTCGACGAAATGCCAGTACCAGGCGGCGAACTCGAAGCCGAGATGCTGCCTCGGCGTGAACTGTCCGGCAAAGGCGCGCAGCAGGCACACGCAGAGAAAGATCGTCCCGATGATGACATGGGCGCCGTGGAAGCCGGTCGCCATGAAGAAGGTCGCGCCGTAAATGTGGCCTTTGAAGGCGAAATGCGCGTGGCTGTACTCGTAGGCCTGGATGCAGGTGAACGAAATGCCGAGCAGGATGGTGCAGATCAGGCCCCACTTGAGGCCCTGGCGGTCGTTCTCGAGCAGCGCATGGTGCGCCCAGGTCACCGTGGTGCCGGAGGTGAGCAGGATCAGCGTGTTGAGCAGCGGCAGGTGCCAGGGATCGAAGGTCTCGATCCCCTTCGGCGGCCACGTCCCGCCCAAGAGCTCGGTGCGCATCACGTCGTGGATATCGGCCGGAAACAGCGCGACGTTGAAATAAGCCCAGAACCAAGCGACGAAGAACATCACCTCGGAAGCGATGAACAGGATCATGCCGTAGCGATGCGAGAGTTGCACCACGCGCGAATGGTGCCCCTCGTACTCGGCCTCGCGGATGACGTCGCGCCACCAGCCGATCATGGTGTAGACGACACCGATCGCGCCGAAGCCGAAAATGATCGGCGCGGCGGCGAACATGTGGCGCATCCAAGTGATGAGACCCACCGCCAGCAGGAAGGCCGAGACCGCCCCCACGGCCGGCCACGGAGAAGGGTCGACCAGATGGTAAGGGTGCTTTGTTTGCGCTTCGGCCATCGTGCTCGTCTCCGCTCGGTTCAGAAACTCACGGCGCTCATGTCGGCTCGCTGCAGCTAACTGCGGCCCGGCCCGCCGTCCGCCACGGGCTTCGGCGGTTCCCGGACCGGATACATGGTGTAGGAGAGCGTGATGGTGTTGAGATCGTCGTCATCGGGATCCTTCGCCAACTGTGGATCGACGAAGAACACCACCGTCATCTCCCGCCGCTCGCCCGGCTTGAGCCGCTGCTCGGTGAAGCAGAAGCAGTTGATCTTGGAGAAATACTGGCCGACCGTCGGCGGCGCGACATTATAGGAGGCCTGTCCGATCGTCTCCCGCGCCGATTGGTTGGTGACGGTGAAAAGCACGGTCACCACCTGGCCGAGCTTGACCTCGACCGAGTTCTGCTCAGGCTCGAATTTCCACGGCAGTCCGCCGGTGACGTTGGCGTCGAAGCGCACATTGAGTTTGCGCTCGAGCACCGCCCCCGGCGCAACCTCGGCTACCTGCGTCGTGCCGCCGAAACCGGTGGCGCGGCAGAACCAGCTGTAGAGCGGCACCGACGCATAGGCCATGCCGACCATGGCCGCGACGAAGATGCCGCAGGCCGCGGCGACCGCGACATCGCGCCTGCGCGCCCTTGCCGGATCGAGCATGAACTTGTTCACGAGAGCCTCTCTTACACCTCCCCCTGGAGGGGGGAGGTCGGCGAGCCTGAAAGGCGAGCCGGGCGGGGGTGAAACTGAGTCACCCCACCCCGCGCGCTTCGCGCGCGACCCTCCCCCTCCAGGGGAGGGTGAAGCGCGCGAGATGACCTGCAACAATCAAACAACGGAATCTCTTTCATAATGGCCGGTTGAGCACGCCGGGCCCGAGCTTGACGATGGTGACGATATAGAACAGCACCACCAGCGCCCCGAGCGTGAGTGCGATCGCGATCGAGCGCGCGCGTCGCCGGCGCTTCTGCTCCTCGGTGAGCACGATCCCGGGCTCGGGGGTCGGATCGTTCATGGCGCTCATCCGATCGTGATACCGCCAGGCGGCAGTCGGCCGGTGGGTTCGACCAGCAGCATCGCGAACAGCACAAACAGATACAGGATCGAGAAAGCGAACAGCCGCCTTGCCGCCCGCTCTTCGCCCGCCCCGTCCCGGACGCGCAGTTGCAACGCCAACAAAATCATCATGCAGCGGAGCGAGCACCAGCGTGTAGAGCAGGATTTGCCGGTGCGTCTCCTCTCTTCCGGCCACGACCGGAAGCATGGGGATGCCGGCGCGCGCGTACTCGTCGGCGCGATACAGCGACAGGGCCCAGAAATGCGGCGGGGTCCAGAAGAAGATGATCAGGAACAGCAGGATGGATTCGATGCCGATGCCGCCCGTTGCCGCCGCCCAGCCGATCATGGGCGGGAAGGCGCCGGCGGCGCCGCCGATCACGATGTTCTGCGGCGTCGAGCGCTTGAGCCACATCGTGTAGACCACGGCGTAGAAGAAGATGGTGAACGCCAGCAGGCCGGCCGCCAGCACGCTCACCAAGAGCCCGAGCACGACGATCGAGCCGCCCGCCAGCGTGAGACCGAACGCGAGGGCTTCGCCCGGCAGAATGCGCCCGCGCGGGATCGGCCGGCCGGCCGTGCGGCTCATCAGCGCGTCGACGTCCGCGTCGAACCCCATGTTGAGCGCGCCCGCCGCGCCGGCGCCCACCGCGATGCACAACAGGGCCGTGAAGCCGATCACCGGATGCAGGTGGCCCGGCGCCGACACCAGGCCGACCAGCGCCGTGAACACCACGAGCGACATCACCCGCGGTTTCATCAGCGCAACATAATCGCCCACACCGGCAAGGCTCGGCTCGACGCGCGCGAAAGATCCGGTGAGGTCGTTGCCTTGGCTCAGCGACATGAAATGCCTTCAGCTCGCTCTTCTTCCCGATCTCGCGCCGGACACCCGGCAACGCGCATCAGCGGATGCGCGGCAGAACTTCAAACTGATGGAACGGCGGGGGCGACGGCAGCGTCCATTCGAGCGTCGTCGCACCGGCGCCCCACGGGTTGTCGGCGGCTTTCTGTTTGCGGACGAAAGCCTGGGCCAGACCGAACAGGAACACCAGCAGGCCGCATGCCGAAATATACGACCCGATCGAGGACACCAGGTTCCACGGGTGAAAGGCGTCGGGATAGTCGACGATGCGGCGCGGCATGCCGGCGAGCCCGAGGAAGTGCTGTGGGAAGAACACCATGTTGACGCCGACGAAAGTCAGCCAGAAGTGCAGCTTGCCCAGTGTCTCCGAGTACATGTAGCCGGTCATCTTGGGGAACCAATAGTACCAGCCGGCGAAGATGGCGAACACGGCGCCGAGCGAGAGCACGTAGTGGAAATGCGCCACCACGTAATAGGTGTCCTGCAGCACGCGGTCGACCCCGGCATTGGCGAGCACGACGCCGGTGACCCCGCCGATCGTAAACAGGAAGATGAAGCCGATGGCCCACAGCAGCGGGGTGCGGAAATCGAGTGACCCGCCCCACATCGTGGCGATCCAGGAGAAGATCTTGATGCCCGTGGGTACCGCGATCACCATGGTGGCGGCGACGAAATACGCCTGGGCGCCGGTCGACATTCCGACCGTGTACATGTGGTGCGCCCAGACCACGAACCCGATGCCGCCGATGGCGACCATGGCGTAGGCCATGCCGAGATAGCCGAACACCGGCTTGCGGCTGAAGGTGGCGACGACCTGACTGATCATGCCGAAGCCGGGCAGGATCAGGATGTAGACTTCGGGATGACCGAAGAACCAGAACAGGTGCTGGAACAGGATCGGATCGCCGCCGCCTTCGGGATTGAAGAAGGTGGTGCCGAAATTGCGGTCGGTCAGCAGCATGGTGATGGCGCCGGCGAGCACCGGCATGGCGAGCAGCAGCAGGAACGTGGTCACCAGGATCGACCACACGAACAGCGGCATTTTGTGCAGGGTCATGCCCGGCGCACGCATGTTGAAGATCGTGGTGATGAAGTTGATGGCACCGAGAATCGAGGAGGCGCCGGCAAGGTGCAACGACAGGATGGCGAAATCGACCGCCGGGCCCGGGTGGCCGCTGGTCGAGAGCGGGGCATAAATCGTCCAGCCCGCCCCCACGCCGTTGCCGCCGGGCTCGCCTTCGACGAACAGCGAGGTCAGCAGCAAGGTGAAGGAAGCCGGCAGCAGCCAGAACGAAATGTTGTTCATGCGGGGAAACGCCATGTCCGGCGCGCCGATCATCAGCGGGACCATCCAATTGCCGAACCCGCCGATCATGGCCGGCATGACCATGAAGAAGATCATGATCAGGCCGTGCGCGGTGGTGAACACGTTGAACGTGTGCACGTCGGAGAAAATCTGCAGCCCGGGATTCATCAGCTCGAGACGAATGCCGATCGACAGGCAAGCGCCGATCACCCCGCCGACCAGGGCGAACACCAGGTACATCGTGCCGATGTCCTTGTGGTTGGTGGAATAGACATAGCGGCGCCATCCGGTTGGATGATCGTGCGCATCGTGGGCGCCGTGAGCCGTCTCCATCGTCATTGCCATGTCGGATCCCTCGACCTCGCTGCCGGACCGCGGTGCGGCCCCGGTCTCCTATTCCGCTTTCGCCGATTCTCTCGCGGCCAATGCCCTCGGCAGGGAATCATCGCCGCGCGCGTATTTCTTCTTGGCGTCTTCGAGCCAGGCGTTGAAATCGCTGTCGCTCACCACGCGTACCGCGATCGGCATGAACGCGTGGTTCTTGCCGCAAAGCTCGGAACATTGCCCGTAATAGATTCCCTCCTTGGTGGCCTTGAACCAGGTCTCGTTGAGCCGCCCCGGAATGGCGTCGATCTTGATGCCGAACGAGGGCACCGCGAAGGAATGGATCACGTCGGACCCGGTTACCTGCACGCGGACGATCTTGTCGACCGGAACCACCATTTCATTGTCGACCGAGAGCAGCCGCGGCTGGTCGGGCTTGAGGTCCTTGTCCTGGATCATCAGCGAGTCGAACTCGAACTTGCCCTGATCGGGATAGCCGTAGCTCCAGTACCATTGCTTGCCGGTGGCCTTCACGGTGACATCCGCCGGCGGGATGTTCTGCTCGAGGAACAACAGGCGGAACGACGGCACCGCGATGAACACCAGGATGGCGATCGGGATCACCGTCCAGGCCACCTCGAGGGAGGTGCGATGTGTGGTGCGCGACGGCGCGGGATGGGCACGCTGGTTGAACCGCACCATCACCCACACCAGCAGCACGAGCACGACCACGGTGATCAAGGTGATGACGATCAGCAGCAAGTTGTGGAACCAGATGATGTTTTCCATCACGGGCGAGCCGGCGTCCTGCAGTCCGGTCTGCCACGGCGTGGGGTGCCCCAGCGCGGCAAGAGCAACGCTTGCAGCCGTGAGCACGACCAGGGCCGACACGCAGGCGATCGACCGCGACAGCACCAGCATCGTTCGACTAGCTCCTTACGACGGGTTACCGGCGGGGCCGGTCGCGCTCGCTCGGCTACGAGCGCTCGGGCTTGCCCGCTCGGGTGCTCGGTGCCGCGGGATGTTGGCGCGAGGGTGAAGCGTCCGGGCGGAGGCCAAGCTTCTCAAACCACAATTCCGCCCTACTCGCAATGTGCCTTCGCGCGCCGCCGGAGACCGGCGGCAGGTTGCGGATGTTTCTTGACAGAACCAAGGCGCCATGATCCGAGGGCGGCCCAAGAGGGGCGCGCCGGCCGCGAATCGATGAAAGGTGCGACATCGTTCGCGGGCCAGGCCGGTCGAGGTTTAAGCTGATGGGGATCGTCCGCCAGGCAAAGCCGCGGCGCGCCGCGAGTTTTGGTCTCGCGCTCGCTGCCATGCTGGCGTGCGCCGGGTTGCCGGAGACGGCCGCGGCGCAGGGCGTCGTGAAATCGATCTACGGCGATTGGCAGATCCGCTGCGACACGCCGCCCGGAGCGCAAAGCGAGCAATGCGCGCTGATCCAGAGCGTCACCGCCGAGGATCGCCCCAGCGTCGGGCTGACCGTCATCGTGCTCAAGACCGCCGATCAGAAAAGCAGGCTGATGCGGGTGCTCGCGCCGCTGGGCGTGCTGCTGCCTTCCGGGCTCGGGCTGAAGATCAACCAGGCCGACATCGGCCGGGCCGGGTTCGTGCGTTGCCTGCCCAACGGCTGCGTCGCCGAAGTGATCATGGACGACAATCTGATCAAGCAATTGCGCACCGGCCAGACCGCGACCTTCATCATTTTCCAGACTCCCGAAGAGGGCATCGGCATTCCGATGAGCCTCAAGGGGTTCGGCGACGGATTCGACAAGCTGCCATGAGACCGGCCATGACCCAAGTCTCGACGGCCTCGCTCATCGACCGCACCGGGCTCGACCGAGTCCGGCTCAAGCGCCACCTCGCCCGCGGCTTCGAAGGCGCCGACGACGGCGAGCTTTTCCTCGAATATCGCCAGTCCGAGGCGCTGGTCTTCGACAACGGGCGCCTGAAGCAAGCCACCTACGACACCGCCCAAGGTTTTGGGCTCAGAGCGGTGAAAGCCGATGCGGTCGGCTATGCCCATGCCTCGGACCTGTCGGAGGAGGCGCTCGCGCGTGCCGCCGAGGCAGTCCGCGCCGTTCGCGGCGGCTACTCGGGGAACTACGCCGAGGGGCCGGCACGCACCAACATCCGGCTCTACGGCGACGAGAACCCGCTCGGCGCGCCGAGCTTCGAGGCCAAGATCAAGCTGCTGGAGACCATCGATGCTTACGCGCGCAAGAAAGACGGGCGGGTCAAGCAGGTATCGGTCAGCTTCGGCGCGACCTGGCAAGTGGTCGAGATCGTTCGCGCCGACGGCGGCACCTACCGCGACATAAGGCCGCTCGTGCGGATCAATGTCTCGGTGGTCGCCGGCTCGGGCAATCGCCAGGAAACCGGCAGCCACGGCTACGGCGGGCGCGAGGGTTACGAGGGTTTCCTGGAGACGGGCGCCTGGCAATGGGCGGTCGACGAGGCCGTCCGGCAGGCGCTCACCAATCTGGAATCCGTGCCGGCGCCCGCCGGCGAGATGGACGTGGTGCTCGGGTCGGGTTGGCCGGGCGTGATGCTGCACGAGGCGGTCGGCCACGGGCTCGAGGGCGATTTCAATCGCCGCGGCACTTCGGCGTTTGCCGGGCTGATGGGCGAGCGCGTCGCCGCCAAGGGGGTCACCGTGGTCGACGACGGGACCATGCCGGGGCGGCGTGGCTCGCTTTCCATCGATGACGAGGGCACGGCGACCAACCGCACCGTGCTGATCGAAGACGGAATCCTCGTCGGCTACATCCAGGACCGGCAGAATGCGCGGCTGATGAACATGCGCCCGACCGGCAACGGCCGGCGCCAGAGCTACGCCCACGTGCCGATGCCGCGCATGACCAACACCTATATGCTCGCCGGCGGTCGTGATCCCGCGGAAATCCTCGCGTCGGTGAAGAACGGCATCTATGCGGTGAGCTTCGGGGGCGGCCAGGTCGACATCACGTCCGGCAAGTTCGTGTTCCAGTGCACCGAAGCCTATCGGGTCGAGAACGGCAAGGTCGGCGCGCCGCTCAAAGGCGCGATGCTGATCGGCAACGGTCCCGATGCGCTGACGCGCGTGAGCATGATCGGCAACGACCTCGCGCTCGATACCGGCATCGGCACGTGCGGCAAGAACGGCCAGGGCGTGCCGGTCGGGGTGGGTCAACCGACGCTGCGCATCGACCGCGTCACGGTCGGCGGAACGGGCCGCACCACCCCGGAGATGCAGCAGGGATCGTGTCGCGGCAGCGTGACGCGATCCTTGAAGAAGCAGCGCGCGGCGGGCCCGCCGTAATATCCCGGACGCGAATAGGTCCAGGCCCGGCAGCGTCCGTCGGTACGGCAGACCGCGTCACAGGTCCTGCCCATGGCATCGCTCGGGACCTCGACGTTGCGGTAATCGCCGCCGACGCGGTCGATCGAGAATTCGATCGCCGGATTGCGCGGTTCCGTGACACCGGCGCCTTTCACCCCCGACACGCAGCACGGATTGGGCCGCCACGGCGCCACCTGGCTTTTGAGCCAGCAGATCGCATTGGGAACACCGCCGGTCGGATAGGAGAAGCTCCAGGCCCGGCAGCGGGGATCGCGCTCGCAGCGCGATGCGCAAGCGGCCGGGTCGCCGGATCTCACCGCGAAATTCGCGTAATCGCCGCCGGGGCGATCGAAGCTGACTTGCGCGCTCGCGGGAGCGGCCAGCGCGAGCAGCAACACCAATGCGCCGCCGAGCCGTCGCGGGCCGCGCGCGAGAAGCCCGCTTGATCCCGCGTGCGACCCGAGGGCGGTCGAGCGAATCGGGTCGCGCCGCTTTCGGCCGCGAACGGCAAGCGCGATCGAGAACTCCATGATGGCCCGCGCGACTTCGGTTGAATGCAGGCTCGTGCCTCGTGGCTGTCATGCTAAAGGACGCGGTCAGCCAAAGCGATACCGCGGCCCGGACCGAGATGCGAGCGTGTCGCAACGGTCTATTGCCCGCCGCGCATGATGGAACGCGCCGATGCATGCCCAGCCCGCCGATTTCGGCTTTCTGTCGCTCGCAGTCGTGCTGCTGGCCACCGCGGTCATCAGCGTGGCGATCGCGCGCAGAATCCGGCTTTCCGCCATCGTGGCATACTTGGCCGCCGGCGTGCTGATCGGTCCGTGGGGCGTCGGCTTCTTCCGCGCGCCGGACACCATTCTGGCGGTCGCCGAGCTGGGCGTCGTGCTGCTGTTGTTCCTGATCGGGCTGGAGCTGGATTTTTCCCGGCTGTTCGCCATGCGGCGCGACATTTTCGGTCTGGGTGCCGCGCAGCTTGCCCTCACTACGGCGGCCATCGCGGCGCTGGCGCTCGCGGCCGGTCTTGGCTGGCGCGGCGCCATCATCGCGGGGATCGCGCTGGCGCTCTCGGCCACCGCAATCGCACTGCGGATCCTCGATGAGCGCGGGCATCTGCAGCAGACCTACGGCCAGCGCGCGTTCGCGATTCTGCTGTTCCAGGACATGTCGGTGGTGCCGCTGCTCGCGCTGCTGCCGCTGCTGGCGCCGGGCGGCGCCAGCAGCGGCGGCGATTGGGGCGCCGATCTCCTTTCGGTCGGCCGCGTCGCCGCGGCGACCGCGGCTCTCGTCCTGGCCGGCCGCTATCTGCTCAATCCGGCATTTCGGCTGCTGGCGGAGACCGGCGCGCGCGAGGTGATGACCGCGGCGGCGCTCCTGGTCGTGCTCGGCGCCGCGCTGCTGATGCAGGCGGTCGGCATGTCGATGGCACTGGGCGCCTTTCTGGCCGGCGTGCTGCTCGCCGGCTCCAACTATCGCCATGAGCTCGAAGCCGACGTCGAGCCGTTCCGCGGGCTGCTGCTCGCGCTGTTCTTCATGGGCATCGGCATGACCATCGATCTCTCGGTCGTGCGCGCGAAGCTGTGGCTGATCCTTGCCGCCGCCGTCGTGCTGACCGCGGTCAAGGCGGCGATCGTCTTTTTGCTGTTCCGCGCGACCTGTTCGCGCCGTGACGCGCTGCGGGCCGGCTCGGTGCTCACCGGCACCGGCGAGTTCGCCTTCGTGCTGCTGCCGCTCGGGGTCTCGCTCGGCATGCTGAGCGGTCCGGACGGCAGCCTGGTCACGGCGATCGCCGCCATGACCATGCTGATCGGCCCGCCGTTCGCGGAGCTGACCGAGGCGGCGCTGCGGCATCTGAAAGCGCCGATGGAGCGCGAGCCGGACAATTTCGACGGGATCACCGGCTCCGTGCTGGTGATCGGCTTCGGACGCTTCGGCCAGATCGTGTCGCAATGCCTGCTCGCCGAGGGCATCGACGTCACCGCGATCGACAATGACGCGCAGATGATCCAGAGCGCCGGCCGCTTCGGGTTCAAGGTCTATTACGGCGACGGCACGCGGCTCGATGTGCTGCGCGCGGCGGGCGCCGGAAATGTGCGGCTGATCGCGGTCTGCATCGACGATGCGAAAGCCGCGACCCGCATCCTCGAGCTCGCGCGCGCGGAGTTCCCGGGCACCAAGCTCTACGTGCGCTCCTACGATCGCGCCCACACGCTGGAGCTGATCGCCCAGGGCGTCGATTTCGAGCTGCGCGAAACCTATGAATCCGCGCTGGTGTTCGGGCGCGAGGCGCTCACCGCGCTCGGCCTCGATCCCGAGCGCGCCCGCACGGTCGAGGAGCACGTGCGCGCCCGCGATCTGGCCCGGCTCGCCTTGCAGGAGGCCGGCGGGCTGTTGGCGGGCGCCGAAATGCTGACCCAGCGGGCTCCGCGGCCGGAGCCGCTGAGCGCCCCGCAGCGGGAAGCCACCCCGCTCAATCCGGAGGCGGACGATATCATCCACCACGAGACGGAGTTCTCGGGATGACAGGGGACAGAAGTCAGAAATCAGTAATCAGAAATCGGTTGCTCTGAATTCTGACTTCCGACCCCTGGCAAAAAAAGCGCCCGCCGGCGGGCCGGCGGGCACAACAGCCGCCGGTCTATACGGGGACGCCAGAAAATATAGCGATGTGGCAAGGATTTGCAGTGAATGACTTGGCCGAGCGTTTTCGAGTCAGTGCTTCGTTTGCAGAAGGCCCCGCCGGCTTCGGGAAACCGGGCCTACGCGGCGATCGGCGCCCCGACCGCTACCGGAGGGCCTGGGCCGCGCCGCGGGCGCCAGCGGGCTCGCCAGGGATCGCGCTCGGTCATGGGCTCTCGGCGGTGATCGCTCGGGTCCGGCTCGTATTGCGTTCCGGTATGCGAGCAAGTAAGCCGTGTGCGGCTGAGCTCCTCGCCCTGGTCTACGTCGCCAATGCCTCCAAAGACCCGCCGCCCGCTCGATCTCACTCGCGAGCTCGCCCGCCCAATCGTGCTCACGGGGGGCCCGCGCTCGAGGCTTGAGACGTTGCAGGACGCCGCGATCCTGATTCGCAACCTTGAGCCATTCCGGCGGGCGCGCCCGGTCTGGGACCGTGCGGCCGAGGTGATCCTGATTGCCGCCGAAACCGGAAAGCGGGCCGATGTCGCCGAGGCGACCCGGCAAATGCTCGTCGCGCTCGGGCATGAGAATTGGTGGAAAGAGCCGAGTGCTCTCAAAACGCTGTCCACTACGAGCGAAAAGCCGCAGAGAAGCGGGAAGTGTCATGACTGAAGCGGAGAAGCTTACCGAGCCTCAAGCCGAAATCGCCAGCGCGACAGAGCCAATTTCTTTTGCCGAATTCTTGGAGGGCATACCACCCTCACAGAATATCAAGATAAAAGATCTCTGCGCTCAGAAACACAACCCCGGTGTCGGATATTTCTACCAGTTACAAGCCCCGGAGCTCCAACTACATTGTACGAGCAATGCGTGCAATGGATTGCGGTTCTTTCGCTTCGCAGCGGGCAGTCGATCATTTCCACAAGTCGGCGAGGCCGGCGAGTTTTTTATCACCTATATCTGCTCTAACTGTCGAGAGACACTGAAGGTCTTTGCGCTCCAGGCAACACGTGACAGTCAAGAGCCCGAAACCGGGCACTGTTACAAATACGGTGAGGACCCGCCGTATGGTCCTCCCACGCCGGCTCGTCTTATCAGAATGCTTGGAGATGACCGAGAGCTGTTTCTGAAAGGTCGGCGGTGTGAAAGTCAAGGCCTCGGAATCGGTGCCTTTGTCTATTATAGACGGGCAGTCGAACATCAGAAAAATCGAATTCTCGATGAGATCATCCGGGTATCCAAAAAAATCGGTGCGTCGACTGACGTGATCGAGACACTCGACAGCGCAAAGAAGGAAATCCAATTTTCAAAGGCGCTTGCATCTGTGAGGGACGCCATCCCGCAAGCTCTGCTTATCAATGGCCACAATCCAATTACCTTGTTGCATTCTGCCTTGAGCGGCGGCCTTCATGAACAGACCGACGAGAAGTGCCTAGAGCTCGCGCATGATGTGCGTGTGGTGCTCGTGGAATTATCCGAACGCTTGGGCTCGGTGCTTAAGGATGAAGCGGAATTGAACACGGCGGTTGCGCGCTTGATGAAGGCGAAACAGGATAAGTGATGTTGCCCCGCGACGGCGCGATCATCTTCGGCGACCTGAGCGACCAGTAGGGGCTTTGTGAGCCGGCTCGACGATCTCAATCGCTTCTACCAAGCGCTGAAGGAGCTTGGGGCGCGAACAAGCGGTCCCATGATACTTTCTCAGTGCAACGGTCACATGACGTGGCCGGAGCGCGGCGTCTACTTCTTCTTCGAGCCAGGTGAAGGACTCTCTGATTCGCGCGTCGGTCAACGCGTCGTGCGCGTCGGAACGCACGCCCTGACAGCCGGTTCGCGAACGACGTTATGGAACAGGCTGGCCCAGCATCGTGGCACGGTCACTCCAAAAGGCGGCAACCATCGCGGGTCGATCTTCCGTCTGCTTATCGGCGCAGCGCTTCTTGCGCGCGATGGCACCAGTGACTGCACGTCGTGGGGCCAAGGCTCCGCCGCTGATCCCGCGATCCGCAAATCGGAGCGAGCCGTTGAAGCGCGGGTCAGCGACTATGTCGGCGCCATGCCCTTCCTATGGCTCGCTGTCGACGATCCGTCAGGCGCCGACACCTGCCGGCCTTACATCGAGAGGAATTCTATCGCTCTGCTAAGCAACTTCGCAAAGCCGGCCATTGACTTGCCGTCGCCTCACTGGCTTGGACACCGCTGCCCCCGCGATCGGGTCCAATGTTCGGGCTTGTGGAATCAGAACCACGTGGAGGAAGCGTATGATCCGAGCTTCCTGGACACGCTCGACCGTCTTGTGTCGCGGATGCACCTATGACGACAAACACCGACAGGATCATCGAGGCTCTGCGTCGGTGGCCTGGGCTTGATGATGACGCACTCGAACGGCAGGCTGATGTCCATCCGCGTCAGCAG
>WNGK01002500.1_pt1 | contig 19894 bp, 20 predicted proteins | sample 5400601 | NCBI WGS metagenome assembly WNGK01 (sample SAMN13153376, study PRJNA577476) | soil metagenome | isolation source: 60 cm soil or saprolite under Garry oak tree replicate 1 | place: USA:California | collected 2016-06-15
AGGGTGGCAATATAGGCCGGTGCGGAAGTCAATTCAATGCCTCAGAAATTCTTGCACTTGAATTGCTTCTTCACCTGCGGCATGACCGCCTCGAACTTGGCCACGTTCTGCAGCATCGTGTTCGCCGTCGGCGGGTGGATCCGGGCACCGAACACCAGCGCATCTTTCGTCCGCGCGAGGCGGTCGCTAATGGCCTTCGCGTCGCTGCAGCTCTTGGTCTTGGTCATGGCGGTCCACGGTCCCGACAGCGATGCGACTGACGACACGCCGTACCAGAAGCTCGCCTGCAGACGGATCTGCTGACGTGGGCCAGCGGTGTCCGCCGCCGTACGCAGCGCGACGAGCTGCAGCAACTGGTCGAGCCACGGGTAGGCACGATCGTAGGCGCCCGCCTGCGCGAGCTTGGATCCGGCAGTGAGCACGAACACGGCCGCGCTCAGGCGGTCGGTCGAGTCGGGGGAGCTCAACGCCGGGGCGATATACGCTTTCGCGCTGTCGATGCGATCGGCGAACGTGGTGCGCAACGCCCGCAGCGCGGCCGTGTCGCTCTTGAGCTTGTTGGCCTGGGCCGTGTCATAGGTCGTCCCTTCGACGATGCCGCGGGCGACGAGCAACGACGCCTTCACGTCGGTCGGGTCGAGCTTCAAGGACTGCTTGTACGCCCAGACGGACGAGTCCTTTTGCCCCTTCAAGTCGTACGCCGATCCGAGCGCCTTCCAGAACGCGGCGGACTTGGGGAAATGCGCGACGGCGGCACGACTGAATAAGAGGAGCTTCTGCGTGTCCGAGAGCTGCTGCGCCGCCCCGAGCGCGGCCTTGAGAAACGTACTGTCCGCGGCCTTGCTGGAGTCGTTCCTGATCTCTTCCACGAAACCGTCCAGCGCGCAGCGATACAGCTCGCCCTCGATGCAGATCCGCTGCCGGAAGTCCTGGAGCCGCTGGTCGTTGGGACTCTTGGTGAGGCCCTCGTCGAGAGTCGCCTTGGCGCGCTCGTACCGCTTCTGCTGCCGCAACAGCTCCGCGATGCCGAGCCGCAGCTGCGTGTTGTGCGGCTCGCCCGCCAGCTCGTGGATCAGGGCGTCGATCGCCTTGAGCGTGTCGCCCTTCTGCTGGTAGAGATGGGCGATGTTCTCCCACGCCGTCGCGTTGAGGGAGTCGCCCTTGGCGGCGCGTTGATATGCCGCGAGCAGGCTGTCCAACGGCATGTGCTGCGCCTCGTACACGGTGGCGATGCAGATGTGCGCCGCCGGGAGGTTCGGCTCGATCGCCAGCGCCTTGCGAGCGGCGTCGAGCGCCTTCGGGAACTGGCTCTTCTTCCGCTGCTCGTCGCAGTCGCGCGCCTGCTCCGCCGCGCGCACGAGCGTGTTGAGACGCTGCGCGATCGCCTCCCCCACGGACGCCGCGGTGCCGGGATTGCCGGCCGACACCGTGAAGAGCGCCGCCAGGCCGGAGCTGCCGATGTCCCGCGCGCGTATCGTCGCCGTGATGGTACCACCGCTCCGGTCGAGTGTCCCCGTGGTGTACGCATTCACCGAGAGGAATCGGCCCAGCTGGTTCGCCTGGGTCTCGTCGAGCAGCACGTCGCACGTGTAATCCGACGCTTTGAGCGCCTCGCACAGCTTCGGCTTGGGAATGACCTGGATCTTGTACTTCGCCATCGAGCCGAGTTTCTCACGCGCCACGTCCATCACCGCGACGCTGAACACGGAGTCGGCCGGCGCCTTCACCGTGAGCGGCAGGATGAGCAGCTTCTCGGTTGGTTGCTGTGGCTGGTAGGAAACCTGTGCCGGAGCCGCGGTGGCGAGGCAGCCCAGCCCGACGACCAATCGCAGCAGTCTCACACGCGCAGTCCTCACGTTTCGGTCTGATACCCCAATGGGCGAAGAGGGATTCGAACCCCCGACTTCCTGCGTGTAAGGCAGGCGCTCTGAACCGCTGAGCTATTCGCCCGTCGTACGGCGGGTCTTACAGGGCGAGGCCTACCGGAAAGAAAACGCAGTACCCGAGCACGAGCAGAATCGGCGCGGCCGTCGTCGAACCCTGGTGCAACAGCCAGTACCCCGCTGCGAGCGCCGTGACGGCTGCGGCCAGGAACAGCCAGTTTCTCGGTCCGAAGTGCAGTCGCGAGCGTGCCAGACCTTGGTCCGACATAAGGGCAGGAGTTTACGCGGCAATTTCAATGTCGTCAAGCAGTTGGCTCGTGGTCCTGGGGCAGCGTCCATCCCTCGTCGAGCAGCGCCTTCCGAGCCCGGTCGCGCCGGCGGCGCAGCCGGACCAGCCAGATGAGCATGAGCCCCAGCGCCGCCCAGAACAGCCCGACGGCGCTGGCCCAGCCGAGCCAGCCGTAACGCGCGGCGACGTCGCGCTGCCACCGGGCTTCGAAGTCACCCTCGGTCAGATGGTAGGTGTGGCGCAGGGCCGCGTCGAGCGTCGGGTCACGCGTCAGGTGATCGATGAGGGGTTCCAGCCCGTGCCTACCTCCCCACCGCTCGAGCAGCAGGACCGCGGTGGTGGCGAGCGCATACGCGGTGGTCGCGTCCGGTTGGTCGCTGCGGAGCGTCCGGTCCAGCTCGTCCAGATCGAGCTGAACCCCGCGCGCGACCTGCCAATTCAGTCGCAAGGCGTCGAGGCGGTCCCACTCTCCCGCCGCCACGGCGGCGTACCCTTCCTCGAACCACAGCGGCAGCGGCCGGCGCACCCGCGCGCGCAGCGCCAGGTGGGCGAGCTCGTGTCTGAGAGCGGCGGACAGTCCCACGCTCGGACGGTCGGACAACAGCACGACCGTGTTGCGGTTCGGAAATGCGGCACCCTCGCTCCAGCTCGGCAGGCGGCCGCCCGTCAGCGAATCGAATGTGGCGCGCGTGGGAGCGAGAATCAGGCGGATGGGACGATCGGGCAACGGCCCGACGCCAGGGAACGGCGCCGCGCCGTCGGCGGCCTGGGCGAGCCCGAGGGCGAGGGCCTGTTGCGACGGCCAAGCCACCGCCGTCACGCGGCCCACCGTGACGCCCACCGGCGGTCCGCTCTGCAGCAGCAGCCAGACGAGGCCTAGGTGCGCGGCGGCTCCTGCCCCTGCAGCGCCAGGGCCAGGGTGTCCTGACACTTCTTGCCCCAGGGATTGAACTTGTTCGCCTTGAAGCCGTCTTCCCACGCTCGTTTCGCCTGGTCCTGATCGCCGGCGAACCAATAGGCGCGCCCCAGCTCGTAGTACGCCTCGATCAGGTTCGGCCCGAGCTTGAGAGTCTTCTGGAAGAAGGTCTGGGCGTCCTCGTACATCTCGCGCTGCAGGTAGACGAGCCCGAGATAGAAGTGGGCGTAGAGCGTCGCCTTCTTGTCGTTATCGAGCCGGATAGCCTTCGAGAGATGCTCGATCGCTTCGCCGAAGATGCGCTTCTTCAGACAGATGTACCCGACGTTGATGCGGGCGAGCGAGTTCGCGGGCTCCTTCATCAGGACCTTCTGAAAAGTGCCGAGCGCATCGTCGTAGTCCTCGTGCAGCATCTGCGCCCACCCGAGGAGCGATTCGGCCTGCGTTTCTCCGGGGGAGAGCTGCAGCGCCTTGTGCAGCGCCTGGATCGCACCCGCATAGTCCCCGAGCGAGATCAGGCTCCACCCCTTTTCGTTGAAGGTCGACGCGCCGATGTGGTCTGCGTGGACCGCGGGGCGCGTGCCGGTGAACTCCGGCGCCGACGCCTCCGCCGTCGAGGCGGCGACCTGTTTGAAGCGGTCCACCAGCTTGCGGACCTCCTCCTTGAGCGCCGACAGCTCGCCGATGAGCGAATCGACCTGCTTGAAGTAGGCGATGATCTCGCGCTTCACGGCCTCGCGCTCGGCGCCGCCCGTCACCGTCTCGAGGCGACGGGCGATCTCCTCGTACTCGGATCGCAGGGCCGGGAGCGGGCTCGCAACCATCACGCCTTCGCCGGTTCCCGGACTGCCGTCTCGAGCGCGAGCTTCTCCTTCGAGGTGAGCAGTCGCGCGGTGTTGAGCACGATGATCGTCCGCCCGTCCTTCACAACCAGGCCGCTGATGTACTCCGCGGCGAGGCCCTTGACGATCGCCGGAGGCGACGTGATCTCGGGAGCCGCGACCTGCAGCACTTCGGTGACCGCGTCCACAATGACGCCGAGCTTGCCGCCCTCCCACTCCAGGATCACCGTGCGGGTGTCCTCGCGCAGCGGTGCGGGCGCGCTGAGCCGCTTGCGGAGATCCACGAGCGGCACGGCGACGCCCTGGTAGCGCAGCACGCCCTCGAGGAAATCGGGCGCCTTGGGGAGAGGCGCGGGGGCCTCGTAGCGGAGGATCCGCTCGACCTGGAAGATGTTGAAGGCCAGGTCTTGGCCGGCCACCTTGAAGGTGACGAGTTGGACGTCGTCGCCTGTGGTCATCCGATGTGCTCTCCCAGCGCATCCAGGTCGAGGATCGGCACGAGCGTGCCGCGGCGGCGCGCCACGCCCGAGGCCCACGGCAGCGACTCACCCCGCGGCACCGGCAGCGCGGCCTCGCGCACGACATCGTCGGCATCGTCCACCTCGAACGCTACGTACCGGGTGCCTTCGCCCGCCCCGAGTGTGACGAGGACCGCGGCGCGGCCACGCTCCGGGGGCGGCGTTCGCTCACCCAGCAAGGCGCCGAGATGCACGACCGGCACGAGCCGCCCGCGCAACGGCGTGAGCCCGCGCATGGCGGGCAGGGCTCGAGGCACGTCGAGCACCTCGGCCAGGTCGCCGACCTCGAGCACGCGGGCGAGCGGCAGCCCGTACGCCTTGCCGTCCACGCGGACCAGCAGGTACCCGCGGCTCATGCCTTGTCTCGGATGCCCGCCCCCCGCGCCACCAGCTCGTGGTCGATCCGCTCGGCGATCTCGCCGAGGGGGAACACCGCGTCCACGCCGCCGAGCTGCACCGCGGCCGTCGGCATCCCGGCGATCACCGCCGAGCCCCGATCCTGGGCAATCCCGCCGCCGCCCGCGGCGCGGATCGCGCGCACCCCCTCCGCGCCGTCGCGTCCCATGCCGGTGAGGACGACGCCGAGGCTCTGCGCGCCGAACACCTGGGCCACGGAGCGGAACAGCGGATCGGCTGCGGGACGGACGCCCCACACGGGCGGCTCCTGGTCGAGCGCGATCGCGGGGCCATCGGGCGCGCGCAGCACCCGCATATGATAATCGCCCGGCGCGACGTACGCCGTATCGGCCACCACGGGCACGCCGTCGTCGGCCTCGACCACGTGCAGCGCGGAGAGTGAATCGAGCCGCTCGGCGAGAGAGCGGGTGAACTTGGGCGGCATGTGCTGGACGACGAGCACGGCGGCGCCGCGTCCGGTGGGGAGGCGCGGGATCACTTCGGCGAGCGCGCGGGGTCCGCCGGTGGACGCGGCGATGGCCACCGCGAACCGCGCGCGCGCCCGCAGCCCAGCGTCGGGGGCGCGCCGCGGGGGGGGCGCGGGCGGGCGGGCCATGACGGACACGTGCGACACGTCGGCCGCGAGCGCGCGGCGCACCGCGGCGCGCAGCTCCGGCCCCATGCGCACGAGCGCCGCGCGGTTCGCTTCGTCCGGCTTGGCGACGATTTCCATCGCGCCCAGCTCGAGGGCGCGGATCGCCGCGCCCGTGCCCGGGCCGGCGTGGGCGCTCACGACCACGATCGGCCGCGGGGTCTCCGACATGATGTAGCCGATCGCGCCCAGGCCATCGAGCTCGGGCATTTCGAGGTCCATCGTGACGACGTCGGGGTCGAACTGATGGACCTTGCGGACCGCGTCGAAGCCGTCGCGTGCCGTCGCCACCACGCGGAACTCGCCGGCCCCGGCGATGCCCTCTGCCCCACCCAACACGTCGCTGAGCACGCGTCGCATCAGGGCGCTGTCGTCCACGACGAGGACACTGGGCCGGCGGTCAGAGAACGATGGCATCGACGCCCACCGAGCGGATTTCCACCCGCCCGTCCGCCACGAAGAACCGCACCGAGCGTCCCGCGCCGCCGCCCACGGCTTCGCGCATGACGGGGATCCCGACGCGGCGCAGCACGGCGCGGGCAGCGGCGACATTGCGCTCGCCCATCTGCACCGAGCCCGGCGTCATCAGCTGGGCGAACATGCTCGCCCCGCCCGCCAGCTTGGCGACGAGGCGGCGCGGCTCCGCGCCGAGCGCGGTGAGCTGCTCCACCAGCAGCGGCACGGCCGTCTCGGGAAACCGCGCGAGGTTGGAGACGTCGCGGGCGAGGCTCTTCGACGGGAGCAGGATATGGGCCATCGCGCCGGCCCCGGCATTGGGGTCGTGGAGCATGATCGCCACGCACGACCCGAGCCCGAGCGTGACGATGACGGCATCGCCCCGCTCGGCCGCCCAGTCGGCCACCTTGACGATCCGCTCCTTCAGTGCCGGCGGTTCCTTCCTTTTATTCGTCACGCGCCGGCCCTGCGGTAGATCCGCTCGCGCGGCTCCTCCAGCACGAGGCGCTCGCGCGCCGGGCCGAACAGCGTCTCGACCTTGCCCAGGAGCAGCACGCCTCCGGGCGCGAGCGCCTCGGCGAAGAGCGAGAAGAGGCGCTCCTGCATCGCCCGGTCGAAGTAGATCACGACGTTGCGGCACACGATGAGGTCGTAGGGCGGCGCGGGCGCTGGCTCGCTCGTCAGGTCGTGCTTGAGCACGCGCACGATGCGCCGCAGCTCCGGCAGCGGTCGCCGCGGCGACTCGGCGGTGAAGTAGCGGCGCGCCAGCTCGGGCGGCATCTCCGTGAACGCCGGCTCGGCATATTCGGCGGCCTCGGTGCGCTCGAGGCTCGTCCGGTCGATGTCGGTCGCGTCCACTCGGGCGCGGGGGAAGAGCGACGCCTGGCCGAGCCGGCGCGCCGCCTCCGCGAGCGCGACGGCGACCGTGTAGGGCTCCTCCCCCGACGCGCAACCGGCCGACCAGGCGCGCACGTCGCCGCGGCGTGCCTTCCAGAGGCCGTCGAGCCACGGCTCGAGGGCGCGCCACGTCTCGACGTTGCGGAAGAACTTCGTGACGTTGATTGTGAGCGCGTCGAGCAGCAGGTCGTACTCGTGGGCGTCCTCATCGAGGAGCCGCGTGTACTCCTCGAACGTGTGGACCCCGCGCGCGCGCATCCGCACGGCGATGCGGCGGCGCAGGCAGCGGTCCTTGTAGGAATCGCAGGCGAGGCCGCGCGCCCGCGTGATCTTGCGGGTGAGCGCCCGGAACGCCCGCTCGTCCTGCTCCGGCGTCACGACAACGCGCTCAACGTGTCCAGATTGGCTTTGACGAGCTCGTGCTTCGGGTTGATCTCGAGCGCCTTGCGCCACAGCTGGGCCGCGAGCTCGCGGCTGCTCCGCTTGTACGCGATGTTCCCGAGCTTGAAGTAGACATCATCCCCCAGGTCGGGGGCGAGCTCGATCGCCCGGCTGTAGGCCTCCCACGCCTCGTCGTAGCGCGAGCCCCGGTAGGCCAGATCGCCCAGGTTCTTGGACAGTTGGGGCAGGGACGGCTCGTGCTCGCGCGCGGCGCGCACGAGGTCCTCGGCACCCGTCAGATCGCCCGACAGCTCCTTGAGTACCGCGAGGTTGTTCTGCAGCGTCGCGTGGGAGGGGTAGGCCTCCGCCCCTTCGTCGGCCACGTCTTCCGCCAGCTCGAATTCTCCTGCGCCCGCGGCGGCGAGCGCCCGGGCCCAGAACCAGGCGGGCGGCGGCGCCTTCCCGAACAGCTCCCGCGCGCGGTCGAGCCGACCGGCGGCGCCGGCGTAGTCGCCGCGTTTCAGGGCCACGACACCCCAGCCGAGGTACACCTTGGCGTCGGTGCGCGCGCGGGTCGCCGCCTCCCCGTAGGCGGCTTCCGCCTCGTCGAGCCGCCCCAGCTGCTCGTACGCGAAGCCGAGGTTGTGGAACACCGCCGGCCGGCCGCCGCCCTTCTCCGCGGCGAGGCGCAGCGCCTCCATCGCCTCGCGCCAACGCGCCTGCTTGAGCGCCACGAGCCCGATGTAGAAGTAGGCGTTCGCCTCCCCCGAGCGCAGCTCGGCCACCCGGCGAAACTCGCGTGTCGCCTCATCCAGCATCCCCGTCTTGTAGAACGCGATGCCGAGGTTGCGGTGCTCTTCCACCCGCGCGTCGGTGATCTGGGCGTCCGCCGGGGACGCACTGCGCCCGGCGCGGTGCACGAACCCCGCGGTGATCAAGCCGTACAGCGCCTTCCCGATCTCGAACTCGCCGAGTCCCGAGTCTTCGATCACCTGGTTCACGTCACGCGCCGCGTCGAGCAGCGGCAGGATCCGCTGCTGGGTGTCCGTGAGGTTGGCCTCGCTGATGGCGAGCCGGTCCTTGTCCACGACGAAGATCAGGTCGAATGACGGAATCTTCTTCTCGATCAAGCTCCACTCGTCCACTCGACGCGCCCCCTCGAGCAGCAGCGACTCGGGATTGATCGAGACCAGGAAATCCTGGCGCTCGGGACGGACGTCGACCTCGAAGTTGAAGGTGCCCTGCGTCCACGTGAACAGGTAGTAGACCGACTCCTCGATCTGCACGCGCATGTAGCGCTCGAGGTCCGCCTGGGTGAGCACGGTCATCGCAACCAGGATCTCGCCCAGTTTCTTGCCGTGCTCCTTGGTCTGCCGGAGCACCGCCGCGTCGAGCTGGCCTTGGGTGATCTTGTTGTGCTTCACCAGGATGTCGCCCAGCCGATCGCGCCGATTCACGATCGATGCGTAGCAGATCCGCCCCTTCTCGAAGTAGATGTAGCCGAAGTTCGAGCGATCGGCGATGGACAGGCATCCGGTCTTCTGCCCCAACGCGAGCAGCTGCAGCACGTCGGGAAGCGACGCTTCCTTGAGCGAGCCCTTGATGGCCATCAGCGGAACTCCTCGATCACGCGGTCCGGCACGTCGATCCAATCCCACACCACCTTCTCGCGACTCTTGATGCCGCCGAGGCTCGAGACGACCAGACCGCTGGTGCGAAAGCCGCTGGAGCGCCGGGTGTCGCGCGGCGAGTGACCCTCGAGCACCTCGCGCGCGAGCCCGGCCGACAGGGGCCCGTCCTGCGCGGCCGCTGCACCGACGACGCGCTGCAACAGACCCACGAGGCCGCGCACCGAGTCGACCTGGCGATCGGCGAGATAGTCGACCAGGGCCGGCTCCGGCTTCACCCCTTGCTGCGGCAGCATTCGCTCGAGCACCGCCCGCTTCACCTCGCGGTCCGGCTCCTTGAGCTCCGCCACGAGGCCGCCCTCGAGGCGCGACACGATGCGCTCCTCCAAGCCCGACAGCGTGTTGGGATGCGCCGGCGCGGTGAACACGAGCTGGCGATCCTTGTCCTGGAGCAGGTTGAAGAGGTTGAACAGCTCTTCCTGCGTGCGCTCCTTGCCGGCGAGTAAGTGGATGTCGTCGAGCAGCAGCGCGGTGGCGCGGCGGTAGCGCCCGCGCCACCAATCCACCCGGTTGCCGTCGATCGCCGCGATCAGTTCGTCGATGAACGCTTGCGTGGAGAGGCACGCGACGACGGCGCGCTTCCCGCGCGCCAGCTCGAGCCCGATCGCATTCAGCAAGTGCGTCTTCCCCAGCCCGCTCTTCCCCACCAGCACGAGCGGGTTGTACTTCTTTCCCGGCCGCTCAAGCGCGGCGCGCACCGCGCCCACGGCCACCTGGTTCGACGGGCCGACGGCGAACGCCGCGAGCGGGAACGCGGCGGACGGTCCCGGAGGCGGGGCGGCGCCCGCTCGCACCTTGGCCGCGGCCTCCTCCGCCTCGCTCAGCCGCTCGGGGTCGCGGAACACGCTCTGGCCCGCAGCCTGCGGATCCAGGTCCGCCACCTCCGCCTCGAGCGCCTTGAGCCGCTCCACGTCCTCGGCGAACGCCGCAATCGCCGCGTCCACCGCCGCGGGCGCGTCGCGCTGCAGCAGCGCCTCGAGCCGGTGGGTGCGATACCCCTCACCCTCCCACCGCAGCACCGCCTCTCCCACGCGCGCGCGCCACGCCTCGACGGCCTTCCCGACGGTGACCGTCACGTCGGCGAGGAATTCTCCGAACTCGTCGCCCCCCCCGCTCTTGGCGGCAGCGCTACGCCCGTCTCCGGGCGGGGCGGCCGCTTCGCTCACGAGGCCGAGGATCTGCTTCGCCGTCTCCGCGTTGATCTTCGTGTCATTCACCGCCTGGAACGCCACGAGCCGGTTCAGCGCCCCCATCAACTCACGCACGTTGCCGACCTCCGCCTGCGCCACCGTCTCGAGCACGCCCGGCTCGAACAGCGCGCCGCGCTCTTCGGCTTTGCGCCGCAGGATCGCGACCCGCGTCTCGTAGTCCGGCGTGCCCATGTCCACCACCAACCCGCCCGATAGCCGCGAGATCAACCGCTCGTCCAGGTCGGCGATGTCGGGCGGCGGGCGGTCGCTCGTCAGCACGATCTGACGCCCCGCCGCCTGCAGCGCCTCCGTGAGCCGCAGCAGCTCCGACTGCATTTCCTTGCGGTTCGTGAGGAACTGCACATCGTCCACGAGCAGCACGTCCACGTTCTGGAACCGGCGGCGGAACGCGTCGCCCTGCCCCGCGGCGACGCTCGCGTGGAACGCCTCGACGTACTCATCGAGCGTGAGGTACTCAACGTTCAACTGCGGCGCGGCCTTCTTCGCCGCGTGGCCGATCGCCATCAGGACATGCGTCTTGCCGAGGCCGGAGCCGCTGTAAATGAACAGCGGGTTGTACGCCGCGCCCGGACTCTCGGCCACGGTGCGCCCCGCCGTGACGGCGAGCCGGTTCGCCGCGCCCACGACGAAGCTGTCGAAGGAATACTTGGGGTTGAGCGTGCCGGTCACGCGGCGGTCCCCGCGGCGAGCTTCTTGAGCACCAGCTCGGAGATTCCCTTGAGCGTCTCGAACACGCCCTTGCCGTGCAGCGCGTCCGCGCTGAAGCTCGGCACGCCGCGGAAGTTCAGCGCGTCGTCCAGGTCCGCCGGCGAGAGGATCAGCTCGCGCGGCAGGTCCTGCTTGTTGTATTGCAGCACCAGGGGAATGGTGCGGATGTCTACACCGTGCTCGAGCAGGTTGCTCTGCAGGTTCTGCAGGCTCTCGAGATTCTCGTCGAGCTGGCGCGCCTGACTGTCGCCCACGAACACCACGCCGTCCGCTCCCTGGAGCACCAGCCGGCGCGTCGCATTGTAGTAGACCTGGCCGGGGACCGTGTACAGCTGGAATCGCGTGGAAAACCCCGAGATTTGGCCGAGGTCGATCGGCAGGAAGTCGAAGAACAGGGTGCGGTCGGTTTGGGTGGCGAGCGAGACCATGCGGCCGCGGCGGGAGTCCGGGACGCGGCCGTAGATGTAATGCAGGTTGGTCGTCTTCCCCGAGCGCCCCGGCCCGTAGTAGACGATCTTGCAGGTGATCTCGCGCGTCGTGAAGTTCACCAGAGACACGGAGCTATCTCCCGAAGAGCGTGTTCAGACTGTCGCTCAGCTGACGCTCGAAGTCCGCCGCGAGCACCTGCTTCGGCACGGTGTCTTTGGGGCTCGCCGCCTGCAGATCGGCGGCGAGCTGCTCAAAAAATAACTGCACCAGACCGAGCGACGAAACATCGAGGTCGTAGACGACCAGCGCCACCAGCCGGCCGCGCCCCGTCGCCACGCCGGCGAGGAAGATCCCGTGGCGCTCGCCCTGATGGTTCAGTGCCGCGAACGGGGGCTGGCGCAGCTCGCGGGCCATCTCGTCCGTCGACGCCATGATCGCGGCGCCGAGCGCCGCGGCCGACATCACGTCCACGGCGCGGGAAAAGCCGTGCTGTGCGAGGACCTGGCCCGCCGACGTCATGACGAGCACGAGCCGCGCGCCGGCTTCCTTCACGAACTTGACCAGCGGCTCGAGCGTCCAGGTTTCGACGGCGCGCGTCGTCATCCCACCACCTCCGCCGCGCGCAGGAGCTCGAGCCGCACGAGTCCCACGTTGACGTCCGGCTCCGCCACCGCGACCACCAGCGTGCCCCCCGCCCCCCGGGTCGGCACCACCAGCAGCGCGCCCTGCTCGGCCTGGAGGTGCCAGAACAGGCTCGCGCCTACGCCCGCCGCCTCCATTGCGCGCCGCAGCCGCGTGGCGAGGCTCGCCGCCAGCGCGGAGACGGCAGGGCCCTTGATCCCTTCCATCAGCTGCTCCGCGACCACGATCCCGTCCTCCGCCGACACGAGCATCGCGCCCCGCACGCCGCGAACGCGCGTGATGAGATCGAGCGCTTTGACGTACGCCGCCGCCGCGGCCGTCATGCGTGCGCCTCCAGCCAGCGGCGCGCCGCGAGGGCGGCGCGCTGCGCGATGATCGCCAGCCGTCCCATCGGCACCGCCCGGTCGCGCACCACGAGGAGCAGCGCGTCGCTGGTGGGCGGGGCGAGATGCACGTGGCCGAGATTGCCTTCCGCAGCGAGGCCGGTCCAGCGCCCCAGGCCGAGCAGCTTGACGGTGCGGGCCGCCTCCTGGGAGACGCCCGCCAGGTAGGCGGCCACGGCGTCGGTCACGTCCCCGCCCGCGGTGTTCTTGAGAGCGCCACCGAGCACCCGCCCCGATGCATCGAGCAGCAGCAGCCCTTCCTGCGCCCCTTCGAGCCCCGCGAACACGCGCGCTTCCTCGAGCGGCTGGGCCGCCGGGGCCATCGGCTCCGGTTCCGACAGCGCGTCGGATCCTCCCGCGCCGGCCTCGGCGCCTCCAGGTCCACTCCCCCCGCCGCGGGCCAAGGCCAGCGCCTGTGCGAGGCCGGGATCGCCCGGGGCGGCGCGCTGCGCGGCCTCGAGATGGGCCGCCGCCTGCTGGACGTCGCCGACCTTGAAATAGAGGAACGCGAGCCCCTTCAGCGCCCCGACGTGGTCGGGGGCAATGCGGAGCGCCATGTCCCATTCGTCGAACGCGCGCTCGTAGTCGTGCTTGTCGGCGAGGATGCGTGCGTACAGGTCGTGCGCGTCCGGGAGGTGGGGATGGCGCTCGAGCCCCGTCAGGGCGACGCGGTGGGCGGTGTCGAGGTGCCCTTTTTGCCGCAGCAGCTCGCCGAGCCGCAGGAAGACGAGGCTATCCGGGTCCTGCGCGAGCTGTGAGGAGAGGGACTTGATCTCGTCAGGCATGCGTCCCCGTCCCCGCCAGGGTCTGAGCGGCCGCCTTGGCGCGGCGCACCTCGTCGAGCTGCGCCAGCTCCGTGTCCGAGCGCGTGGCGAGCCGTTCCCACTGGTCCCACTGCTCCACCGCCTCGCCGAACCGGCCGGTGGCGGCGAGCGCGTACCCGAGCACCCGGTGCGCGGCCACCGCCAGGGGATCGAGCCGGAGCGCGCGGCGCAGCTCCTCGACGGCATCGGCGCCGCGTCCGGAGGCGAGCGCGATGCGGCCGAGCAGCAGGTGCACGGCCGGATCGTGGGGATGCACGCCCGCCGCGTGCTCGGCCACGCCACGCGCCTCCTCGAGATCGCGGCGGGCGAGCGCGTCTTCCGCGCGCGCCACGAGCTCGGCCAAATCGGCGGCGAGCGTAGTCCGCTCGCGCTTCGTCGTGCCCGGGTCCGCCAGCACGATCACACCGGCGCTCTCGAGCCCGAACAGGATTTTCGCGACCTCGAAGTCCGAGCGCCCCAGCTCGGACGCGATGGCGCGCACGTCGCGCACGCCGTTGATCATCGCCAGCATTTCCCACTCGGGCGGCAACAGGTCGAGCTCGCCCTCGCCGGTCTCCTGGGGCGGCGCGAGCATGGGCACGACGCCGAGGTGGGGAATGCGCCCCTCGATGCGGGACCACTCGTCGATGCGCCGCGCGCCTTCCATCAGCAGCGCCTCGGTGGGGATGCGCACCGCGGCATCCGTGGGCAGCTCGGTCGGCGGACCCTCGCTGAACGAGAAGTAGCCTTCGCGCCAGCTCATGACCTCGAAGACGACCTCTTCGATTTGGAAGCGGACCTGACGCTCGAGCTCGCGCGGGGTGAGGGCGCCAAGCGAGACGAGGATCTCGCCGAGCCTGCGCCGGTCGCCCTGGCGCTCTTGCATGTCCCGCGCGCGCTCGAGGTCGGCCTCGCCGATCTTGCCGGTGCGCAGCAGCAGCGCGCCCAGGGGGTGGGGGTTCGACCGGATCTCGGCGAAGATGATGGCGCCACCCTCGAACGAGATGGTGCCTACGTTATGCCGCAGCTCGGAGGTGACGCGCAACACTCCCGTCTTCCGGCTCAGGTCGAGGAGCTGGAAGACGTCGTGGATGCCGAGCTCGCGGAGCGGGCCTTCGATCGGCATGGATCAGGCCGCGTCCGATGCGAAGATGTGCTTCAGGTCGAGCGCGGTGCGGGCGTGTGCGCGCGCGCTCTGCGCGAACGGCCCGCCGGGGTCGATCCGCGTCACCTTCTCCCACGCCTGGACGGCCTCGCCGTAGCGATGCAAGCGTGCCAGTGCGACGCCGAGCTGGAACAGCGCCTCGACCTGCTCGGGATCGAACTTCAGCGCCCGTTGGAACGCCTCCAGCGCCTGGGCGTCACGCTTGTCGTCGAGCAACGCCCGCCCGAGCAGCAGCAGCGCCAGGAGGTCGTAGGGGTCTTGCTCGAGCATCTCGGCCAGGCGTACGATGGCCTGCCGCACGTGGTCCGAGCGCCGCAGCAGATCGGCGAGCGCCAGCGCCGCCTCGTGGAACGTGGGCAGCGCGTCGAGGGCCCGCTCGTACGCCCGCCGGGCCTCGCTCCACTCCTCCTTGTCCTCGTGCAGCCGTCCCAGGTCGAGCCACACCTGGACGTAGCCGCGATCGAGTTCCAGCGCCGATTGGTAGGCGGCGAGCGCGGCGGCCTTGTCGCCGACTTTGAGTGCGACGTCTCCCTGCAGCTTGTGAAGGTCGGCCCGGTCGGGGGCGCGCGTCTGCGCCTGCTGCAGGGCGGTGAGCGCTCCGGCGGCATCGCCTTCCGCGGCGCGCCCCTTCGCCACGGCGACGAGCGCGTCCACGTTGTCCGGCGTGAGCACCAGCAGCTCCTCCGCCAGCGCACGCGCCTCCTCCGCGCGCGGACCGCCCAGGGCGAACAGCGCCTTGACCTCGCCGAGCCGCGCGTCGGCGCGCCCGGGCTCGAGGCTGCGGGCCTCGCGGTAGCGCTCGAGCGCCTCGCCGTGCAGGCCGCGCTTCGCGAAGATGTCCCCGAGCAGCACACCGGCGTCCGCGCGGCTGGCGCCTCGCTGCACGGCGCGCACGGCCTCGGCGGCGGCGACGTCCATCAGGCCCTTGCTCACGTAATCGCGCGCCAGGGCGAGCGGGTCGTCGGCAGCTTTGGCCGCCGGCGGCTCGGCGGCCGCCGAGGGGGCGAGCTCCTGGAAGATGTTGTCCAGCAGCCGCTGGTCGAAGCTGAAGTCCTCGCCGAGCGTCTCGGCCGTCACGTCGGCCGAGATCTCGGGGGCGATCCCAATCGTGCCCTTCTCGTATTGGAGGTCGATCGTGAGGGCGAACTTCTGGGCGACGTAGTAGGGGTCGAGCTCGAGTGCCCGTTTGGTGGCGCGCAGCGCCCCGTCGTAGTCGCCCAGGTTGGACAGCGTGAAGCTCAGGTTGTAGTGCGCCCCGGCATGGTCGGGGTCCGCCTCGACGGCGCGCACGAACGCGTTGCGCGCGTCCGGAAAGCGCTTGAGCTCGACCAGCACCAGCCCCACGCCGTTCCACGCGGCCGCGGAGTGGGGCTCGCTGGAGAGGACCTGACGGTACGCCTCGAGCGACAGCTGGAAGCGCCGCAGTTGAAACAGCAGCAGGGCGAGGTTGAGCCGCGCGGCGCCGAAGCTCGCCTGGAGCCGCAGCGCCGTGCGGAACGACTCGATGGCGGGATCGGCGGCGGCACCGTGCGCCTGCACCACGCCGAGGTTGTTCCACGCGAGCGCGTACTTGGGGTCCACCTCCACGGCTTGCCGATACGAGGCGAGCGCGTCCTCGGTCCGGCCGGCCTGATGCAGCACCACGGCGCGCTCGTTCCAGAGCTTGGGGGAATCCGGGACCTCGCGCAGCAGCGTGTCGTACAGCTCGAGCGCCGCCGCCAGGTCGCGCTTCAGGAGGTGGAGCTCGGCCATCGCCTGGAGCGTGAGGCGCCGGTCCTCGCCGCGCTCCAACGCCAGGCGGTACTCGCGCAACGCTTCGTTGTAGTAGCCCTTCTGGCGGAACGCGAGCCCGAGGTTGTAGTGGGCGAGCTCGTTGCCCTCCACCACCTGGGGCTCGGGGGCGAGACGCTGGCGCCGCTCCTGGCTCTTGCGCTCGGCGTTGTAGCGCTCGAGCGAGAGGTTCGTCTGCGCGCGCGCGAGCGGCGGGTTCAGCTGGATGGCGCGCTTCGACGCGGCGCGCGCGTCCTGGTGTCGGCCCAGGTCGCCCAACACGAACGCCATGAGATAGTGGGCGTTGGCATTGTCGGGGTTGAGCTCCACGGCGCGCTCGAGGGCGGCGAGCGCTTCGGCATTCAGTCCGCGGTTGTAGTAGATCTCCCCCAAATAGAAATGCACGACCGTGGAGTCGGGCTCGAGCTCGACCGCGCGCTGGAACCAGTCGGTCGCGGCCTCGGGTCGCCCGCGGTTTTTCTCCGCGAGTCCGAGCTGGATGATGGCGGCCACGTCCTTGGGGCGGTGGGCCAGCAGCTGCTCGAACTCTCCGACCGCCTCCTCGTGCGCCCCGAGAATCGCATAGGCGCGTCCCAGCTCCCAACGGGCGTCGCGGTCGTCGGGCACCTGGCGCAGCCGCTCCTGCAGCTGCGCCACGCGCCGGTCGTAGTAGCCGGTGTCGTGATAGGCGATCTCGAGGTTGCGCTGCGCGACCTGCATCTTCGGGTCCAGCTCGAGCGCACGCGTGAAGGCCGCGATCGCGTCCTCGACGAGGCCCTTCTGGTAATAGAGGACGCCGAGATTGTTGTGCGCTCCCGCGTCCGACGGGTCGATCCGGCGAGCGAAGGATCGGAGGACGGCGAGGTCGCGTTCCGAGAGCGCCGGCGCCGTCACGGATCAGGTCAGGCGGATGGCGTCAAAAATGGCCCTGAGCGACGCCAGATCGGGGAGCAGCAGGAAGTCGCCCCGCAGTCCCTCTCCCGAGTCGATCGTGAACTCGGTCTCGACGCAGAACACGAAGTCGCGCTCGTGCCCGAAGTTCAGGTACGTGGTGGTGAGCACCGCCGCCGAGAGGTCCACCACGAGGCTGGGCACGGACGGCAGCAGCAGCATCCCCATGAAGTCGGAGAGCGCGTTCAGATACGCTCCGGCGAGGATGTTCCCGGCTTCCTTGAGACACGACTGCTCGAGGGCGTCGAACACCGCGGTCGTGCCGACCGGCCGGCGCAACAGCATGTCGCAGACCCGCCGTGCCACCGACTCCGGGAACAGGAGCAGGGTGCGCCCGGTCAGGTCTCCCAGCATGTGCATCAGCACCGCGGCGACCACGTCCTGCGGCGTCCCCAGCAGGTCCGGCACTTCCTCCAGGCGCACAATGTTGATCTGCGGCACGCTGATCATGATCTTGCGGTTCGTGAGCTGCGACAGCGCGGTGGCGGCGTGGCCCGCGCCGATGTTCGCCACCTCGCGCAACGCGTCGATCTGCAGCTCTTTGAGATCCCGCACGTCTTCCATGCCGCCTCCCCTACAGGAGCCCGCCCGCGTCGAGAATCAACGCGGGAACCCCGTCGCCCATGATCGTCGCCCCGCTGAACACCGGCAGCGTCCCGCGGGGTGCGTCGAACCCCTTTACGACGATCTCCTGCTGGCCCAGCATCCCGTCCACCACGATGCCGCTGCGCCGCTCCCCCATCTCGAGCACAATGATGGGACACCGAGTCGGCGCGTCCCCGCTCACGCCGAGCAAGCGTCTCAGGTGCACGAGCGGCACGACGCGGTCGCGCAGCACGATCGCCTCGCGGCCCTCCACGATGGTCGTGGCCTGCACGCCGAACTCCACCGTTTCCGACACGTAGGTGAGCGGCAGCGCGTAGCGTTCCGCGCCCACGCCCGCGATCAGCGCGCGCACGATCGCCAGCGTGACCGGCAGCCGCATCACGAAGGTCGTGCCCGTCCCCTCTTCCGAGCGGATCTCGAGCGAGCCGCCCAGCGCCCGGATGCGGGTCATGGCCACGTCGATCCCCACGCCGCGCCCGGACACGCTCGTCACCGCTTCGGCGGTCGAGAACCCGGGCCGGGCGAGCACGCGCAGCAGCTGATCGTCGGTCAGCGCCTCGGCGTGCGGGTCCACGACACCGTCCCGTCGGGCGCGCTCGAGGATCTGCTTGCGGTCGATGCCGCGCCCGTCGTCGCGCACGCTGATCGCCACGCTGGCGCGCTCTCGCACCGCCGCGAGCACGATCTCCCCTTCGAGCTTCTTGCCGCGCCGGCGCCGGTCGGCTGGCAGCTCCACGCCATGGTCCACCGCGTTCCGTAACAGGTGCAGCAGCGGGTCTCCCAGCTCGTCCAGGATCGCACGGTCGAGCTCGATTTCCTTGCCCTCGACCCGGAACGCGACCTGCTTGCCCAGCTCGCGAGCCAGGTCGCGCACCAGGCGCGGGAAGCGGTCGAATACTTGCCACACCGGCGTCATGCGCGCCTGGATGATTTCGGCTTGCAGCTCGCGCGAGAGCCGGGAGACCTGGATCGCGACGTCGTCGATCGCCGGGTCCCGCGCGTGGGCCGCGAGCTCGTTCAGCCGGCCGCGCACAGTGACGAGCTCGCCGATCAGATCCATCAGGCCGTCGAGCCGCGCCAGGTCCACCCGGATATGGCGGCTCTTCGTCTCCGAGGTGGCGGAGGAGGTGGCGTCGGCCCCGTGGGCCGCGCGCCGCTCTTCTCCGCCCACGGTGACGTGCTCCACGTCACCCGCGCCTCGTACCGCCCGCTCGATGTCCGCGGCTCCGGCCGTCCCCCCGATGCGGAAGCTGAAGCGCCCGTCGAACTCGTCCGCCTCGAACGCCGACTCGGGTGGGGTCACCGCGTGCACCGGACCGACGGCCTGCGCCTTCTTGATCGCGAGCAGTGCGCGCCCGCCCTTGAGCGGCGCTTCGGCCCGGAGGGTCACCTGCACCAGCCGCCCCGCCGCCACCGGCGTCTCGACGGTGGGAGCCGGCGCCGGAACCGAGGTCGGGTGCGCGCCGATCCCTGCCCCGCCCTCCCCACCCCTCCCAAGCTGCGCCGCGGCGCCGTCCAGATCGGCCACCACTTCCGCGACGTCGATCTCGTCCTCCCGGCCCACCACGGAGAGCTCCACCGCCTGCTCGAGCGCGTCCCGCGCCCGGAACAAGAGCTGCAGCAACTCATCGGTCGCAGGCCGCCCTCCGCGGCGCAACAGGTCGAGCAGACTCTCGGCGCGGTGGGCCACGTCGGTGACGCGAGCGTAGCCCATGGTCGCCGCCATCCCCTTGACGGTGTGCACGGCGCGGAACAGCCCGCCGACCGGCGCGAGGTTCGCAGGGCTGCGCTCCCACTCGAGCAGCAGCTGGTTGCAGGCGCTCAGGTGCTCCCGGCTCTCGGCCAGGAACAGCTCGGCGTATTGCGAGAGGTCCATGGAATCAGCCGAGGACGCGCTGGACGGCCTCGAGGACCCGCGACGGCTGGAACGGCTTCACGACGAAGTCCTTCGCACCGGCCTGAATCGCCTCGACCACGAGGGCCTGCTGGCCCATGGCGCTGCACATGAGGATCTTCGCATCGGGATCGTCCTTCACGATCGCGCGCACCGCGTCGATTCCGCCCATGTCAGGCATCACGATGTCCATCGTGACGAGATCGGGCTTGAGTTGCCGGTACTTTTCTACAGCCTGGGATCCCGTCTCCGCTTCGCCTACGACCTCGAAGCCAGCCTGCGCCAGGATGTCGCTGATCATCGTCCGCATGAAGATGGCGTCGTCGCAGACGAGGACAGTGTGGCTCACACATCCTCCCTAGGAAGACAGAATGGGGGTTAGCAGCGCGTCGGTATCGAGAACCACGAAGAGTT
>WNGK01002501.1_pt1 | contig 19894 bp, 17 predicted proteins | sample 5400601 | NCBI WGS metagenome assembly WNGK01 (sample SAMN13153376, study PRJNA577476) | soil metagenome | isolation source: 60 cm soil or saprolite under Garry oak tree replicate 1 | place: USA:California | collected 2016-06-15
GCGCCACATCTTTTGTGAAGGTCGCCTGTCGCTCTGGTGCGCTCTGAGCGTTCGCAGTTGTGCCCAGTGCAATGAGGGCCATTATTAATAGATAGACAGAAAGTCCGGCTGAAAATCGATCCTGCTCGCACATGTCTGTATCTCCTGAAAGCATTTAAGCTGACGGCTCTCGAGCAGTCAAGGATTTGAATTCAGACACTTCAGACCCTCGGCGGGATTTCAAACATACTGCCCCGCCACCCAACCCGAAGCCCAGGCCCATTGAAAATTGAATCCGCCCAGATGTCCCGTCACGTCGACAACTTCTCCGATGAAGTAGAGGCCCGGCACATTGCGGGCCTCCATCGTCTTCGAGGACAAGGCCGCGGTGTCCACTCCGCCGGCGGTGACTTCCGCTTTTGCGTAGCCCTCGGTTCCGGACGGCACGAGGGTCCACGACTCGAGTGGTTGTGGTCCATAGAGTTCTCGCCACTTGTGCACAAAGCGGCGAGGCAGCGTATGAGGTTCGATAGTGATGGTCTCTCCCGTTTTCCAATAAGAGGAGATCTGCAGGACTGCCGGGCCGCTGAGGCCGCGATGTGTGAAGAGAATGTTTTCGCGGAATGCGGTGCGGCCGCAGCGGACGGTTGCATCGAGCGACACGCCGCTCAGTTCACCGAGAGCGCGCCGTTCCTTGTCTTCGAGCACGAGTGGAACGAGGCCGGGGCGCGTTTGCGAAATGGAGAGGCCAAACTGGCGGGCGATCCGGTAGCCGAAGTCGGTGGCGCCGATTTTGGGAATCGAGAGTCCGCCTGTTGCGATCACAAGCGATTTGCATTCGAGTTCCTCCCCGTTTGTCGTGACCCTGAACCCCGCACCTTTTTCTATACCGAGGACGGAGCAGTTCGTCTGAATTGGAACTCCGGCAGCATCGCATTCGTTTAATAACATATTGATGATCTGCTGTGAGGTTCCGTCGCAAAACAGTTGCCCGAGCTTTTTCTCGTGATAAGCAATTCGATGGCGCCGGACCATCCGGATGAAGTCTTCGGGCGTGTATCGCGCCAGCGCGGACTTGTGAAAGTTTGCGTTGGCCGAGATGAAGTGGTCGGCAGTGGTGTGAAGATTCGTAAAATTGCACCGGCCTCCGCCGGATATTCGAATTTTCTTACCGGCGGTTTCGTTGCGTTCGAGGACCAGAACCGAGCGGCCACGCTTACCCGCTTCGAGCGCGCACATCAACCCGGCCGCGCCGGCCCCTATAATGACAACGTCGTAGCCCACATGCGGATCATATACTTGTCGGACTTACAGAAATGAGAGCCGCGGACAAAATCCCAAAATCAGCCTGGTCTAGCCTGCGCCTGAAAGATCATGTCCGGCCGGGGCTGAGAGTGCTCTTCGTCGGCATCAATCCGGGCGTGCGTTCGGCGATGACCGGCCATCATTTTGCGGGGTATTCGAACCGATTCTGGAAACTCTTGCACGATTCGCGATTGGTGCCGGAGTTGATCTGGTACGAACATGACCAGCGGCTGCCTGAGTGGGGCCTTGGCCTTACCAACTTGATTGCGCGGCCGAGTCCCGGTATCGATGACCTGCTTCCATGGGAATACGTCAAGGGCTGGAAACTGCTGGACGCAAAGATCCGCCGCTATCGTCCCGCAGTGGTGGCGTTGGTCGGCGTAACCGTCTATCGCGCGATCCTCCCATTGCTCGATCGGGCGACGCCCGCAGATACACGACGGAGCGTCATCGGCCCGCAGCGCCAGACGATTCATGGCGCCCGTGTGTTTGTGCTGCCGAATCCGAGCGGCCGTAACGCGAACTTTACGTACGCGGAAATGCTACAAGCGTTCGTCAGGCTTCGGCGATGGACACAACGAATCTGCGCGCGGGATGGTTGAGATCGGTTGTCGTAGCACGCGCGACGGCCGGTGAGCGCAGCCCGGTATTTATGAAGACCTACACCTTCCTGAGATCCGCCGCGCGGATCGGGAGACGCCGGATGCGTTTGCCCGTCGCCGCAAAGATCGCGTTCGTCACAGCCGGCGCAATGACCGGTACGGAAGCTTCGCCAATCCCGCCTGGCGGTTCGGTGCTCGGCACGATGTGGACTTCGATCTCGGGCGCCTCGTTCATACGCAGCATGGCGTAGTCGTTGAAGTTTTTCTGGACCACCTGGCCATTCCGGATTGTGATTTCTCCGTATAGAGCTGCGGTAAGACCGTAAATCGTTCCACCTTCGATTTGGGCTTTAATCGTGTCGGGATTGATAATCCAGCCGCAATCCACGGCGCACACGACGCGATGCACTCGTACCTTGCCGCCGGCAGCGACCGAAACTTCAGCCACCTGCGCGATAAAACTGCCGATGGTTTCCACGGCAGCGATACCTCGAAAGCGTCCAGGGGGCAGCGGTTTGCCCCATTCGGCTTTCTCGGCCGCGACCTCCAGAACATTTCGCAGACGCGGCGCTCCTCCGAGAAGCTTGCGCCGGAAGACGTACGGGTCCCACTCGACGGCGACAGCGAGCTCGTCTACTAAGGATTCGGTAATGAAACCGCTGACGGATCCGCCGGGCGCGCGCCAAAAACCGACCGGAATGCCCGGATCGTGGTAGACGTATTCGGCACGACGGTTGGGGATGCTATAGGCAAGGCCCGCTATGCCGCCGATCGATATGGGATCGATGCCCCCCAGATCCTCCAATGCCTTTGGGTTGAAGCGGGCAAATAATGACGCTTGCACTAGACGGGCTTTCCACCCAGTTGGTATTCCGTTCTGATCGATCGCAGCCCAACATCGGGCGCGTGTCACCGGGCGGTAGTAGTCGTGTTGCATGTCGTCTTCACGCGTCCAGACAACCTGTACCGGCCGGCCCACCGCTTTGGAAATTTCCACCGCTTCCGCCACATAGTCTCCTTCGCCGCGTCTTCCAAAGCCGCCGCCAACGAAAGTCGTATGGACCTTGACGCGATCGGCCGGAAAGCCGGTGATTCTCATCGCCGCCCGTTGCGAGAAAGTTTGCGTTTGCGTCGAGACCCAAACATCACACCCATCGGCGCGTACGTCCGCTGTGCAATTCATCGGTTCCATGGTAGCGTGTGCCAAATAGGGAACCTCGTATGCGGCTTCGAGTTGCCTCGCCGCCCCGGCCCATGCTTCATCGAAGTCGCCTTCGTCGCGCGCCACAACGCCAGGTTGCTCGGCGGCTTCGGCCATTTGTTGCCGAATGCTTTCCGAAGTCAGTCCGGCCAGGGGACCGTTGTCCCATTTCACATCCAGCGCTTTCAGTCCTTGCGTTGCGGCCCAAAAACTATCTGCAACGACGGCAATGCCGGAAGCCTCTGCTTTCGTGGACGCCATAAAGCCGTCTGGTGAACCCGCGGCGGATGATCCGACCAGTACAACATGCCTCACGCCCGGAACAGCGCCGGCCTTATTCAGGTCAAAGTCAAAGGTGGCGACTTTTCCTTTGAAGACCGGGCAGCGCAGAACTCTCGCAACGAGCATGTTGGGAAGCCGGACGTCCATTCCAAACACCGCGCTTCCGTTGACCTTTTCGGCGAGATCCACGCGCCTCAACGGTTGTCCGAGCAGTTTGAAACTCTTCGGGTCCTTCAGGACGATCTGTTTGGGGACCGGCAGCGCGGCTGCTTTTTCGACGAGTTCGCCATAGCGCAGCTGGCGGCCGCTCGCGTTGTGCAGAACAACTCCTTTTTCGGTTGAAAGGCTTTCCTCGGGAACTCCCCAGGTGTTCGCGGCTGCTGTGACCAGCATTGCGCGGGCGGCGGCACCCGCTTCGCGCAGGGGTTTGCCCAGACCGCGCACGCTTTGACTGGAGGTGGTCACCTGCGCCCCCCTCATTGCGGGATTGGCATAAGCGGGATCAGCTCCCACCCATTCCAACTTCACCTTGTTCCAGTCGGCGTCGAGCTCTTCGGCCACGAGCATCGGCATTGCCGTCATGACGCCTTGTCCGAGCTCGAGCTGCGTCAGCTTGATCGTAACGGTATCGTCCGGAGCGATACGAAGCCAGATGTTTGGGGCAAAGACGCGCGCTTGCCCTCTCGGTTGCTGTTGCAAAACGGGAAAGTAGAAGCCAAGCACCCAGCCGCCACCTGCCGTGGCACTCACCTTGAGGAAGTTTCGCCTGCTCAGATTTGTCGCTTTGCTCATGTTAAGCCTCCCCTCCCATCATTCTTGCCAATGTTCCTCCGGTTGAACGAGTCTACCCGTTTCCAGAATTCGTCACAAATCGTAGTCGCGGCCCTTAGTTATTTGGTTGGGCCGCGCGGCGCGCCGTTTTCGCCAGGCGGCGCCGGAAAGAGGTCGTCAAGGTTGACACCGGGATCCAGCGGCGCTTTGGATTGCGATGTGCTGAAGCCGATCCACCGGCCCATGAAGATGATCATTATCCAAAACAGGAGCGACACGACGGCGGCGGCTCTGCCGGCCAGCGGCGCGGCCGTGTCCTTGTGCCAACGATCGACTGTACGGGCCGAGGTGAGTTCAAATATCAGCACGTTCAATCCTGCAAGCGCGAGCAGCGCCATCTTCGTGCGGAAGAAAAAATTGTGATAATACACGTTGGCATTCGTAATGAACATCAACATCCCCGTGGTGGCAGTCCAACCGAAGGCCGCCCAGGTCCACCTCAAGATATCGGAGGTAACCCGCGTAAACGGCCGCCGGATGGACGCAATCCCGAGCAAGCGGAGATCGACGATGACAGTGGTGCCAAAGACCACGGTCAGCCCGAGGACGTGGAAGGATTCGATCAGCGGAAACAGGTAAAGCGAATCCCGAATTCCGGTAGCCAGCTTCGATGATTCCAGTAATGCCAGAAAACCGCCAATATCCATACCAGTAATTAGCGTCGGGCCCACCGGCCGGATAGTTTCGGTACACCGCTCTTATTTATGCTGCGCCCTATCGGGCTTGCGCTTCGCGGCGGCCTTTTCACTACCGGCCGGTCCTCCCACGCCATTACGCTTTCGGCTTGAGTGACCAACTGCCCCATACATAGTCATAAGCGATCAAACGTCCCAGCACGACGACCAAGACCCAGATGAGCAGTGTCAGGATTACCAGCGATTTGACAGTACGGCGATTCACCAGCGCGTGTTCCCAATGATGCTCGTGGCTCTTTAGCGTGATTTGAAAGACGGCCGCGATAAGCGTGCCCACAGCCACGAAGAACATCTTGAGCCAGAACGAAAAGCTCAGCAGAGCGCGGACAGGCTCGCCGACCACCATTGAAACACCCGTAATGAGCAGCACCAACAGTGCCCCCGACAACCAGGGGCCAAACCGGTCTGTGGTCTCGCGCAGTGTTTGATCGCGCCCTGCCCGTCCCAGAATACGCAGGTCGATCATCAGCACGGATGTCAGCACGACTCCAATGGCGATAATGTGAATGGACTGAATCGTTGGAATGACCCACGCGTTGTGGGTCTGAATCAGGATGCTAAGTGACGTTTGAGACAGCCACTCGGCGAATTGTTGAATCACGTCGGTCGTCCTCGAGCGCATAAGAAATAGCCACAAAACGGCACAAAGACAAGAATCTTTTGTGATTTTGTGCTTTTTCCTGGCCGGTTCTCGCCACCCTGCGACTCGTAAAGTCGATTCACTTGCAAATTGAATAGACTAGAAGGAGAATCCCAGGTTGCACGCAAATTACGTTGGGCTGGAAAAAATCGTCCCGCTCAACTCTCCGGCGCAAGGAGATCAGGAGGTTGACATGAAACGGTGGTTCACCGCGGCGGTGTTGGCAGCGATCATTGCGGCTCTGTCACCGTCCGTATTCGCGCAGTGGCCTTCGCATCCTCAAGGAGTTCCGAAAGGACCTGACGGCAAGCCGAATCTCAACGGACCGGCGCCGCGAACGGCTGATGGCAAGCCGGACTTATCCGGGGTCTACATTCGTTACGACCCTGCCGAATCCGATGGTCCACCGGCTGGCCGGTCTCCTCTCGTAAAAGGCGGCAACGCGGGCGCGGGATTCAAAGATGGGCTCCCGTTCAAGCCATGGGCGGCAGAGCTCCAGAAAAAGCGCGCCGCCTCGTTAGGCTTGAACGATCCTGACGGGTTGTGCCTGCCTCAAGGTGCGCTTCAATACCACATCGATCCCCAGCCGATAAAAATCATCCAAACACCGAAACAGATTATCTACATTTCCGAGTCGAATTACGGTCTCCGTACGTTCTACATGGACGGCCGTTCGCTTCCGCCCATGGGGTCGGTGACTCCGGCCTGGCACGGTTACTCCGTTGCACGATGGGACGGGGACACGCTTGTGGTCGAGTCGAACAATTTCCACGGCGTTGATCCGAACAATGTGGCGCCCCAAACTCTGACGGAGCTCGCCTACGGATGGCTCGATCACCGGGGCAGCCCGTACACGGAAGCGATGAAGTTGACCGAGCGATTCCGGCGCCCGAACTACGGACTGCTGGAGATCGAGCTTACTGTCGATGATCCGATGGCGTATACGAAGCCCTTTAGCGTCAGGGTGCTTCAGCGCGCCGTGGTAGACGGCTCGGAACTAATCGAATTCATCTGTCACGAGAACCAGACGTTTTTGAAGAACACGGGCCGGGAGCCCAGGACGGACCCCGCTCAGCGGTAGTGCGCGCCCGCTAACCTGGCTTAGCTAAACCGGGTGAACGTTCGAAATCTCTATTTCACGCGCCCCTTGAAGCCTTGGGCAAGCGTCCAGGAGCCTGAGCCAAAGCAACAGAAGCCAGAAGACCGTACACGACTGTTAGTAGCGGCAGATTGATTTTCATAGACAGAATCCCCTCTCGTAAGTATTTGATAACTCAATTTACACGAGCCACTCTAATAAAGTTCGTTTTGCCCGCAATGTGAAGCGGTACTCCTCCGGTGATGATGACCTGTTGGCCGGATTCCACGTAGCCGGCGCGTCGCGCCGCCTCGATGGAAAAGCGGATCACATCCTCGCTGCTGTCCGCTGGCGGAATCAGGACGGGCACAACGCCCCAACAAAGCGATAGAAAATCGAGAGCCGCTTCGTTGCACGTGGTTGCCAGAATGGGTTGCTTGGGCCGGAAGCGCGACACAAGACACGCCGTCGATCCGGACCACGTGGGCGTAATAATGGCCGCAGCCCCGACTTCCTTCGCAATGAAATAGCTTGCCCGGCTGATCGCGTCGCTGGCGCCGCCTTCGATCGGGATATTCTCGAATTTCAATTCGTCCAGCGCAGCTTCGGCGGACCGCGCTATGCGGTCCATCATCATGACGGCCTCGGCCGGATATCTTCCGGCAGCGGTCTCCTCGGAAAGCATGACCGCATCGGTGCCATCCAGAATCGCGTTTGCGACGTCGTTGGCTTCGGCGCGTGTCGGGCGCGGGTTGTCGACCATTCGCTGAAGCATCTGCGTGGCGGTGATGACGGGCTTTCCGCGAGCATTGCATTTCCGGATTATCGATTTTTGCACAAGCGGGACCTTCTCCAGATCGATCTCGACCCCAAGATCACCGCGCGCCACCATCACGGCTTCGGATGCCGCCAGGATGCTGTCGATATTGTCGACAGCCTCATGCTTTTCAATCTTCGCGATGATCGGAATGTTTCCTTCACGATCTTTGATGACCTTCTTGCAAGCGAGGACATCGCCGGCTCCCCGGACGAAGCTCAGAGCAATCGCGTCGACGCCCTCTTCCAGACCGGCGAGAATGTCCTCGCGGTCTTTTTTCGTCAGCGAATCCAGATGAACTTGCGAAGCGGGCAGGTTGATGCCTTTGTGCGAGCTCAATTGGCCGCCAACGATGACCCGGCAGTAAATATCAGGTGAAACGATTTTCTCAACGCGCAGCTCGATGTTGCCGTCGGCGAGCAGGATGGGATCGCCGGTCTTCACTTCGTGGGGCAGGCTCTTCAGCGAAACCGATACGCGTTTACTGTCGCCCGCGGCGTCATTGGCTGTCAAAACGAATTCTTGTCCCGCTTGGAGCTGGACAAATCCATTTTCAATCGCGCCGATCCGGATCTTCGGTCCTTGCAGGTCTTGAAGAATCGCCACCGGCTTGTTCAATACTTTTCGAACGCGCTTGATCTTCCGCACCAGATCGCGCTGGTACTCGGGCGTCCCGTGTGAAAAATTCACGCGGGCCACATTCATTCCCGCGGCGATCAGTTTGGCGAGCATTTCTTCGGAATCCGACGCCGGACCGATGGTGCAAACAATCTTTGTTCGCCGCATCACTTCTTCGAATCCTTCTGCAGTCCGCCGAGCCGCTGGAGAGTTGCGTTTACTTCCGGCGCTTCGGGCCGAATACGCTGCGCTTCTTCGGCCGCGGCGATCGCCTCTTTGGTATGCCCCATTTTTTCGTATGCCATAGACAAGACCATGTAGGCGTCAAAGGAACGAGCGTCGATCTCGAGGGCACGGCTGAGGCTATCGATGGCATTATCCGTATCGCCTTGTTCCAGGTAGATTCTGCCTTTCGCGACAGCAGCTATGGAATTGGCCGGATTGATTTCGAGCGCCCGGTCATAATTTTCCAAAGCTTGTTTCCAGGCATGCTGGTGTACGTAGAAGTTGGCCGCGTTCGCATAGACGGCTTCATTCTCCGGGTCTGTCCGCATGGCCTGTTCCAGAAGCGGCAGTGCGCGATCCGCTTGTCCCGAATTGCTGTAGATCAGGGCGAGATTGTTCATCGCTTCGAACGTGAGCGGGCTTTCCTTGATCGCGCGCTGGTAAAGCTCGGCGGCCTTGCTTGTTTGGCCCAGTTGATCGTAAAGCCATGCGAGATTGTAGACGTAACCAGCATGGTTGGGTTCCAGCTTGACCGCGGTTTCCATGAAACCAAGAATGGTCCGAGGATCTTTTGGTTCGCTGGCAAGCGCGAGGCTTGCCAGACGCGACGGCGGCTCCCCACTTTTCGGATAAAGGTTGCGCGCAAGTTCGATGTAACGGCGGGCATCATCGATTCGGTTTAGCCGTTGGTATGCAGTACCGATCGTCATCAACGCGTCGAAATTATGGGAATCGTCGTTGAGGACCTTTAACGCTTCCTCGGCCGCTCTGTTGTAGAACGAGCCATCGTAAATGGCGGCATAGCGATAAATGAACGCACGGACAAGCGGTTCGGCTTTCGGCAGCAGGTCCTCCAGCCGCGCGAGAATGAAATAATCCGTTTCGACGCGTTCGGCACGATAGGCTTCCTGCCAATGCTTAGTGTCTCCTGTTATTGCCGCAAGCGAGACTTCTGCGGACAGTTTGTGCACGCGTGCGGCTGATGACCGGCGATAGGCCTGGATAGCGTCATCTTTCCGGCCGAGCATCCAATATGCCTTTCCAATCTCGAGATCCGAGACGGCAGCACCCTTGTATTTCCGCGCCGCGTCGATGGCTGCTTCGAAACGGGACACCTTGACCAGATTCTTGACCAGTTCCGGAACCAGATCCGTCCGTGACGGCTCGCGCTCGAGGGCCAATTGGGTTTCCAGTATCGCGCGCTCGACGGCATTACGTTCGTACCGAATCTGGGCGTCATAGGCGCGGGCAAACTGGCCCTGGCGAAGGAAGAATCGGACGGCGAGGTCCTGAATCGGCTTTGCCGTCGTTCGCGCACGATCCAGCTCCGCCTGAAACTTGCCGGGCTGATCGAAATCAAAATAGATATGCAAAAGAAGATCGGTAGCAAGCGGATTGCCGGGGTCGATTTCGCGTGCTTTCAAGGCGGCTTTTTCTGCTTCATCAAGATTCCGCTGCAGCCATTGGGCGCGGCCCAATGTGATCCAGGCATCGGCAGACCGCTTCTCGATTTCTGTTGCGCGTCTGGCTTCGTCGATTGCTTTCTGTGTATCGCCGAGTTCGATGTAAGACGATGCTAGTCCGATCCACGGATCGGATCCTCGCGGACGTTCTTTGATCGCTTCTTCGAATTCCTCGATGGCGGCCTTATAGAGGTGAAGCTTCAAGTACGCGGCTCCAAGATAGGAATGGGCCTGCGGACCTGCTTTTTGAGAGTTGGAAATGTCGCGTAGCGTCTGCAGCGCCGCTAAATAATTCTCCGTATACAACTGCGCGCGTCCGCGGGCCAGCCGGTAGTCGGTTTCCGTTGGCCTATTGAAGAAGGAAAGGAGAATGGCGGTGGCGAGCGTGGCAGCGATGAGGACACTGCCGATGAGAAGATATCGCTTCATCAATGGAACATTATAGATGTTGCGGGATCAATCGCTATTCCAGTCCTCGCAGAGAGGAGAATTCTTTTGTTTCGTATATACTGCCGCCAGGGGGTCACGTGATACAGAAGGGTGTAAAAATCGAGCCGCCGTCCGGGAAACTGGGTGTTCTGATTCCGGGATTGGGTGCAGTGAGTACGACATTCATCGCCGGTGTCGAAGCTATTAAGAAGAAAATCGCCCAGCCCGTCGGATCTCTTACGCAGCTTGGGACCATACGCCTCGGTAAGAGGACGGAACGGCGAGTCCCGAAAATCCAGGATTTCGTGCCGCTGGCCTCGCTCGACAGCCTTGTTTTTGGCGGCTGGGATATTTACGAAGACAACTGTTACGAAAGTGCCGTCAAAGCTGGCGTGCTGGACAAGGAACTTCTGGAGGCGGTCCGGCCTCAGATCGAAAAAATCAAGCCGTGGCGAGCCGTTTTCAGTCACGACTACGTCAAAAGATTGCAAGGCCCGAATGTCAAGTCCGGCAAGAACAAAATGGACCTTGCCGAACAACTAATGGACGACATCGAGCAATTCCGCAAAACGAATAAGCTTTCTCGACTGGTTATGGTCTGGTGCGGCAGCACCGAAGCCTATTTGAAGCCGGAGGTTGTGCACGGCTCTATTGAGACGTTCGAGAAAGGACTTCGTGATAACGACGCCTCAATCTCACCGAGCATGGTCTACGCCTATGCGGCCTTGTGCAAGCGGATACCGTTCGCCAACGGAGCCCCGAACTTGACCGTGGACATCCCCGCGCTGACGCAGCTGGCCCAGGAAAAAGGTTCGGCTATTTGCGGCAAGGATTTCAAAACCGGTCAAACTCTGATGAAGACCATCATTGCTCCCGGTTTGAAATCGCGCATGTTGGGCCTGAGTGGATGGTTCTCGACGAATATTCTTGGAAATCGAGACGGAGAAGTTCTGGACGATCCCGATTCGTTCAAAACGAAGGAAGAGAGCAAGCTGTCGGTGCTGGATCAAATTTTGCAGCCGCAGCTTTACCCCGACCTTTATAAGGATTTCACGCACAAGGTGCGGATCCACTATTACCCGCCGCGCGGAGATAACAAAGAAGGATGGGACAACATCGACATCTACGGCTGGCTCGGTTATCCCATGCAGATCAAAATTAATTTCCTGTGCCGCGACAGCATTCTGGCTGCGCCCATCGTTCTAGACCTGGTCCTATTTCTGGACCTGGCCCAACGATGCGGCATGCGTGGCATTCAGGAATGGTTGAGTTTCTACTTCAAGAGCCCAATGCATGCTGCAGGTCTGTATCCGGAGCATGACTTGTTTATTCAGTTGATGAAACTTAAGAACACCCTGCGGTACCTGAAAGGAGAGGATCTCATTACCCATTTGGGAATGGAGTACTACGACTAAGGAATTGTTTTACATTCAATTCGTTGCTTGCCTGACAAAAGTTCGAGTAGTATTTGACTTCTCTAAGAGCGGAAATCCTTGGAGTTTCTAAGGAGGTTAACTTTCAATGAGACGAACCGGTTATCTGGAATTGTCAATGTCCATAGTGTTGGTACTGGCATTGGCGGCGGCAGCGCTGCCCGGTTTTGGACAGGCGGCGCAAGCCAAGCAGCCGCAAGCGAAGACGCAGGCCGAGTACAACGCATACAAGGCCCTCTATGACGAGCAAAATCCGCAAAAGAAGGCTGAACTGGGTGAGAAATATCTGACGGAATTCAAGGAATCCGACTTCATCGGAAACACCTATACGATGATCGTCGGCGCCTATACGCGGGCGCAAAACTGGGCGAAGGTTATCGATGCAGCCGATCGGGCCGCGGCAAGTCCGGTCGCTGACAATAAGTTGAAGGCATTCGCTTACGCCAATGCGATGGTGGCCGCGCAAAATATGAACCAGATCGATAAGGTTCTCAGTTATGGCGACAAGGTCCTGGCCATTGATCCGAATGATCTGAATACGATGATCACTCTTTCTGCCGCGATCCCCGCAAAGTTGCCCGCTGACGAAGCCGGCAAGAAGGCTGCTTTGGACAAAGCAGAAGGGCTGGGAAGAAAGGCGCTTGCTGGTATCCAGCCTCTGCTGGCGCAGGCCCAGGGGGACCAGAAGAAGCAAATTGCCCAGATCGAAAGCCAGCTTCGCGGGACGTTGGGATTGATTGCGTACAACCGGCCGGACTATACCAAGTCGATCGAAGAATATGAGTCCGCTCTAAAGGGAAACCCCAAAGATGATGTCGCTCATTTCTATCTGGGCGCGGACTATCAGGCGTTGACTGCACAGGCATCCAGGGCATATCAGGACGCCGTCAAAGCGGAAAACGATGCGAAGACCGCAAAAGCCGAACAGCCGACGATCGACGATCTGGCCGCCAAACGCCAAGGTCTCGAGAATGACGTTCGGGAAAAAAGAGACAAGGCCATCGAGGAATACGCGATTGCGGCTGCCATCGGCGGCATTGTCGCTCAAGATGCCAAAAATGCGCTTCAAAAGCTGTGGCAAGCCAAGAACGACAGCCTGAACGGAATGGACGAGTTCATCGCCCAGAAGAAGCAGCAACTCGGTCAGTAGAAATTCGGGAACGGCCACCAAAAGGCACAAAAGACACAGAAAGCTTTTGTGCCTTTTTGTGGCTTACTTCAAGGTTTCGGTGTGCGATATCGTTTTCTGCGCCAGTTCAATTCCCGCCTTATCGAATTCATCTTTAACCCGACGCCGCCATTCCCGTAAAACATCCGCGTGTTTAAACGGTGGTGTTTTAACGATCGACCGGATCGTGACTCCCGAGTCGTCGAGCTTCTCCACCCCCAATACCACCGGCTGCTCCAATATACGGTCCGGCCAATCTTGCGCGAGGCGCGCGCCTATTCTTTGAAGCACATCAAAAACTCGGGCTAATTCTTCCTTAAGAGGCACGGTGACGTCGAGCACGGCGCGGGACCAACCTTTAGTCATAACGATGAGGTTTTGAATATTTCCATTAGGAACGACGTACACCTGGCCTTCCAGATTTCGCAGGACGGTTGCCCGCAAAGTCATCCGTTCAACGACGCCCGTAAAATCGCCGATTTTCACAACATCACCGATGCCGAACTGGTCTTCAAACAGAATGAAAAAGCCCGATATCACATCCTTGACGAGGCTCTGGGCTCCAAATCCGACGGCCAAGCCTACAATACCGGCACTGGCGAGCACCGGACCGATGTTGAATCCAAGTTCCGAGCTGATGGTCAATACGACAACTAATATGAGTATTGTCTTGGTGACACTGCGAATAATTTGACGCAGTGTTGCAGTGCGCTGTTCGACACGCGCAACACCCAGGACATCGCTGGAAGGAATCAGCAGGCGTAACCGGTTTAAGGCGGCGTCGATCAACTTGAGGATGATATAGCCGGCAATGAGCACCCACCCGATGCGAAACGCGGGAATCAGAGTGGGGGCATAGAGCCGTCTAAGGATCTCGGCGAGCGACTGAGGCATTTTCGGTTAGTGTATCATGGGCAAAATATGGTCCGGAAAAGTCGAGAAAACCCATCTCACGTTCTATCGATCATTCTCGCCGGCGGCGCAGGCAAGCGGCTATTTCCCCTCACGAAAGATCGCTCCAAACCCGCGGTGCCGCTCGGAGGAAAGTACCGGTTGATTGACGTCCCGATCAGCAACTGCCTCAACTCCGGTCTGAAGAAAATTTTTGTGCTGACGCAATTCAACTCGGCGTCCCTGAATCACCACATCGCTTACACGTACCGCTTCGACCCATTTGCGGAAGGCTTCATTGAAGTGCTTGCAGCCGAGCAGACGATGACGAATCCGAACTGGTTTCAGGGAACGGCCGACGCCGTCCGCCAGCATCTCCATCGATTCACGGCGCGCGAAAACGATTACCAATTGATTCTGTCCGGCGATCAACTGTACCGGATTGATTTCCATAAGGTCTTCGAAAGTCACTGGAAACGTGGCGCCGACGTCACGATATGCGTGATCCCGAAGAGCGAATCGGCTGCATCCAACTTCGGGCTGATGAAGCTTGGCCCCGACGGCCGCGTCGAACTATTCCGGGAAAAACCGAAGGGCGACGCGTTGAGAGAAATGCGGACGGACACCGCGGCGTTGGGTTTGACTCCCGAAGATGCGGCGAAGCGTCCGTATCTAGCGTCGATGGGAATCTATCTGTTCAAGAACAGCGTTCTGGTGGACCTGCTGGCCGACGCTTCGATGATCGACTTCGGATATCAGGTGATCCCACGGTCCATCGAGAAATTCGATGTCTACGGCTTCCTCTTCGACGGTTACTGGGAGGATCTCGGAACTATCGAGGCGTTTTATCGAGCCAATATGGATCTCACCAGCAGCGATCCCCACTTCAATTTCCATGACATGACCGCCCCGATATACACCCGTGCGCGCTTCCTGCCCTCGACACGCTTTGAACGATGTGAAATTCGGGAGTCGATCATCTCGGAAGGCTCGATCCTGAACGGCATCCGAATTCTCAATTCTGTCGTCGGCATTCGCAGCCAAATCGGCGAAGAGGCCGAACTCGAGCGCGTGATGATGATGGGCGCGGATTTCTACGAGGATGAAGAAGATCTTCAGTACAACCGGGAATTGGGTATTCCCGATATTGGAATCGGGAAAGGCTCAGTCATCCGGAGTGCGATTATCGATAAGAACGCACATATCGGCGAAAACGTCCGAATCATCAACGAAGAGCGCCTCCAGAACTTCGATGGACCCGGATACTACATTCGAGACGGAATTGTTATCGTGCCGAAAAATGGTGTCTTGCCCGTGGGAACGGTGATTTAATCCAACTCCGGATTCGTGGCGTGGCAAGTCAGGCACGTCACGGGGCCCTTCAATTTCGCTTTAGCGGCAAATTCATCGCTATTGAGACGTTCCACCCACTTCTTCATCAATCCCGCCATGAACTGTTTGTCTTTCTCGAAATCGTCGACCATCGGATTGCGTATCTTTGGGATCTTGCTGAAATCGATTTGGCCCGAGACATGGCAATCCGTGCACCATACGCGCCCATCAACCGGATCTTTCAGCGGCGACTGCCAGCTCGGATTCGGATGTTTGTTTTGTGGTGTGCTGTAGAGCGCTTCCACCCACATATGCATGAAATAGGCCTTTACAAACGGCGGCACCTGCGACTTCTCTTCGGCGCTTGGTCTGGCAAGAGGCGTTGCATTGGTATCCGCTACGGGTTTGGGCGAATCTTCCAGTCGTTCACCAGAGTTGACGACTTCCATATTTTGGCTGCAGCTGGCCAGGAGCACGGCAAGTGTGCCAATCCAAATCAGAGAACGCAATTTCATATCAATGGCCTTTGAATCGTGGCTGGCGTTTCTCGAGAAACGCCGTTACCCCTTCGAGGAAATCTTCGCTATAAAAACATTTCAACTGCGCTTCGGTTTCTCGCGCGAAAGCAGCTTCAAGATCTGAGTTCAAGCTCCCGTAAATGGATTCCTTTGCGAGCCGCAACACTCCGGGAGGATTCTTTGCCATTTTTTCAGCTTGGCTATCCACTGCGTGTAGAAGCTCATGGTGTGGCACGACGGCATTGACAAGTCCGATTTTCTCAGCCTCTTGTGCGGAAATCATCGTTCCCGTAAAAACCAGCTCACATGCCTTTGCCGTGCCCACCAGCTTCGGAAGAAACCAACTTCCTCCCCAGTCCGGATGTAATCCGATGAGAGCAAAACTTGGACCGAAAGTCGCCTTATCCGACGCGATTCGAATATCACAACCCAGCGCAAAACTCAGGCCGGCTCCCGCGCAGGGACCATTCACTGCTGCGATTACCGGCTTGCCAAGCGAGCGCATAGCGCGTGTGATTTTCTGCCCGTAAGAGAGGATGTTTCGGAACCCGGATTCGTCCTTATTGTCACGAAGTTGCTTCAGGTGTTGAATGTCACCTCCGGCCGAAAAGGCCCGCCCTTCCCCCGTTACAATGACGGCCCGGATGTCATCGTCTCTAGCGATCTTCTCGAGCGCATCGAGGATTTCTTCGCGCATTGGCCCGCCGAACGCATTCAACTTTTCAGGCCGATTGAGTTTGATCGTGGCAATCGAATCGGCGGTTGAAAAAATAATTGTTTGATACATAACAGGGGCTTAGCACCCCGGGGCGTGGCTCACCTTCATCTCTTTAAACTGTTTGTTCTGAACCTTCACGGCCAGATCCAAAACGGCTTCAACTGCGCTGCGTGCCTGGGCCTGAAGCTCGGGGGTCGTCGCATACTTTTCGAGAACCGTGCGGCCGAGGCGGACGTGCCATTCTTCGTCAGGCTGTATGCTTTCCCGATAGAGCTTCGCAGTCGCACGATCGCCGGCGGCTTCGCAAAACTCAATGAACTGCTCGTTTTTTTTCAATGCGAGCGACTCGCGCGTGAACTGTGCGGCGCCGATGCGTTCGACTGTCGTTTTGAAACCTGCCAGAAGTTGGAACATCGGGCCGTAACCATCCGCCGAAGGATTGAATCCGGCCAGATCGGCTCCCATCTTCGTCAAATGGTCTTCAATGAGCTTGTAATGTTTGGCTTCGTCTCCGACTTGGCGGGCCAACGCGAGCTTCACTTCAATTTCGGGTGTGGTCGGGATCCAGACCGCGGCGATTTCGCTGGCCTCCAGTTCATTTTTCAGGGCCATCTTCAGACGCCGCACAATTTCCAGGCGATCGACCGCCCCAATTTCCGGCTCTTTGAGGAGATCCAAGCCGGCAAGTCTCTCGTGGACGTGGGCTTCGAGCTGTTTAACGAACTGATGCGTCGAGGTCATAGAGTTTCGATTATACCCTGTGCTATCTTGTCGGCGTGTCGCTATCCAGAAGGCAGTTTTTCAGGCGTCTAGTACGGCCAGGCGAGAAGACCCGTGAAGAACGGCAGGGCCGCTACGACGCGATGGACACTTACGTCCGGACCAGTCTGCTTCCGTACGATTTCTCGCTGACGGCCGAGCAGGAAGCCGAACTCTTTCGGGCTGTCCGCACAGCTCTCGAAGAAACTGCCGACGAGGAACTGTTTTCTTCCGTTATCTGGTTCAAGGTGGACGAGGTCGTGGACGGCAAAATTCGTCCGTGGCGGGATGCCATTCAATTAAATGAACAGCTTAACCGCCTGAAGGAACTGCGCGGCTCGGCAGCCGACTACGTCAGCACATTCTTGAACGGACAGGCCACTCCCGCAGCGATCGACCAGTTGAAACAGCATTTCGGCATTCAGGATGCTAAAGGGCTGGAAGTGGAACTGAGAAAGCGGATCGAGGAATGGCTCTCTGGAGTCGAGGATAGCGAACTCCTGCAGTATGACGTCGTAAGCGTGAAGGACCTTGTCTTTGCACAGCTTCGGTCGTGGTGCTAAACTGGTAGGTTTCCACGTACCTGATTGAGCCAGTTCGTGAGTGGTACAAAGGCATGCGTTCTATCGATGTAAAGAAATACAAAGATATTCTCGAAAAGAAAAAGGAAGGCTTGATGGCTTCCGCGCCCGCTCGAACCCCGCCTACAGAACCGGGCTCGAAGAGCGGCGATTGGATCGACCAGTCCAGCCAAGAAAACGACGTTCACGTCCGGCTTGCTCTCAAACAAACCGATGCCAAACTCCTCCGGGCCATCGACGAAGCCATCCATCGCATCGAACAGGGTGCTTACGGAATCTGCATGGAGTGCGAAAATGAGATCGCGCCCGCCCGCCTTGACGCTGTCCCGTGGACCCGCGTCTGCATTGACTGCAAGGCCAAGCAGCAAGGTTAGTTAGAGGCTCAGGCACATCCGGCCCAAATGGGCGGTCACAGACCGCCCCTACAGCAGGGAAATCAACACTGTAGGCGCGGTCTGTGACCGCGCAACCCCCGTTCGGCACAGTTTCGCGACAGAAACTGTCTAGTGTCGAGCGGCCTCGGCCGCATCGCCCGGCTGCGCCTGATTTAAAGCTTCGAGCGCGTCCATTGCCGTCGTAACGTACGGAACCGCCGCCACTTCGCTCGCCAGACTCAGGCTTTCTTGATACAAGGCTCGCGCTGATTCGTAATTGTTTTGGTCCATCATCAGTTGGCCGAGGCTTTGTAGCGAACCGATAATGCCGACTTTTTCGTCGAGGCCCCTGCTCAAAGCGAGACTTTCCTCGAAGCAGGATCGCGCGCGGTCGATCTCCTTCTGAGACATCGCCAGCTTACCGAGTTCCGCCAGCGAAGCTGCGACGCCCAGATCATTACCAACCTTTTTGAAGATTTCCAAAGCTTCATTTGCGTTCTTCTCGGCGCCTGCATAGTCGCGTCTTTTGACGCGAACCGAAGCCAGGTTGTTCAAACAAGGCGCGATGCCACGCTCGAAGCCCAGCTTCCGGAGCAGCGACAGCGCTTCCCAAAAGAACGGTTCTGCCCTTTCGTAATCTCCCTGATACAGATACGCGTTTCCCAGGTTGTTCAGGGTTGCAGCGATACCGCGCTGGTCGCCGAGTTCCCTTCGTATGGCGAGACTTCCCTCGTAATGCCGGGTGGCTTCGTCATATCGTCCCAGTTGGCATGCGAAATTGCCACAACTGTTCAGCGCCCATGAACGGTCAAACTGGCGGACACAATCGGGAGAAATAACGCGCAACAGACAAGTCAATCCTTCTTCCCAGTTGCCCCGCACTAACCAGAAGCGGGACAACGCCAATGCGAGTTGCAGTTGCGCTGTTCGAAACTGGCTTTCCTCTACATTCCATGTCAGTGCCGCGCGAAAGTTTTCCTGCTCGGCATCGAGGCGCTCGAGCCATTTGCCCTGTGCTGGACCCGAAAGCTCTTTATCTGCGGTTTGGCCGAGTTTCAAAAAGAAATTCAAGAACCGCCTCTGCACGGCGGCCACTTCGCCCGAATCCCGGAGGCGGTCAAAGGCGTACTCGCGAATTGTTTCCAACATGCGGTAGCGCGGAGTTCCTTCGCTTTGTTCAAGAATGAGCAGTGATTTATCGACCAGTCTGGACACTGAATCCAAGACATCCATGGAATCCTGATCCGGACCTTCGTATACCGATTCAGCCGCTTCGAGCGAAAAGCTTCCATAAAACAAGGAAAGCCGCCGGAACAGAACGCCTTCGATTCCGCCAAGCAGGTGATAGCTCCAATCGATGGCGGCGCGCAGTGTTTGGTGGCGCGGCAAAGCGGTTCGGCTCCCGCCGGTCAGCAATCGGAACCGATCATTCAAACGAAGCGCAATTTCTTCAGGCGAAATCATTTTCACCCGTGCCGCAGCAAGCTCAATAGCCAGCGGAATACCGTCGAGCCTTCGGCAAATTTTGGCGACGGCTGGCGCATTTCCGGCGGTCAATTGAAAATCTGGAACGACGGATGTGGCGCGATCCACGAACAGCCGGACAGATGGGATCTCTGCCAGTTTCTCGAAGGAATCCAAAGGTTGGGCCGGCGGCACTGGGAGAGAGGGGACGCGCCAGGTCGTCTCACCGGCAACAGCAAGGGCTTCACGGCTCGTTGCGAGAATATGAAGCTCCGGACACGCCTTCAGAAGCTTCTCTGCCAGCACAGCGCAGGCGCCCACGATTTGCTCGGGTCTCGATTGCGAGCTACCGCGAAACTGATCGACCTCGGCGAGCATCGCCTGCGTGATCTTATCCGTCCCGAGCACATCTTCCAGTACGTTGAACGCGGATTGCGTGAAGACTTCCCTCTGCTGCGGTCGCTGAGCGCCTTTGCTCACAACCTGCCGGG
>WNGK01003758.1_pt1 | contig 19888 bp, 20 predicted proteins | sample 5400601 | NCBI WGS metagenome assembly WNGK01 (sample SAMN13153376, study PRJNA577476) | soil metagenome | isolation source: 60 cm soil or saprolite under Garry oak tree replicate 1 | place: USA:California | collected 2016-06-15
CAACCCTCTCAGGCAACTTCGGTCTCGGCCTGGGGAAGAACACAACCGCGCGGCTCATTCTGCGCGGAGACTTTGGGAGAGTCGGCACGCCGGGAGCAACAGCCTTTGAACGCCCCGACAGCGACGCCTTTTTCCGTAAGTCGGACGGTTACGCCGCCTTTGCGCTGCAAAACAGAACGTCGTCACGGTGGAATCAAAGCCTAACCTACACGTTTGCCCGAACGCGGCAAGTGTCTCGCGACCTATTCGTGGATCCGCCGTACACGCCGACGTTCGAAGGCCACACTGCGCCATTCCAGTTTTCTGATTTTCCCTTTGACTTCCTAAATGACGCCAAGCGCCAACACTTGGATTATCAGAGCGACGTGACTTTGGGCAGCGTCGGTCGCTCCACCGGGCAGCATCTCGTAACACTGGCCTTCGATTGGGATGGAGAACATGCCTTCCTCGATGACCGTCTCAACTCACCGACGATGCCTACGCGCGCGGAGCGCAACAACTTCGGCGGCACCTTTCAGGACCAGGCAATCTGGGGTCGCTTCGCACTGACGAATGGATTTCGCGTTGAAGACAACGGTAGCTTCGGCAGAACCGTCGTTCCCCGCAGCTCAGCGAGCTATCTCGTCCGTCAACATGGAAACGCCTTCGGCGCAACGCGGCTGAAGTTCAATTTCGGTCTTGGCATAAAAGAGCCGACCTTTACTCAATCGTTCAGCCCTTCTCCATCCTTCGCGGGAAATCCGGACCTGCGTCCGGAGCGGGCGCGCAGCTTCGATTACGGCATCGAGCAGCGGCTTTTGGGCGACCGTCTGAAAGTGGAATTAAACGGCTTTAACAATCTGTATCGCGAAATCATCGCTTCCCAAACCGTAAGCTTCGTGCCCTTTCGAACGACATTTTTCAACTTGGCACAGAGCAGAGCGGACGGCGCCGAAATCATTATCGAATCTGCGCTGCGAAAGGGCATCCGTCTTGGCGGCAATTATACGTTTTTACAAGGTGTGGTTGAGCGCAGTTCGCGGCCGACTAGTCCGGTGTTCCGGCAGGGGCAAGAGCTTTTCCGCCGACCCAAGCATTCGGGCTCTATCTTTGCGACCTGGGATTGGCGACAGTTCACAGTCACGTCAAATGCGATTTTCGTCGGACAGCGAGTAGACAGCGACTTCTCGTCCCTAGTGCCGCCAATCATCTCTGACCCGAGCTATACCAAATGGGATATCGGTTGGAACTACCGTTCCGTTCACCACATCACCTATTTCGGAATTTTCGAGAACGTGCTGAACCAGCGCTACATGGAGGCGCTCGGTTTTCCGGCTTTGCGGGCTTCGTACCGTGCCGGAGCGCGGTTCACTTTCTGAGGGATGACGAATGCGAATCGTTTCCTTGCTGCCGAGCGCAACCGAGACTTTGTGCGCATTGGGTCTTGCTGACGAGATCGTCGGCATTTCGCACAAGTGCGATTTCCCCAGCCACATCACGAATCGTCCGCGCCTAACGAGGAGCGCATTGCGCGAGGACTTGTCCAGTGACGAGATTCATCGTCGCGTGCAGGAGAGCGCGGCGGGCCGGGCCAGATTGTATGAGTTGGACACCGAGTTACTGGCGAGGTTGCAGCCCGATCTGGTTGTGACGCAAGACCAATGTTCAGTCTGCGCCGTGGGCAAGAATGATGTCGAGGAGGCCATGAGATCCAGCGCGTGCCAAGCGCGCGTGGTTGTGCTCCGTGCGACTCGCTTCGCCGAAGTGATGGAGGACATTGTCACGCTGGGCTCTGCGACAGGACGCGAGGAAGCGGCAACCTCCTTAGTAGGGGGAATGCGAGCGCGGCTTAGCGACGTTCGGCGCCGAACCGCCCAGGCACGCCGCCCGAAGGTGTTCTGCCTGAGCTGGTTCAACCCTTTGATGGCGGCCAGCCATTGGATGACAGATCTTGTCGAGCTTGCCGGCGGATTTGACGGTCTTGGGGCCAGCGACGGTGCTTCCGCACCGCTCGATCTCAACCAACTGCGCTTCTACGATCCCGAAGCGATCTTTCTGATGCCATGCGACTTTGGCCTGGAGAGGACGAGCAAGGAATGGCAAGACCCAGCGATACAAGCGCTGTGTGGTGAATTGCGAGCTGCCAAGAATGGTTGCGTTTATGCGGTCAAGGGCAGCCTTTTTCATCGGCCTGGGCCACGGCTGGTAGATGGCGTGGAATTATTGGCGAGCGCGTTGCATCCGCTGCGCGTGCGGCACACCCATAGCTCGGAATCAATCCGGAAGGTCGGATGATGCTTCCCAGGCTCAAAGCATCGTTGGTTGGCGTCGGACCCGGCTCTCCGGAACTGGTGACGCCCGCGGCGCGCCGCGCAGTCGAAAGTGCCGGTGTCGTCCTGGGCTGGGACCTGGATTTGAAGCCGGTCGAGGACTGCCTGAAGGGCAAGAAGGTCTTCCTCCAGGACGTGAAGAATTATGTCCGCGCCACTCGGGCGGCTGTCCGCGAAGCCAAGACACGGCGCGCTTCGTTGGCAATTCCTCGCGTGGGAGATCCTTGTCTGTCCTCAGGTCTCAAAGGCCTGCTGCGTGCGCTGGAAGGTTTTCGAGTGGAGATTATTCCAGGTATCAGCTCGATCCAACTGGCAGCGGCGTTAGCACGGGTGAACATCGATGAAAGTGTCCCGATTAGTTTTCACAGCTTCGGCAACCCTGAGGACAAAAAGCAATTCATGCTGGAGTGTTGGCGGCAAGAAAGACACTTGATCGTGTTGGCCAGTCCTGACTTGATGCCTGGCCCTATGTCTGAGTGGCTGATACAGCAGGGTGTTTCGCCAACGGTTCGGACGGTGGTCGGTTCGTTTCTTACCCATACACAACAGAAGATCGTGCGGACAGGGCTTGGCCGGTTGCGAGGCCGAGAATTTCCCTGGCTGAGCATTACGGTGGTTATCAATCCTGCCGTCGCGAGTCTCGAAGAAGAACATCAGCAATGGCGTCGATGGCGGCGCACTCAATCACGCAGGAAAAGGAGCAGTGTATGAGCTATTTAGTGATTTTGTTGGCGGTATTGACACGCTTCATACCGCATATGCCTAACTTCTCACCAGTATTCGCAGCGCTCCTGTTTGGCGGTGCGCACCTAAGGCGTCGGGACGCAATCTGGTACCCAATTGCGGTCTTGGCAGCGAGCGATGTTGTGCTGACAACTGTCGTGTACCGGATGAGAATCGGATGGGGTCATAGCATTACATTGCTCGGTTTCGCTGCAGTGGCGTTGATCGGCTACTGGCTCCGCAAACACGAAACAGTTGCCAGGGTCGGCGTCGCTGCCTTGGCTGGGCCGACGGCGTTCTTCCTCATGAGCAATTTCGGTGTTTGGCTTGGCGGACACTCATCCCGCATGTATCCGGCCACGTGGGATGGCTTGATTACGTGCTATGTGGCGGCACTGCCGTTTTATCGGAATTCGCTGCTAGCGAGTGTGGTGTATACCGCGTTGTTATTCGGCGCAAACGAAATCTACCGCAGGAGGCACATTGGGAATGCAACCACAGCTCACGCAAGCTGAGCAAAGCTCGCAGGCGATACGCCTTCGGGAACTTCTCGAAGACGCGGTGAGGCGTTCCACGGCCGACGGCATTCTGCTCTCGGGAGGCCTGGATACGAGCATCGTATCCGTGCTGGCCGCGCAGCACGGCCGCAAATTGCAGGCCGTATCTGTATCGGTCGCCGATGTCATCAGCCCGGACGAGCCGTTCACGAAGTTGATCGCTGATCGCTGCGGCTTCAGCCTGCGGGTTTTGCGGCCCAGCTTGGCAGATCTCATTGCGGCCATGCCCGCAGTGATGCGTGTTCTTGGGGGATTCGACCCTATGGAACTGCGCAACAGCGCGGTAACGTGGTTGGCATTACATGCCGCGCATGAGGCAGGCATCACTGCAGTTTTCACCGGCGATGCCGCTGATGAGCTTTTCGCAGGCTATAGCTACATCTTCAACATGCCCGCGGAGCAAGTCCGCCCCTATCTCGACTTCCTGAATGGCGTCATGCGCTTCAGCTCGATTCCAATGGGCGCAAATCTCGGCGTGCGGTCGCAATTGCCCTATGTCGATTCCGCAGTTCGCGACTTTGCGTTGACCATGTCTCGTGATGATCTGATCGGCGAGCGCGAGGGCCAGCGTTTCGGGAAAAAGGTTCTGCGCGAGGCGTTCGCCGACTTGTTGCCGGAAGAAATTACTTGGCGCGTCAAGACCCCAATCGAATATGGGTCAGGCAGTCACGCACTGCAGAAGTTCGTTACTGATTCAGTTTCAGACGACGAATTCGAGACGGCACGCGTTCAACTGGCCGCCGAGGATGGCATATCGCTGCGGGACAAGGAACAGTTTTTCTATTACCGAATCTATCGGACGACTTTGCCCCGGCCTCGTGAGCAGGTCGGCGGGGCGAAGCGTTGTACTGCCTGCGGGGGGCGGTCGAGAGAGCCGAACAGAAGTATTGCCGTGTCTGTGGCGCTTATCCGTGTTGAGAGCAGCCTATGTCCAAACCAAAGGCGGCGGTCTCATGGAGCGGGGGCAAGGATAGCTATCTGGCGCTGCATCGGGCGGCTGGCTTGTTCGATATCAAGGCGCTTCTGACGATGTTCACAGAAGACGGAGCTCGTAGCCGATCTCACGGCTTGCGTCCTGAGGTAGTGGCTCGACAAGCGAGCCTGCTGAATCTGTCGTTCGTGAACGGCCGAGGCTCTTGGAAAACGTATGAAGAAGAATTCAAGCGGGTCCTGCGCGAACTGGCGATGGACAGATTTTCGCATGTGATATTCGGCGACATTTTTTTGGACGAACACAAGGCTTGGGTCGAGCGAGTCTGCAGGGAATGCGGGCTTGAGGCGGTCGAGCCGCTATGGGGTGAAGACACAACTGCATTGCTTCGCGAATTTCTCGCGACCGGAGCAAAAGCGCAGATTGTCGCGACCAAGGCTGCACTGTTAGACGAGAAGTGGCTCGGCAGAACCCTCTCGGAAGAGATGCTTCCAATCTTCGAGTCGCTGAGGGTGGACCCATGCGGCGAGCGCGGCGAGTATCACACACTCGTGTTTGACTCTCCTCGAATGAGCACACCGCTGGCCCTGCGTGAAATCGGCCCTCTGATGCATGACGGTTACTGGATGCTCGATCTAGAACTCTCGGATAGAAACAATGCGACTGGCGGTTCTCTCTGACATTCACGGAAATTTAACTGCGCTCGAAGCCGTGTTAGCAGACTTGAAGTCGGTGGTGGCGCCTGATCTGGTTGTACACGGCGGCGACCTGGTCGCGAATGGCGCTCGGCCGGCTGAAATCGTCGATGCGATCCGGGACCTTGGTTGGCCTGGTGTATGCGGTAATACTGACGAAATGCTATGGCGACCTGAACTTCTTGCGGACTTGGAACTGAAAACGCCCACTAAACACGGGCTCAGACGTGTTCTTTTTCACGAAATTGCGCCAGCAACTTGCGAATTGCTCGGCACAGCGCGAGTCGATTGGTTGCGGAGTTTGCCGAAGACGTGGCGTACCGATAGATACGCCGTCTTTCATGCGAGCCCCGACAATCTCTGGAGAGCACCTTTAGCCGACGCGCCCGACCGAGATTTTGTGGCCGCATATGGCGCAGTGAAGTCGAAAACCATCACTTATGGGCACATCCACCGACCGTTCATCAGGAAAATTGGAAAGCGCACGGTCGTGAACAGCGGCAGTGTAGGTCTTTCTTACGACGGAGACCAGCGTGCGAGCTATGTTGTTATCGACCCCAACTCGGTAACCATTCGCCGTGTCGAATACGATGTTGAACGCGAAGTGCAGGGATTGCGAGCCAAAAGATATCCCCGAGCGGAATGGCTGATATCCATTCTGACCAGTGCCGAATACAGACAGCCATCCTGATGGTAGTCCCGTTTCAATGCCCTTGGACCCAGCGTTGCGTCCATACGTTTGACGTGATTTCATAGACAAAAGCGTCGCGCCCTGCGGCGTCGGGCCTGGCGCCGACGCGAACAGCTCCCAATTTTTCAATGGCTCTTTGCGAGCGAATGTTCCGCGGACCGATTAGAAAGACGACGCGTTTCACGAACTGGAAGGCGTGCCGAAGCATGAGTCGCTTGACTTCACCGTTGTATGTACCGCCCCAGTGTGAGCGCGCCAAAAAAGGTCCAGCCGATTTCTATTTCGTTCAGATGCGCATTGTAACCGTGGAATCGAGAGGATCCGATCACTCTGCCAGTCTGACACTCGCGAATCGTCAATGCGCCGCCTGAGGCCAGCGATTCAACAAAGAATGCTCTGAACACCTCCGGCTTGTAGCGGTCGCTTGCGGGGTGTTGCCCCAGATCAAAGGTCGGAAGCAACTGCAAATAGAGCCTGCTCATCCTGCGCACGAAGCGGGCTGAGTTCGACTAGTGTTCCTTTCAATGTCGGTTGAAAATCAAACATGATACGCATTCCGGGCGCGAGCCCGCTCTTGTACTGGGTCTTTCTGCGTCATCGCCCCGCGTATTTGCAGCGACTCGCGAATAGTCCCGATGCGGTGTCAAGATCGATGTCTGCGATCAACAGGCCCTCTTTGCCGTACGGCTGATAACAAAGCAAGCCTCCGTCGGGTCGCACAACAGCAGACGTGCTCGGTGATCCGTCGCTTGCGCAGTTCACCGAAGCGAAATAACAGGTGTTTTCCGCGGCACGGCAGAGCATTGCCTTTTCATGAAACGTGTTCTTCGGGTCAGCGAACGTCGACGGCACGTAACCACCGGGCGCGGCGATGTGATAGTGAGGGTGAAACACAACTTGCGCACCGCGTTGCACCGCCCACCGTACCGTCTCTGGGTAGCGCCAGGCCTCGTGACAAATCACAATTCCAAATGTCAGCGGACCTACGTGGAATAGCTGCCGGCCCGAACCATGGACGTAGATGGCTTCTTCCGAAGGATCGATTTGCACCTTGTCCTGGAATCCGATAACCGTTCCCTTCGGATCGACGACGAGGGCAGTCGCGGCTGCTCCTGTATCGACGATGCGTTCTGTACCTAGAATGACGGCAACACGCGCTTGTGCTGCGGCTTGAGCCACAGCTTCCCAAGCACGCTTCAGGAATCCAGCATCCGGGCGCTGGACCTCCATTCCGAATCCCCGGTAACCAGGTACGTAGCACTCCGGGAAGCATACGATCAGGGCGCCTTCCTCTGCTGCCTTGGCGATAGCTTCCCCGACCAACGCGACGGACTGTTCAGGCGTTGACGGAAATCTCAAATTCCCGAGTGCAATTCGAAAGTTTTTCACTTATTGTCGTTCATTCTGCGAAGCAAACGCGACCCTTTGAATCGTCAAGTCGATGCCGCGACGTGCCTCCAGATTGTAGGTTCTGGAAAACGCTCAGAGCTGTTTCACATATTCATGCAACCGCATGCCAAAGAAATCCGATATTCGGCCTGATGAACGAAATCCCTGCTTCTCATAAAAACGAGTCGCGCGTTGCAGCGGCTCAGTCGTATCGAGCGTGGCGCGAGTACATCCCTGCCGCTTGAGCTCCGCCTCCGCTGCCGCAAGAAGACTTGCCGCCACGCCGGTGCCTTGGTATTCGGGCAGGAGGGCCATACCGCGTAAATGGCCTTCTTGGTCGTTCGACTTCTTGCACCCAACCGTGCCAACAGTTTTCCCGCTCGCTTCCGCAACAAACAAGGTCATCTCAGCGAGTCGTCGCATCAGGCTTGCGCCAGACGGTACAGTGTCGAAAAAACCTCGCCGGGTGTATTGCGCCCGAAACGGCTCGAACGCTGCCGCCAAACACTGGCGAATCATATCCACGTCTGCCTTAGACGCTTGTCGCACAATCAGACCCTCAATGGCATGTGACCTCACAACGGCTAGATCCGCCGAAGCTGCTTGAGTTGCGCAGCACGTGCCAGGGATATCGCGCGACGAATCTTGCAACGAAAGGCGCATCTCGTTTGTCGGTCGGAATCCGAGCTGCTCATAAAGAGGGCGTCCGAAATCGCTGGCGTGCAAGCTAACTTCGCAAAAACCTTGTGCGATAAGCCAATCGATCATTGTTGTCATTAGCTGGCGGGCGATTCCGCGCCGGCGATACGCGGGATGGGTGTACATGTTCAGAATCGTCGCTCTTCGCGCCTGTGGCGCACGAGGCATCGCAGGCCACGCGGAAATGACGATCCCTCCTCCCGCCACGACTTGTCCCTCACCGGCTTCAGCCAACCAGCCGCGATAAGTTCCATCCTCCAACGCCGAACGAAAGTAGCTCTCTGAGACTGTCACCATTGCTTCCATTCTCGTTGTATCCCGCTCTCCCATTGCGTCAAACATTGAACGCCGGTGATCGAGAATGTGCGCTATGTCGTGGATGGTCGCTTCGCGTATGGAAATCCTGTCCATGTCAGCAACTGATTGTACGGCGCAGAATGGTTCCATCTAAGAGCCATTTTGGGCATAATGAGTAGCTCCATTTAGCTGCTGGTATGAAGCGTGCTCCCAATCTCGATTTGGCTGGTATCGCCATCGATCGCGGCGGCCCGCAACCGTTGGCGGGTCAGCTTTATGCCAGCCTGCGCAGCGCAATCCTGTCAGGGCAGTTGCGGCCTGGCACCCGGCTGCCGGCGACGAGAGTGTTGGCTCAGGAAGTCGGTGTGTCACGCAATACGGTCATTGCAGCGTTTGAGCAACTTAAAATGGAGGGGTATCTCGACGCGCGCATTGGTTCCGGCACCCGCGTTGCTGCGTGCTTGCCTGACGAACTGTTGAAGGTATACGCCGAATTCAAACCACGCCAGACCGCCAACGCGCATATTCGACTGTCGAAACGCGGGCACGAATTGGCAAGCGCTCCAGTGCGCGTTTTGAGCGTGCCGGGCCGCCCCCGGCCTTTCGCATCGGGGCATCCCGATGTCACGGAATTCCCGCTAAATATCTGGTCCGCACTGGCCGCACGACGATGGCGAAGCGGGTCACGCGATCTACTGACTTATGGCGATCCGGCTGGCTACCCGCCATTGAGACAAGCCATCGCCGATTATGTTCGTACGGCTCGCGCAGTGCATTGCGAGACTGAGCAAGTTGTGATTGTGAGTGGCTCGCAACAGGCCATCGATTTACTTGCGCGATTGTTGCTCGATGTTGGCGATGTCGTTCTCGTCGAAGATCCCGGTTATCTTGGAGCTCGGTCTGCTTTTCGTGCAGCCGGTGCATGCGTCGTACCACTGCCGGTCGATGATGAAGGAGCAGACATTAATGACGCTCGCCCCGTCAGACGGCGAGTTCGACTCGCCTTTGTCACACCGTCTCACCAGTACCCCTTGGGCGTCACAATGACGTTGCAGCGCCGACTCGCTCTGCTGGAGTGGGCGCGTCGGCAAGACGCATTCATTCTCGAAGACGATTACGATAGCGACTATCGGTATCGCGGCAGGCCTTTCCCCTCTTTGCAGGGTCTCGACAATGCGGGGCGGGTGATTTACATGGGCAGCTTCAGCAAAACGATTTTGCCCTCGCTGCGACTCGGATTTCTCGTGCTGCCAGGCGAACTCGTCGAGCCGTTCCGACGAGCTCGCGCAGTGCTTGATGGGCATTCTCCAACTCCTTACCAGGCTGTTCTCGCAGACTTTATAGCCGAAGGACACTTTGAGCGTCATATTCGCAGAATGCGCTCTCTTTATGGGGAACGCCAATCGGTGTTGGTGGAAGCAATCCATCGTGAGCTCAACGGTTTGATAGAGGTGAGTCGGAGCGATGGGGGAATGCATGTGGTTGGCTGGCTTCCTCCCGGCGTGAATGACAGGCAAGTGTCAAACGTTGCGAAGGCCAATGATGTCTACGCGTCGCCTCTGTCAGCCTGCGCTTTCGCGCGGTTGAAGCGTGGTGGACTGTTGCTTGGGTTTGCGGCATTCTCACCCAAGCAAATTCGTGAGGCGTCAGGCGTCTGGTTGGGGGGGTGAACCAGTTGCTTGGCGATGCAGGCTAGCACGATCTGAAATATCCGCGCAAGCATGCACCCCAAGAGGACGAGATTCGCTGACTAGCGTTATTAAGTCCCGTAAGATTTAGCCCGTGCAACATGGCGCAGTCAAGAAACTTGCTTCGGGCGAAGAGCTGCAAGTTGGTTTCGCGCTTCGGTACGGGGCTTTCGGATTGAATACGCGCCTGGTGCCGAGCCGAGATTCGAAACCAGCCGCGATGATACCTCGCTGATTTTTTTCTTTTTGAAAACTAATGTCGAGACTACAGGCGATGGGGACGGTAGCCGCGCTAGATTTTGATGAATATGGGAAGGTGCTCTGAACAGACCGCAACTGCGCGGCTGCGTGCTGTTTGCGTGCTGTTCATGCGATTAAGAGTGCTTTTTAGGGACTTGCGTGTCATCTGTCGCTCTGGATGTTGTTGAAACCACGTTTGTTTGCGGATTCGATTCCTTCCGCGCTCACCATTTCATTTCAGCGACTTACGAAGGCGAAGTTTAGACCTACTGATTTCGTGTCACTTGGCTTTGGTCTAATTCCTCTCGCGTTTATGGGCTGGCTCTCTCTGTGGCGCAGTTGCCGCACGCTCTGCCGTGTCCCAAAACGTGCCACGAATCAAGAATCGCGGTTCGAGCAACGCGTTTTGGTTGAGGTAATTCAGTGCAGCACCTCTGAATGGCGTGTTCTGCAAGTAGATTGGCGCATTTCGCTAATGCGCCGCCTTGGTCGTGCCATCTAAAGTCTTGACCGACGAAAGCCAAGGAGATCGCGCATGAGAGGAACTGTTCTTTACGGGCCACGTGACGTCCGGTTTGAGGAGCGCGACGCGCCAAGAATCCTGAAGCCAACTGACGCGATCGTCAGAACCGCGGCCACTTGCGTCTGTGGATCGGATCTGTGGCCTTACCGGGGCGTGCAGCCGATCGCCGGCCCGACACCGATGGGCCACGAGTACTGCGGCATCGTGGAAGAAGTTGGCAAAGATGTGAAGACGGTCAAGGCAGGCCAGTTCGTGGTCGGATCATTTGCAACCTCCGACAACGCGTGCGTTATCTGCCAACACGGCTATCAGTCTTCATGCATTCAACGCGAATTCATGAGCACCGCACAAGCGCCGTTCCTGCGCGTGCCACTTGCGGATGGAACGCTCGTGCCTACGCCAGATCATCCGCCGGAAGGCCTTATCCCGAGCCTATTGTCGCTCTCAGATGTCATGGGAACCGGATGGTTCGCCGCAGATGCGGCGAACGTTAAGCCTGGCTCGACCGTTGCGGTGGTCGGTGATGGCGCGGTCGGATTGTTGGGTGTGCTCTCCGCGAAGCAAATGGGTGCGGAGCGGATCATCGCGATGAGTCGGCACGCGACTCGCCAGAAACTCGCACGCGAATTTGGCGCTACCGACATCGTGATTGAACGAGGCGAGGAAGGTATTGCGCGGATCAAGGAGCTGACCAACGGAATCGGTGCCGATTCCGTACTGGAATGTGTCGGCACGCAGGAGTCGATGAGCCAAGCCATCAGTTCGACGCGGCCCGGCGGCTACGTCGGTTTCGTTGGTGTGCCGCACGGAGTGTCGCTCGATCTTGGACAATTCTTCTACACGCACGTTCACCTGCACGGCGGACCGGCTCCCGTGCGGCGATACCTGCCGGAACTGATCAAGCTTGTATTGGACGGAAAGATCAACCCCGGCAAGGTCTTCGATCTGACACTGCCGCTAGACCAGGTGGCTGAGGGCTACCGTGCCATGGACGAGCGTCGAGCAATCAAGGCGCTTCTGCATCCGAATGGAACGAGGTAATAAGGAAGATGACGCGAATGGTAATTCGGACCTTGTGGATTGCAATGGCTGTCGCCGCAATCACCGTCGCTGTATGTGCCGAGAGCGACAGCGTCCGCAGCCAGGAACCCAGGAGCGGAACAACCGAGAAGCAGGAGACGAAGATGAAGATCCGGATCACTATCGGGGACAAAGTGGCTTCGGCAACGCTTGCCAGCAATGAAACAGCCCAGGATTTCGTCTCGCTACTGCCCCTTACGTTGACGCTGAAAGACTATGCAGACAACGAAAAGATAAGCGACCTGCCGAAGAAGCTATCCAGGAAGGGCGCGCCGGCGAGCTATGACCCTTCGGCGGGCGACATCACCTATTACGCTCCGTGGGGGAACTTGGCATTGTTCCATAAGGATGGCCACGATTCGCCTGGCCTGATCAAACTCGGAAGTTTCGACTCTGGAGCTGAACTCCTGCACGAACCTGGAGTGTTGAAAGCGACATTCGAGCGCACGAAGGACTAGGAAGGGGGAATGCCATGCCTAAAACGAAAATTCTCATTCTAACCGGCGACGCCGCGGAGTCGCTTGAGGTGATGTATCCATACCAACGTTTGAAAGAGGAAGGCTACGAGGTCGAGATTGCCGCCCCGCAAAAGAAGAAGCTCCGCTTTGTCGTACATGACTTCGAACCGGGCTTTGAGACCTATACAGAAAAGCCAGGTTATACATGGGACGCCGATTTGAGCTTTGCTGACGTTAATCCCGCCGACTACGTCGCGCTCGTGATCCCAGGAGGGCGAGCCCCCGAACACATCCGCAACCACTCCGACTTCATACGAATTGTGAGGCATTTCTTCGACGAGCAGAAGCCCGTGGCACAGCTTTGTCATGCCGCGATCGCTCTAACTGCGGCTGGCGTGTTGGCCGGCAGAAAGACTGCCGCATATCCCGCTCTTGAGCCGGACCTCAAGGCAGCGGGAGCAGAATTTGTCAATTCAGAAGCCGTCGTCGATGGGGTGATGGTGTCCGCGCGCGCGTGGCCCGATCACCCCGCATGGATGCGGGAGTTCGTTCGTCTGCTTCGAAAAACGGTCGCAGCAGCTGAAGGCGAGCACACTGCAGCCTGAGGTTCCCGACTACGGCCATTGACGCAAATTCACGCAGGAGCAACAAATGGATACGAGAAAAATAGGAGAGTTGACGGGAAAGGTCGCTTTCGTGACCGGGGCAGCGAGTGGCATCGGACGCGCGGCGGCGTTGGCGTTTGCACGCGAAGGAGCGAGCGTGGCGCTGGCGGACGTCTCCGAAAAGAATACTCAGGAAACGGCCCGCATGATCGAGGAACAAGGCGGAAGGGCGCTCGCCCTCCGGTGCGATGTGACACAGGTCGAAGACGTGAAGGTGGCACTGGACAAGATTGTTGAAGCTTTCGGGCGCCTCGATTTCGCATTCAATAACGCCGGCATTGAACCGAAGAAGCCAGCACCGACCGCGGAATACGATCTCGAGGAGTGGGACCGAATCATCGACATCGATCTCCGTGGAGTGTTTCTCTGCATGAAGTACGAGATCCCCCTCATGCTCAAGCATGGTGGTGGCGCGATTGTGAACACTTCCTCGGGTGCCGGAGTCATCGGAATCAAAGGCAGCCCGGCGTACACGGCGGCGAAACACGGCGTGATCGGTCTGACGCGGGCAGCGGCCTTGGACTACGCGGCGCAGAATATTCGCGTCAACGTCGTCTGCCCCGGCTATATCGCTACTCCAATGATGGATCGCTTCACTGGCGGGACCGCCGAGGGGCGGGCGAGGGTAATTTCGGAAGAGCCAGTCGGACGAATGGGGACAGCAGAGGAAATCGCCGCCGCAGTGCTTTGGCTATGTTCCGATATGGCTAAGTTCGTCATCGGCAGCTCGATGGTCATCGACGGCGGCCAAACGATTCAGTAGCTGCAATGAACCATCGCGGCAATTATTTTTCCGTACTTTGTTGAGCCATCGATATGAATTCGAAATTGAGTATCGTTCCCATCGTCGCCATTGCGCGGTGGCATAGGCGTAACGCGCCGTCGACGGGCGTATACTTCGAAAACGCTGCCTCGCGGTCAGCCACAAGGAGGCACCCATGAACCGCAGTCGCGCGGTCACGGTTCCAGCCATCCTCTGCGCTCTAGTTGTTTTTGCCGCTTGGCTTGCTGCGTCGCCGGGTTCGGCGGAGCAATCTGCTAAGCGCAACGCTTCCGACAATCCACGTGAGGTCGGTCTCGCTGCGTGGCAGCAGATTTATTCTGTGATGTCGCATCCACGCTGCATCAACTGCCACACCGCTGGCAATTATCCGCAGCAAGGCGATGATCGCCACCGTCATTTCTTTAATGTGGTGCGCGGGCCGGAGGGTAAAGGCGTGCCGGCGCTGCAATGCGCGACGTGTCATCAATCGTCAAATGCCGACAGCACGGGTGTGCCCGGCGCGGAAGGCTGGCACCTTGCCCCGCTGACCATGCGATGGCAGGACGCGAACGACAAGGCCCTGCCGAGTTCCGCCGTGTGCAGAACCGTTACTGATCGTTCGAAGAATGGCGGGCTCGATGGCGCAGGCTTGGTCAAGCATCACCAAACGGAACTGGTGAAATGGGCGTGGCAACCGGGTCTACGCAATGACGGTACCGCGCGCTCAGTTCCGCCGATCAGTTACGAGCAGTTCATGGCCGCCACGCAAGATTGGGTACAGGCAGGAATGCCCTGTCCGCAATAAAGGGGGCGCAGATGCAGACATTCAAGCTCACGGTTAATGGTCAGCAAAAAGAGGTCACCGCCGATCCCGGCACGCCACTGCTGTGGATATTGCGCGAAGACTTGAAAATGACAGGCACGAAATACGGCTGCGGTATCGCCGCTTGTGGTGCCTGCACCGTGCACCTCGGAGGTGTACCGACGCGATCTTGTGTCGTTCCCATTTCTCTTGTCGGCAACCGCCCTGCCGTCACTATCGAGGCCATGGCCGATGATCCTGCCGGTCGCGCGGTGCAGGACGCATGGGTCGCAGAAGATGTTGTCCAATGCGGCTATTGCCAAAGCGGGCAAATCATGGCTGCGGTTGCGTTGCTCAAGAGCGTTCGGAAGCCGACGGACAAAGACATTGAAGAATCGATGGGTGGGAACCTGTGCCGCTGCGGAACCTACGTCCGCATTCGCCAGGCCATCAAGACCGCCGCGAAGCAGCTCGCATAGGAGTCACGAATGGCAACGGTCACGACGAATAAAACACAGTTGACTCGCCGCAGCTTTCTGATGGCCTCCGCGACTGCAGCGGGTGGACTGCTCGTGTCACTCTACCTCGATCTGCCGCTACTAGCACAGGAGAGTGGTCCACCCAAGCTGAAGGTATATCCACCGGACGCCTTCATCGAGATCAAGCCCGACGGCAAGATCGTCATCCAGGTGAACCGGCTGGAGTTCGGGCAGGGCGTGCAGACTTCGTTGCCGATGGTGCTGGCCGACGAGATGGACGCGGATTGGACGCACGTGGTTGCGGAACTCGCGCCTGCGGCTGATATCTATCGCGATCCGGTGCGGGGGATTCAGATGGTTGGCGGGTCCGGCTCGATCGCCACGTCCTTCACGCAATATCGCGAACTCGGCGCACGCACGCGCGCCATGCTTGTGGCAGCAGCGGCGCAACGCTGGAACGTTTCACCCGATCAGTGCAGCACGGCAGTCAGCGTGGTCCATGGTCCGGCGGGCCAATCAGCGACCTACGCCGAACTGGCGGCCGACGCCGCGCGCCAGCCGGTGCCAACATCGGTAGAGCTCAAGCAGCCGGTGCAGTTCAAGCTCATCGGCAAGCACACGCGTCGGCTGGACACTCGTGCCAAGTGTGACGGATCGCTCAAGTTTGGCCTCGATCTTGATCTTCCTGGGATGAAGACGGCGCTGGTGGCGCGCGCCCCAGTATTCGGAGGACGGGTGAGGAGCATAGATGACTCGGCAGCACGCTCCGTACGCGGCGTCAGCGACGTGTTCGTGATCCCGACAATCAGCGGCGGGACCGCGGTCGCCGTGGTGGCGGACAAGTTTTGGACGGCAAAGCAGGCGCGAGACCGGCTGAAGATCGAATGGGACCTGAGTGCGGCGGAACGTGCCGATAGCTCGCAATTGCTCGCCAAGTACCGCGAGCTGGCGCGTACCCCTGGGCTGGTTGCCGCAAATGTAGGGGACATCAAGAAGATGGACGGGTTGAAGGACCGCATCGTGGCGGAATACGACTTCCCCTACCTGGCGCACTCGCCCATGGAGCCGCTGAACACCACCGTGCGCTTCGAGGGCGACCGAGCGGAGGTTTGGGCGGGCTCGCAGTTCCAGACGATCGATCACGCCGCGATCGCTGAGGTCCTGGGACTCAAGCCGGAGCAGGTGACCTTCCACACCGAGATGGCGGGCGGAGGATTCGGGAGGCGTGCCGTTGCCGATTCCCACGTTCAGCGCGAGGCCGCCGAGATTGCCAAACGCGTGCGCGGCACGCCGGTAAAGCTGATCTGGACGCGCGAAGATGATGTGCGGGGCGGCTACTACCGGCCGCTGCACGTGCATCGGGCTGAGATCGGCATCGGCCCGGATGGCTTCCCAATCGCATTCCCGAACTTCTACGTGACCGTCCATCACCCAAAGGTAAATGTCCCCGTGCTGTGGTGGCGCTCGGTGGGGCACACGCACTCGGCGTTCGTGATGGAGACCTTGGTGGATGAACTTGCCACGCGCGCCAAGATGGACGCAATGGCCTACCGCCGAAAGTTCTTGAAGCCGGATGCCAAAAAGCTGCGGGCGGCGCTCGACCTGGTGGACGCCAAAAGCGCGCCTTGGCGGGCTAGGTTACCCAAAGGTCACGCGGTCGGGTTCGCATGCCACGAGTCGTTCAAGACCGGCGTAGCGTGCGCGGCGGAGGTGTCGCATGAGAACGGCCGTCCACGAATACACCGGGTGACGATGGCTGTGGATGCTGGCATGGTCGTGAATCCGCTGTCCGTGGAAAGCCAGTTCCAAGGTGGAATCGTGTTCGGGCTGACGCAATTGCTGGGGGCGATCACTCTGCGCGACGGCATTGTGGAGCAGCGGAATTTCGATGGCTATGCGCTGCCGTACATCGGCGATGCGCCGCCGCTGGTAGATGTGCACATCGTGCCCAGCACCGAGGCGCCGACCGGATGCGGAGAACCGCCCGTCCCAGTGATAGCGCCGGCGGTGGCCAACGCGATGTTTTGGCTGACTGGAAAGCGGATCCGGAGCTTGCCTCTGAGAAAGAGTTGAAGTGCTGCGGTTACAAGCTAGGTGAGCCGATGCTCCCTGTAAGAGTTTGAGTGAAAGATGACTAACCAATTTCGTGTCTCAAGCACGCTGCCAGGAAGGCTGCAAGAATTGGGCCTTTTGCCGGAGGGAGTTCTGCGACGGGCTGGCCTGCCTATTGGTTTGTTCAGCCAGGAAAGGATTCTCGTAAGCACGGAGGAGTTGTTCGCGCTTCACCAAGGAATTGCGGACGCGAGCGACGATCCGGGATTTGGGCTGAAGCTTGGTGCGTTGGAGCGCGTGGAACACTACGATCCCACGAAAATCATCGCACTCGCCGCAAGGTCATTTCGGGATGCGGTGCAACGATTGGCGCACTACAAACAACTGACATGTCCTGAGGAAATTCGGTCGGTCGATCGTGGGAACGAATGCGCGGTTCAGTTCATCTGGCTTCTCGCGCACGAAGAAGAACCTCCATTGCTGGTAGATGTGTGCTTTGCCTGGATCGTAGCACTCGCCCAACGAGGCACTGCACAACCGCTACATCCAAAGAGGGTGGAGTTTCAACGAGCTCCAAGGCATCGAGAAATATATGAGGCATACTTCCGTTGCCCCATAAAGTTCAACTCCGATCAGAATGCTCTCGTCTTCAGCAAGACGGATATGGAACTGCCCTTTGTCACGCATAACGCGGATTTGCTCGCGGTTGTGGCACCGCAACTTGAGGCCGAACTGAAGGAGCAACTGGCGCACAAGAACTTTACCGAACTAACAAAAGGAATCTTGAAGCAATTGCTTGCGGGTCGGCGTCCTGGGATACAGGATCTCGCCAGAGAACTGCACCTGAGCACTCGGACGTTGCAGCGCCGCCTAAGCGAGGAGAGGATTACGTTTCAGCGTCTGCTGGACGACGCGCGTCGTGAACTGGCCCGTCACTACCTCCTGCACTCATCACGGGAGCTGAACGAGACCGCCTACCTCCTAGGCTATCGCGATGCGAATTCTTTCTTCCGGGCCTCCCACCATTGGGAGGGTACGACGCCGGGACAATGGCGGCTGCTCCAGACGAACTCGCGGTCAACGACACACGTTGGAGTCGCTTGAGCAGAGATTTAGCAAGCTGGTGAAGGCCACATTACCTGTGCCCCACTGTGCCACGCAATTTCACTCCAGGGCGACGAAAATGGTCACGCCAACTGACCGAGGTCAGCGAGGGATTTTCGATTGATGCGATTTGAAGATGACTACCTGTGCCATAAACGTGCCATACGCTTTGATCCTGTATGAGCTAAGTCGAGCCTTTTCAATACCACGTCAAAAGTGCTTCCGTGCGGGCGTCGTCAGTGGCAAGTGGTTGATTTGAAAGTGAGTTTGCTTTGAAATCCGCCGTCGAGTCCGAGCCTACTCTTAATCAGTTGTTTTCTGCCACAATCACCATCCGAACCCGATCGAACAAGGGATTGAAGCGCACCTGTCCTTTTACTGTCCAATAAAGATTTCCAAACGTTCCTTACAAGTTGCTGTCCAATAAAGATTTCCAAACGTTCCTTACAAGGTTTTTGGGAGCCACCCGCGTGTTGTAAGTTGTTGAAATTACCAACAGCTCTGGGCTCATAACCCAAAGATCGGTGGTTCAAATCCACCCCCCCGCGAGCCAAGGAACCGTTGACCTGATCCCCTAAATCCGCACACAACTGAGTATGATTTTTGCGCCCTCCATAGCATCGTGAAAAGATCATTGAATCTTATCTGTTTGCGCTTTTAGCTCGGGTCGCGGTCCAGGTTGTGGCACGATCTCGTAAATTCCCATCGCTGGCATCTGACGGATTTTATTGGCGAGAGTTTGCTGGCACAGATGCGCGTACCGCTGCGTCATGCGGATGTCGGCGTGGCCGAGCTGCTGAGCGATTTCAGCGAGAGACAGCCCTTGCCGCGCCCATCGGCTGGCGGCGGAATGCCGCAGTTCGTGGAAGGTTAGAGGCTCAATTTCAGCGGCCTTGCACGCCGCCTCCATCAAGCCCTTGGCGCTGTCCTTTTTCCATCGCTTGCCACCATCCGCAAATATGAAATCGTTACGGCGGCGTTTATCGCACACTGCAGCGAAGAATTGAATCGCCTCAGGATCAAGGTACACTTGGCGTGGTTTGCCGCTCTTACTGTGACTGACAAACAGAGTTCCCGCTCCAGCATCAAAATCGGAGATAAGCAATCGGGCAAGCTCACCATAACGGCAACCGCTGAATAGCGCGGCGCGCACAAGCAAACCGAAATCAGGTCCACACTTGTCAACGATCTTGCGTGCCTCATCATCACTCAAAAACCGGGTCCGGCGCTGATCAACTTGCGCGAACGGTTTGACGCTTCTCCACGCTATCCCGGCGCATGCAACCTTGCCGTCAGCCAAGGCGCGTGTCAGTGCGGCCCGGAGAATAGTGAGATAACGATTCGCGCTATCCTTACGCCGGCGGAGCGCCTCAGCATCATCTGCTTTCAGTCCATTGCGCGGTTTGCGGCGTGGTGTTTCGGCGGTCTGTTTCAACCATTGTTCGATGCGGGCGCGGGTAAGCTTTTCAACCGAGACGGCGCCAAGTGCGGGCGTGATCACCGCATTGATAATCTTGCGCGGGATGTAAGTCGCCTTACGGCCCTCGAGTGCGTTCAGGTAATCGTCGCACGCATCCAGTACTGTGTAATCACGGCGTCGCGGGACAACCCCCGTTGACTTCTGTAGTGCTGTAGGCAGCCATTCAGAGGCGCGCTTGCGCGCTTGCTCGTAACTGAAGATCGTCACGCCATCGGCAGGAAGCTTGTCATCGGCGGCACCAAGAGCTTCTTCCACACGCCCGA
>WNGK01010976.1_pt1 | contig 19880 bp, 20 predicted proteins | sample 5400601 | NCBI WGS metagenome assembly WNGK01 (sample SAMN13153376, study PRJNA577476) | soil metagenome | isolation source: 60 cm soil or saprolite under Garry oak tree replicate 1 | place: USA:California | collected 2016-06-15
TGCGCGATCGCCTGATCGAGCATCGGCAATACATAACCGAGCACGGCGACGATCCTGCTGACATTCGTGATTGGCACTGGTCCAGAACGCCGCCCGATGGTGTAGCGAGCTTCGCTAGCCCACTTGGACGTGTGGCGCTCTGATTCTTCAAGATTGAGCCGCCGCCGCGCGCGCCTCGGCGAACCGAGCGATCTTCTGGGGTGTGTCGGCGGCGGCGCCTTCAAAGTCGGGGTCGATCTGACGCACGAGCCCGGTGAGGACGCGCCCCGAACCGAGCTCCAGGAACGCCGTGCAGCCCGCCTCGCGAAGTTTCCTGACGCACGCCACCCACTGAACAGGGCTTGCAATTTGTGCGATCAGGGCCTCGCGAACTTGCTGGCCGGTCGAAACCAGCTCGCCTGAGGCATTCGACGCCAGGGGTGTCGCTGGATCGTTCCAGGTCAGCCCGGCCATCGTTTCACCAAGCGCCGATTGAACCGTTTCCATGAGCGGACTGTGGAACGCGGCACCAACTTGAAGTTTGACCACCCGCTCGGCCCCGTTGGTGCGCGCCAGCTCCATCAGGGCTTCCACGCCGGCTGCTTCCCCAGAGACGACGATCTGGGTCGGCGTATTCAAATTGGCGAGCCGGACCAGCCCGCTTTCCGAGGCCGTCTTACAAAGATCTGCCAGCAGGTCGGCCTGCAGGCCGATGATGGCGGCCATCGTACCCGGACGCTCGGCCTGGACATCGGCCATCAACCTGCCGCGCCGAGCCACGAGCGGCATCCCCTGTTCGGCATCCAATGCGCCTGACACGACCGCCGCTGTGTATTCGCCCAGGCTGTGGCCGGCCACAAAGTCGGGTCGTAATCCGAGCTCCAAAGCCACCTCAGTTAGCGCCAGAGAGAGTGCGAACAAGGCCGGTTGCGCCACCTGCGTTTGAGTCAGTGCCTCTTCGGGGCCCTCCAGGCAATAGCGTGAGATTGGCAAGCCAGCCGCCGCGTCGGCGCGATCCATATGCTTGTCGAATAAGTCCGACCGGGTCGTGCGTAGCTCGCTGCCCATGCCGACGCGCTGTGAGCCCTGGCCGGGGTAGAAAAACGCAAGCTTGCTCATTGACACACTCCTCTTGCCAAGTCTGGCAAGTGTAGACTGGTGCGGCGCATGAGTGAATTGTCAGCGGAGACCCTTGACTTCCTGCGGGCTCGCGACACCTTGACCCTTGCAACGGCGTCGCCAAGCGGCCTGCCGCACGCCGCCACTTTCGTCTACGTCAATGATGGCCTGGCAATCTACTTCGCAACACTGCCTGAAACACGAACGGCTCGCCACATCGACCAGAACCCGGTCGTGTCATTAACGATCGACGCCTACTCGAGCGATTGGCGACGGACGCAAGGCATCCAGGCAGCCGGCGACTGCGAGATCTTATTGAACCCCAACGAAATTCGCCACGCCGTTGAGCTGTTTCAACAAAAATTTGCATTCCTGCCGAATCAACTGACCAGCAATCGTTCGTTCTTTCGTATAACGCCTTCAGAGATATACTTTATCAACAACGAAGGCTTGACCGATGAACGTCAGGACCTGACAAACTATCGGCGCAGCCTTGTGTACAGCGTTTTTCGCGAGCTGCCGGTAGTGGCACTCGAGAGCGTTGAGGCAAAGCTCGAGCCGGTGACCGTCGAGGCAGGTCAAGTCATTGTGCGTCAGGGCGCGCCGGCCGATAAGTTCTTCATTATCGTCGATGGCTCGGTGGAAGTCGTGCACGAAGAGAGTCAAGAAAAGACGCGTTCTCTGACGGTGCTCCGCGGCGGCGAGTTTTTCGGCGAAATCGCGATCTTGCGGGATACGCCCCGTACGGCGACCGTGAGAGCGCTAGCGCCCACCACACTGCTTGCCATGGACCGCGAGACATTCCGAGGTCTCGTTGCTCAAGCGCTGGGGACAACACAGGATTTCGGCGCCGTCATCCAGGAACGCCTGGATCGCTCCCGACAGGTGGACGAGCCGTAGAGGAGGATCGGACGGGTGACCGAGATGGCCACGCTACAAGCATTCAACAGTCGCGACTTCCGCGCCGCGCTGGGCTCGTTCGCCACAGGGGTTACGGTTGTGACCACACAAGGTCCGGGGCATGCATTCGGGCTGACGGCCAACGCGTTCTCGTCTGTCTCGCTCGACCCCCCCATGGTGCTGGTGTGCGTGGCCAACGGCACACGCGGCAGCGAATCGATCCAGGAAAACGGCGTGTTCGCAGTGAACATCCTTGGCGCAGATCAGGAGCCCTACTCGCGGTATTTCGCATCGCGTGACCGACCGCGCGGCAAGGAGGCGTTCAGCCAGATCCCGCATCGGACGGAAATCACCGGCTCACCCATCCTCGAGGGCGTCGCCGGATATCTCGACTGTCGACTGGCCACTGGGCACGCGGCAGGGGATCACGTGATCTTCATCGGGGAGGTGGTCGCCCTCGGCTTTGATCCGAATACCCGTCCGCTACTGTTCCACCAGGGTGAGTACCGCTTCCTCGGCGAAACGTGATGTGCCAATGAGCCGTGCGAATCAGCTTATTGACAATCTCAGGAGCGTCCTGTAACTTGCCTGCGCGCTTCGGACTCCTGCTTTCGGCGGGTGCCCGCTCAGTCGGATGCGTTGAGCAATTCACGTGAACATCGGGCGTTCATATGTTCCGCTAGACCTGTTCGCCGTGGACCACTCGCTCAACCCTGCTGAGTCCGTCAACTGGGGACGGTCGTTTACAACGGGCTAGGTGGGGGAAGGTGTCATGAATCTTCAGGGTCAGGTCGCTCTCGTAACGGGCGCCTCGCGTGGAATAGGCCGAGCTATCTCCCTGGCACTGGCTGCCGAAGGGGCGAGCGTTGCCGCCAACTTCCGTTCGGGCCGCGCCGAGGCAGCCGATCTCGTACTGGCGATCGAAGAGGCTGGCGGAAAAGCCATCGCCGTCGAAGGTGATGTCGCTGACTATGAGGGAGCCAAAAAGGTCGTTCTCGACACGATCAACGGTCTGGGTGGCCTGGATGTCCTGGTCAACAACGCCGGTATCGCCAAGAACGCACTCATTTACAACATGGAGCCCTCCGATTGGGTCGATGTGATGAGAGTCAATTTCGGGGGCGTGTTCAATTGCACCAAAGCGGTCATGCCCCATTTCATGGCCCGCGGAAGCGGCGTAATTGTCAATATTTCATCTGTCATGGGCGAACGCGGATGGGTCGGCGAATCGAATTACGCAGCCTCAAAGGGCGCCGTAAACGCATTTACGCGCTGTTGCGCTATGGAGCTCGCCCGTTTTGGCGTGCGGGTGAATGCAGTATTACCTGGCTTTGCTCCGACAGGGCTAGTCGCCGAACTCCTGGAGAAAGATGGAGGCAAGGGCATTCGTAGGCAGATACCGATGCGCTCGTTTGCAACCGTTGAGCAGGTGGCTCACACTGTCGTCTTCCTGGCTGGTCCTGGATCCAGTTACATGACTGGTACTCTCGTTCCGGTCGACGGCGGTGCCAGCACCGCGTTGGGCTTGGGAGCACCACTTTAACTAGCTGATAGCTGAATTGGAGTGTATAGAGATGGCAACAAACGAAGAGATTCAGGACGCGGTGCAGGGCGCAATTGTTGGCGCGCTTGGCGTCGAAGAGGACGAAGTCACCCCCAATGCGACGCTCCTGGGCGACCTCGGTGCCGAGTCCATCGACTTGCTCGATATCCTGTTCCGCCTCGAACGCAAGCTGGGCATCAAGATCCAGGCTTCCGATCTGGGCGCTTACGTACAGGGCGGCATTCCGGACGAGGAATTTGGAGACGCCAACGGCATCGTCAACCCCGTCGGCATGGCCCAGCTCAAAAAGGTGATGCCACAGATTGATACCGATGCGCTCGCCGGCCAACTCGAGGCAGGCAAGGTGATGAGCCTGTTCACGGTCCAGAACCTGGTCGGCCTGGTTGCGGAGCGTGCCGCGACGAAAGTTACCTGACTTGCAGATCCGCGTCGGCGTGGATCTGATAGGCGCCGACCGAGTGGCGCGCCTGGCGCAAGACAACCCGGGCATTTTGGAGACCCTGTTCACCAGCCGGGAGTTGGCCGCCTGCTCCAAGAAACGGCGCCCGTATGAGCATCTGGCCGCCCGCTTCGCCGCCAAAGAGGCGGTCTTGAAGGCGTTTGGGACCGGACTTGCCGAACGGATGCAGTGGACTGAGGTCGAGATCGTGAATGGCATGCGCGGGCGCCCACTCGTGCAGTTGCACGGTGAGGTGGCCACCTGGGCGCAGCAGCTCGGGCTCAGTGGCGTCGAGGTCTCACTGTCGCATAGCGGCGGCATGGCTATCGCCCAGGCGGTGGCGGTGATGGGTAAAGCGGAAGGTCAATGCGGTTCCACCTGATCGATCGCGTTGACGCGTGGGAGGCGTTCACCTCAGTGCGCGCGCGCAAGCTTACGTCTTACAGCGAGGAGTACTGGGAAACCACGGCGGACGGGCCGGTGATGCCGCCCCCACTCGTGCTCGAGGCGCTCTGTCAGGCTGGTACGTGGCTGGTCATGCTTTCCACCGATGTGCGCAAGCGCGCAGCTCTGCTGTCTGTCGGTTGCGTCGATTTCCTCGGAGATGTTCGTCCGGGCGATGTACTCATCATGGAGGGTTCCGTCGATTCGATGAGTGACGAGGTGGCCGTCGTCTCCGGGCGAGTGCTGGTCGATGGCCAGGCGGTTCTAGAGGCGAAGGACATCATGTGCGTGCTGATCGACGCAACTGATCTCGAGGATGTGGAACACACCAGGCGGATGATGAAGGTGTTGACCAGATCGGGGGCTGACTGATGCCAAGACGGGTTGCAATCACGGGACTTGGCGCAGTTACGCCAGTCGGTAACGACGTCGAGAGTACCTGGCAGTCGTTGCTGGCTGGCCGCAGTGGTATTGGCCCGATTACCACCTTCGACGCCTCAACGTTTCCGGTGCGCATCGCGGGCATGGTGAAGGACTTCGACGTCGAGCGCTACGTGCCCGATCGAAACTCCCGTCGTCATTTGTCGCGTGCTGCTGGCTTTGGCGTCGCAGCCACGCTTGAAGCGCTGAAAGACGCGGGCATCGACTCCGATACGTACGAACCACGTGAAAAGGGCGTGTCGCTGGGTGGCAGCGTCGGTCGAGCGGACCTGCAGGAATTGGCCGACATGTCGTACCAGATCAAGAGCACTGACATGCACGAGCTGTTCCGCCAGGATCCGGCCGGCGTCGTCCTGCGCGATCAGAACGCCGGCGCAGCACAAATGGCCATGGTCGCTGATTGCCAGGGACCCATGATTTCAGTCAGCACCGCCTGCTCGGCGGCTGCTCACGCGCTGGGCGAGGGATTCCGCTGGATCCAGGATGGTCAGGCCAAAGTCATGGTCGCCGGCGGGTACGACTCGCTCACGACCTGGATGGACGTCCTCGGTTTCTCACTTCTCGGTGCACTGGCAACAGAGTTCAACGACGATCCCGAAAAAGCGTCGCGGCCCTTCGACAAGGAGCGTTCTGGCTTCGTGCTGGGCGAGGGTGCCGTCGTCGCTGTCCTCGAAGATTGGGACTCGGCGCAGGCGCGTGGAGCCCGCATTTATGCCGAGTTGGTTGGCTACGGCTCGAGCTTGAATGCCTATCGCATCACCGACGCTCCGCCCGACGGCGGCGGACAGATCCTGGCGATGAACATGGCGCTGGACGACTCCGGCCTGTCGAGGGACGAGGTCGATTACGTTGTTGCCCACGGTACGGGCACACCTGGCAACGACGCGTGCGAAACGACAGCGTTGAAAGGCGTCTTCGGTCAGGATGCGTATCGCCTGGCGATCAGCTCACCCAAGTCCATGACCGGCCACCTGACCTGCGCGGCCGGCTCGTTGAACCTGCTTGCCGCGGTGTGCGCGATTCGTGACCAGGTCGTCTCACCCACTATCAATTACAGCGTGCCAGACCCCAAGCTGGACCTGGACTACGTGCCCAACACGCGCAGGCCAATGCGGGTTCGAGCCGCGCTGGTCAACGCCTTTGCCTTCGGCGGAACGAACGCATCGCTGGTCGTGCGCAGTGCGAACGGGACCGCGGGGGGCTAGGACGTGCAGACCAGCCGATGGACGGGACTCGATCGGGTCGTGGAGCTGGAACGCGGGAAGCGTGCGTCCGGTTTCCGCAACATCACGAGCACGCTCGCGATCCTCGACAGCCACTTTCCCCGTATGCCGGTCTTGCCCGGGGTCCTGATGCTGGGCAGCATGGGCGAGCTCGCGGCCCGACTTCTTGAGGATCAGACTGGCAGACGTTGGCGATTAGCGGGAGCGGACCAGGTGCGCTTCCGCCATTTCGTGCAACCAGGCGATCAGTTGGAGCTCGAGGTTGAGTTGAAAGACCTGTCGGACACGGGTGCGGCTTTGAGCGCGACCGCGCGGGTCGAGGGCAAGGTCATGGTCACCACTCGCCGGTTACGGATGGCGCCTGCATGAGGCGGGTCGCCATCACTGGCATTGGTTTACTCTCGGCGCTCGGGAACGGCGTCCAGCCGACCTGGCAGCAGCTGGTCCACGGGAAGACCGCGGTCGGACCTATCAAAGGCTTCGACGCCAGCGCGCTGCACAGTCAACTTGGCGCGGAAATCCTGGACTTCGATCCACTGCAGTACGTGAGCAATAAGCGTTCGCTGCGCATGATGACCCGCAACGACCAGCTCGCGGTGGCGGGCGCCGTGCTTGCGGTGAATGATTCAGGTGCGAACCCATCGGACTGGGATCCCGAGAAAGTCGGGCTGTTCGTCGGAAGCAACAAAGAAATCTCGAACCCGTCGAGCCTGCTCGACGGCACCCTGGTTGCGCGCAACGATGATGGTTCGGTGGACTGGCATCGCCTGGGCGAGGGCGCATCCGCCTTCTATCCACTGTTTTACGTGGAGGGATTGCAGGCGGCTTCACTGTTCTACATCTCATCCGTCTACGGTCTGAAGGGCGCCAATACCTACTTCGCCGGCACCGCCGAGTCGAGCGCAACGGCCATCGGGCGTGCATTTCGGGCGGTCCGACGCGGGGAAGCCGAAGTGGCCCTGGCTGGTGGCTTCGATGACGCCACGTCCTGGTGGAACATGACCAAGTACGACGCGCTCGGTCTGATGACTGATCGCAATGAACTGGGGGCCGCTGCCTGTAGGCCGTACGACCTGGACCGATCGGGGACGGTGATGGGCGAGGGATCTGTCGTGCTGCTGCTCGAGGAATTTCAGAGTGCGCTGCGGCGGAACGCGCGTATCTATGCTGAGATCACGGGTTTCGGCGTTGGATTCGACGCGTACAAGTTGCTTACGCCGCACCCCGAGGGGCGCGGGCTTTCCAGCGCAGTGGAGGCCGCATTGCGGGAGGCCGATACCCTCCCCGCTTCGGTCGCCTATGTCGCGACCCATGGGAACGGTACGGTGCTCGGCGACGTAAGCGAGACTCGCGCGATTGGAGCGACATTCGGCGACGCCGTCGATGGTCTCGTAGCCAGTAGTGTCACGGCGGCAACCGGCTACATGGTGGCCGCGGCTGGTGCCCTCAACGTCGCGGTGGGCGCGCTCGCGCTCCACCATCAGACGGCGCCGCCAATGCTGAACCTCACGAATCCTGATCCGGCGTGTGAGCTTGACTGGGTGAGCGGCGACGCGCGCGAGCTTCGATTCGATCAAGCCCTGGCGCTGGCTCGGGGACTCGACGGCCAGAACGTCGCCCTGACCATGCGCGCCGCCCGGTGAGGAACAAGGAGCAGTAATGTCCCAGAACATTCAGGAACCAGTCCGTGTCGTGGTCACCGGCGTTGGGGCAGTGACCTCTCAGGGCGGCTCCGCAACCGCGCTGTGGGAGGGTGTCAAAGCTGGCCGAGTGGCGATCCGGCAAGTGCAGCGCATCCCCATGGAGGCTTATCGCACACATATCGGCGGTGAGATTCAGGAAGAGATCGTGCCGGAGCACGACTATGACCGCCCGCCAGATCACCGCGAACGAACCATCGATTTCACACTCAAGGCGGCTGAAGAGGCGGTAACGGCGGGTGCTGTGGGCGTGGATCAGCTGCCCGCGGAGCGCTGGGGTGTGGTGATCGGCACATGCAACGCCGGTTTGTTGAGCTTCGAGAAGTGGTATTCCGCCTGGCTGGCGGGCAATGCCGCTGATCCGCGGCTGTTTGTGCTCGCTCCGCCTCAGGCGCTTGCCGAGGCGGTCAGTAGCGCGTTCGGGATACAGGGCCCGGTGGTCTCGATCGACACGGCGTGTGCTGCGAGTGCCAATGCCATCGGCTACGCGGCTGAGCTTATCCGCAACGGCCACGCCGATGCGGTGCTTACCGGCGGAGTCGACGCCTTATCGGACATTTTGTTCTCCGGATTCAACTCGCTGGAGTCGCTGTCACCCGAACCTGCCGCACCGTACTCGCGGACCCGAACGGGCCTCTCCCTGGGCGAAGGCAGTGGCATGCTGGTGCTCATGCGCGACAGCATTGCGCGCGAGCTTGGTGCGCCTGTTCTGGCGGAATTGGCGGGGTACGGCTTGTCTGCGGATGGCTACCATCCGACCGCGCCTCACCCGGAAGGTAAGGGCGCTGCCCGCGCCATCAGGGCGGCGCTGAATGCGGCCGGCATCGATCCATCTCAGGTCGCCTACGTGAACAGCCACGGGACCGGCACCGCCAAGAACGATCCGGCTGAGACGAAAGCCACCCGGCGGGGCCTCGGTGACGAAGCCGCCAACAAGGTGGCGGTGAGCAGCACCAAGTCGATGATTGGCCATCTGCTGGGAGCAGCCGGAGCGGTCGAAGGGATCGTCACCATCAAGGCGCTTCAGGAGCAGATCGCGCCGCCGACGGCCAACTACGTCGAGGCAGACCCTGAGTGCGACCTCGACTATGTGCCGAATACGGCCCGGCCGCTTGCTATGCAGGTGGCGATCTCCAACAACTTTGCTTTCGGCGGAGCCAACGCCACGATCGTGCTCACCCGTCCGGGCGTTCAGCCCGCGCCGCCGCCGGCTCCCAACTGGGATCGCGTGGTCGTGACGTGGATCGCAGCGATCACCACCGCCGGCAGTGAGCCAGACAAAGTCTGGGAGGCGTTCGCCGCGCAGAGCGATCTGGCTCCAATCGAGGATGGTGCGCGCATCGGGCGCGTCGACTTCGATCCGTCGCCCTACATCGACAAGCGCGACCGGCGGCGCATGGACCGGCTCGGCATCTTCGCCGTTTCTGCGTCACGCATGGCGCTCCAGGACGCTGGTATCGAGTTGACCGAGAGCATGGAGTCATTCTTCCGGCCTCTGTTGGAAGAAGGACCAGCAGCGGCGAACCCGGCCGTATTCCCGAACACCGTGTACAACGCCGCTGGCGGCCAGATCGCCATGCTTGTCGGCGCAACCGGCCCCGCCTCGACCATTACCGCTGGCCATGCGGCCGGCAGCTCCGCCATCAGCTACGCATACGATCTCGTGAACGCCGACCGCGCCGATGCGGTTGTCGCAATCGCGGCCGACACCCTGACCGACACCGTGATTCGCGGCTACCGCGAGATTGGCTTGCTCGCCAACGGATTTGCTTTAGCCGAAGGTAGCGTTGCGCTGGTGCTCGAGCGATTCTCCGGCGCCCGTGCTCGCGGCGCGCGAATTTACGGCGAGGTGCTTGGCTACGCGGTTACCTCCGACGGGCAGGGCGTGGGTCACTTCGACCCGACAGGCTGCGGCATCGAGCGCTCCATGCAGCTCGCGCTCGAGCGGACGCACAAGAGTCCGTCCGACGTCACCACAGTCTGGGCAAGCGCAACCGGGCATTCTGCTTCGGATAACGCCGAAGAAGCTGCCATCCGGCGAGTGTTTGGCTCAGGCAAGCCGCGCGTCCTCACGCCGAAACGTTTGCTTGGCGAACCACTCGGCGCCGGCGGTGCGCTCAACGCCGCGCTCGCGCTCGAAAACTGGAAGCTCGCTGACGCCGGCTCACCCGCGAGTGGTGTGGCACTCATCAACAGCAGCTCCTTTGGCGGGACCAACTTCACGGTTGTGCTGGCTCCGTACGCGGACGGTAAGGACTGAACCATGCGACATGCACGCATCATTAGCACCGGCGGGTACCAACCTGGCGAACCGATTACCAATGCCGACATTGAGCGTCTGGCGGGTCCGCTACCCGATGACATCATGCAGGGCATCTCGATCCAGCGTCGCTTCTGGATGATCGACCCAGACACCGGCGAGCATCGCGAGAACAACTCCGACATGGCCTACAAGGCCACCAAGGAAGCCCTCGACAACGGCAACATCGACCCTCAGCAGGTGGATTTGCTGCTGTTGGCGACCGGAACCCCGGATTATTACCTACCGCCTGTTGTTAATCTCGTGCAGGACAAGCTCGGCATCCGCAAGGTCGCCACGATGGAGGTCCGCTCGGGCGGAGCCGGCACAGTGCAGTTGCTGGATCTCGCACGCATGTGGATCGAGCAGGGCGTCTACAAGACGGCCGTGGTCATCGGCAGTGAATCAATTTCGCCCGTGCTCGCACCGGTGTATCTCAAGGGGGGCCCAGATAAGGTCCGCATGCGGGAACGGATGCCGCTGTACATGTTTGGCGATGGCGCCGCGGCGATGGTCGTTCAGGCCAGCGAGGAGGGGGGCGGCCTCATAGGCGGCGCGATGTCCTGCATCGGCGGCGGCAGGGAACCCGGCATCTGGGCTGTGGGTGGTGGCCTGCACGAGCCCATAGCCACACAGCTGAAGCGCAAACGCCTGGTGGACCTGCGCGTGGATGTGGTCGGGGCAGGCGACTTCACGCCAGTCATGGTGACTGAAGCGCTTTCCGACACGCTGAATGGGGCGGGCGTGGGCGCCGATTCCATCGACCACTGCTTGATTCCCGAGGGCAACGTTGGCTGGATGCTTGACTCGCTGCGCGAGGCGGGCCTGCTCACGCCTGAATGGATGGCGCTCGACGGCAAGATCTTCGACAACCTGGCTCAGACAGGAGCGTGTGGTTGTGCCGCGGTTCCACTCTTCCTCGATCATGGCTGGAAGACGGGACTGGTCAAGCCCGGCGACCGGGTCATGCTCGTCGGTGTAGAGGCCACGAAATGGATCTACGCGGGAATGGTGCTGGATTGGACCGCGCCAACCCCGACGCTGAGTAACAATAAAGTCGAGGCCGCCAGCGCGGTATGACAAGACGGGCGCTCTGGAGGAGTACGCAATGACGGAACCAACGCAGCCACGCGATGACAGCTACGACGTCGTGGTCATCGGGAGCGGCCTGGGCGGAGTCTCCGCGGCGGCACTCCTGGCCAAGCATGGGCAAAAGGTCCTGCTCGTTGAGCGCGGGGATGCGCCAGGTGGTTACGCCCACGCTTTCAAGCGCGAACGCGACGGCCGAAAGTATCTCTTTGACGCTGCGATTCACGTCATTCCCGAAGGCGAGTTCACCGAGGGCCTGCTGACGTATCTCGGAGTCAAAGACCGCGCAACGCTCGTCGAGTGCGATTCACTCTACGGCGTGGTGTATCCCGACTTCCGACTCAAGGTGCCAATGGGTCGCGCAGAGTTTGTGGACACCCATGTCCAACGTTTTCCGCACGAGGCCCAGGGCATCCGCGACTTCTTCGCGACACTCACGAAAGTCTTTTTCGAAGCCAGCGCGCTGCCGTTTCAGCTTTCTTTGCAGGACATGGGGCGCGCAGAAGCAGAGTTCCCGAATCTCTTCAAGTACCGCACGTTTTCAGCTGGCGAGATGATCGACGAGTTCATCCACGATCCGCACCTCAAAGCCGTTCTCGGTTCGTGCTGGTCGTATATGGGCCTCCCGCCATCGAGGTTGTCGTGCCTGCACTTCGCGCAGCTGCTCAACGTCATTATCGATGGATCGTTTTACTGCCAGGGCAGCTTCCAGAAGCTGGTGGACGCCTTCATCTATGCCCTCGAGAGAGACGGCGGGGAGCTGGTCGTCAATAACGCCGCCGAGAAGATCCTCATCGAAGACGGCCAGGTGCGTGGTGTCGTACTCGCCGGTGGTCGTCAGATCAAGGCGCCAGTCGTGGTGTCGAATGCGGACGCGCGGGAAACATTTGACGAGCTGGTCGGTGAAGAGCTGCTCCCGCGGGGGTTCGTACGCCGCTTGCGTCGCATGACACCCTCGGTTTCGGCCTACCTGATCTTCGCCGGAACGACCCTCGACCTGCACGCGATGGACGCGGCGCACGACAATTTCCTATTCACCAATTGGGATCACGAGCAGACCTATCAGGAGGTGCTGCAAGCCAGGCCCGGCGGTATGTCGTTCAATGTCCCGACGCTGGTCGATCCGTCACTCGCGCCACCAGGCGAACATGCAGTGATTTTGCGCGCGCTGGCACCGTTCGACATCGGCAGGCCCTGGCGCGACGAGCGCGAGCGGTACAACGAGGAATTCCTCAGTGTGTGCGAGGCAGCCTACCCTGGATTCCGCGACAAGATCACGTTCTTCGAGGCCGCTACTCCGCTTGTGCTCGAACGCTTCACGCGTAACTACCAGGGAGCGTGTTACGGCTGGGAAATCTCGCCCGAACAGACCGGTAGCGGAAGGCTGGCCCACGAATCACCGATTGGTGGACTGTACATGTCAGGGCATTGGACGCAGGAGGGGGCTGGCTCCTTCCGTACCATGACATCTGGTATCAACACCGCGCGCATCATTCTCGGCAAGGCCGGAATTGGAGAGGTGATCCCGACGTTCAAGCGCTCGGACCTGCCTCAGGCCTGGCGAGCAGAAAAACGGGCCGCGTTAGCCAACAAGGTGTCCTGAGAAGGATAGCGCCATGGTCGCCACATTGACGCGGACTCCACCGGGCCCACGCGGACACCCGATCCTCGGCAGCGTCGTCGACATCCAGCGCGACAACGTTCAGACCTTCATGGATGCGTTTCGTCGATACGGCGACATCGTCCATTTCCGGGGAGCGTTGACCTTCAACTTGCTGATTCACCCCGACTACGTGAAGCACGTCCTGCAGGACAATCAGCGCAACTACCGCCGGCCAACATTTGTTTCCGACAAGCTGAAGACGATTGTCGGCGATGGACTCGTTGCCAACGAGGGCGACGTCTGGCTCCGCTCACGTCGTCTGGCCCAACCGGCCTTCCACCGCCAGAGGATCGCGGCTTTCGCCAAGCTCATGACTGACACCACGGCCGAGATGCTCGAGAACTGGGGGCGGCGCCCAGCGGGCGAGCGCTTCGACATCAAGTCAGCCATGATGCACCTCAGCATGACCAACCTCGCCAAGGCTCTGTTCAAAGCTGACTGGAGCCGGCACCTGGACCGGCTGGAGCCGGCCGTGGGGGTTGCGCTGTCGCAGACGTTTACCCGTTTGACCTCGCCGATCGACCCGCAGCGCTTCCCGCTGCCAGGGACACGCAACTTCAATCAAGCTCTGGAAACGCTGGATAACCTGGTCTATCCGATGATTGCCGAGCGCCGCCGCAACGCGTCGGCTGACGAATCGCCGGATCTGATGACGCTGTTGATCCAGGCGCGCGACGAAGAGACCGGCGAGGTGATGAACGACCGCCAGGTGAGAGATGAAGTCACGGGCTTCTTGATCGCCGGACATGAGACGGTTTCGTCCGCTCTGACCTGGACCTGGTATCTCTTGTCGATGAACCCGGAGGCCTGGTACCGCGTCGTTGCCGAGGTCCAGGAGGTTCTGGGCGATCGCACGCCGACAATGGAAGACCTGACTCGGCTCGAGTACATCACCATGGTGTTGTACGAAGCCATGCGGCTGTACCCGCCAATCTGGGTGTTTATGCGCAGCCCGCAGGAGGATGACGAAGTTGGCGGCTACTTCCTGCCCGCTCATTCCACCGTCATCCTTTGCCCATACATCACGCACCGCCACCCGGCGTTCTGGGAAAATCCGGAAGGGTTCGATCCTGAGCGCTTCACACCTGAGCGCTCCGCCAACCGCCATCGCATGGCCTATATTCCGTTCTCTGGCGGGCCTCGCAAGTGCGTCGGCGAGAGCTTCGCCATGATGGAGATGCAGCTGGTGGTGGCCATGATTGCCCAGCGCTTCAGACTCGACCTGGTGCCGGGCCAGCGAGTATTTCCACAACCAACGATTTCACTGCGCCCGCGCGATCCGTTGCTCATGCTCGCGCGTCCGGTGAACGCGGCGTAAGAGGCATGGCCACAGTCGACAGTAAACGGGCGATCATTGTCGGCGCGGGCGTCGGTGGGCTGACGGCGGCTATCGCCCTGCGCCAGCTGGCCGGCATCGAAGTCGCGGTCTTCGAGCGCGCCAGTGATGTGCGAAAGATCCAGGTCGGCGGCGGTCTCCAGGTCTGGACCAATGCGATGAAGGCCATGCAGCAGCTCGACCTGATGGAGCCGCTGATCGGGGCGAGCGCCGAGTTGGAGCAGTTCGATTGGCGGACCCAATCAGGCACTGTCCTACTCAGTTTTTCGGTGTGCGACATGAGCCGCAAGTTGGGCGCGCCGAGCGTCGGGGTAAGTCGGGTGGACCTGCACCGCGTGCTGCTCGGCGCACTCGGCGATGGGGTGGTGCACTTGAGCTCAGAAGCCACCGGCTTCAGTCAGGACAAGGACGGTGTCACGGTTCAGTTTGCTGACGGGCGGGAGGAACGCGCCGCGTTCTTGATTGCAGCCGACGGCGGTCGCTCGACGCTGCGCAGTCAGGTGGTTGGTCCAACACCCGCCCAATACGCGGGTTACTCCATCTGGCAGACGGTTGGCCATCTCGGCAACGAGCTGCCTCGGCCCGACCTCTTCGGGATGTGGTTCGGACGTGGCAAGCGTTTCATTTTCTATCGTGTCGGGGGTGGCCAACAACATTGGGCAGCGATTGTGAACGCAGTGCCGGGCGGTGGCCTGCGTACTGGCGCGAAGGCGGCGTTGCTCGAGTGGTACAGGGGCTGGGATAAGCCGATCGAGTCGATGATCGAGGCCACCAGCGAAGCGGACATCAGTCGAGTCGACATGTACGGTCGGCCGCGGCCATTGGGCATGTGGGGAAGCGGGCGCACGACGTTGCTCGGCGATGCTGCCCACCCCGTGACCTTGAATCTCGGGCAAGGAGCCTGCCAGGCGATCGAAGATGCGGTCACACTTGCGAAACAATTACGCGACGCACCTGATGTCGTGAGCGGTCTGCGGGCCTACGAGTCAGCCCGGCAAAAAAGAACCGGCAACATCTTGACGGTGGCCTGGAATCTGGGCAGGATCGGCCAATTGAATAATCCGCTACTCTGTTGGATCCGTGATAGAGGCATGAGCCGGATGAAGGGCTTCATTGAACGCAACACCAGTAGCTGGAGCGCCTACGAAGTATGATCCAGCATCTCGAGGAGTTCCGATATGGCTAGGATCGCACCAGGCCCACCCGGCAATTTGATTCTGGGCAACGCCCGCGACTTTCAACAAGACATCATGACCGCACTCATGAAAGGCTGGCGTGAGTACGGCGATGTGGTGCAGTACCGCGGCATCGGACCACTTTTTCCGGTTTTTTGTCTGGCGCATCCCGATTACACGAAGCACGTTCTCCAGGACAACAACAAGAACTATCCCAAGACCAAGTTTGTCGATGACAAGTGGCGCATGGTCGTCGGCGAGGGGCTGATCTGCAGCTCCGGAGATTTCTGGAAGCGTCAGCGGCGCCTTGCTCAACCGGCCTTTCATCGCCAACGCATCGCGGGCTTCGCCAAGCTGATGACCGACGCCACCGAAGAGCATCTCCAGGAGTGGAACGAGCCTGGGGTGCGTGGAGCGGTGCTCGACATGAAGCCGCAAATGGTCCACCTCACCCTCAACATTCTCGCCAGAGCCCTGTTCAGTGCGGACTGGAGTCGCGAGGCCAAGGCCATGGGTCCGGCCATTTCGATCGCCATCCGCCACGCGTACGAACAGATGGAGGCATTCGTCAGCCTGCCGCAGAGCTTGCCAACGCCGGCCAACCGCCGCTTCGCAAAGGCTCGTGCGACACTCGACGAGATTGTTTACCGCCTGATTGCCGAACGACGTCGCACAAGGACGGACAATGTCGACCTGCTGTCGATGCTCATGGATGCCGTCGACGTAGGCGAGACGGGCGAGAGCATGAACGACGAACAGGTGCACGATGAAGTCATGACCTTCATCTTCGGCGGCCACGAAACGGTGTCCTCCGGCCTCACCTGGACGTTCTATCTACTGTCCAAACACCCGATCATTGCCCGCAGAGTGCGCCAGGAGCTGAGTCGCGTCCTCGGTGGGCGCACGCCAACTGTTGATGACATCCCGCGACTCTCCTATCTCACGATGGTGATCGAGGAAGCGATGCGTCTGTATCCGCCTGTGTGGCTGATCTCGCGCACGCCGACAGAGGACGACGAGATTGGTGGCTACCACATTCCGGCCGGCTCCATGGTGCTCGTGAGCAAATACGTGGTGCATCGCCATCCTGATTTCTGGGAGAATCCGGATGGATTTGATCCAGAACGATTTACCCCCGAACGCGTCGCCGCTCGTCCTCGCCACGCATATTTCCCATTTTCGGCTGGTCCACGAAAGTGCATCGGCGACGGTTTCGGCGTCATGGAGATGCAGCTCGTCCTGGCGACGATCTTGCAGCGCTACGAACTCGATCTCGTACCAGGTTTTCCGATTATTCCCCAACCGGGAATAACCCTTCGTCAGAAGTACGGTCTGCCGATGATGCTCCGGCCGCTCGCGGCTTCTAATGGAGCGGCGCGCACCGATGGCGCGGAATCCAGCTCAGCCAGCGTCGCGACTGATGTAAATGGCGTTGCCCTGGACCTGAACCGCGTATGAGCGAACCGCCTCTTCGGCGGGCGGTTCCACCACCTGGCCGGTCGTGACGTCGAACTGACTGAAATGCCATGGGCATGTGACGATGCGTCCTTCCAGATCGCCATCAGCAAGAGGGCCCTGGTCGTGAGTGCAAGCGCCACCGAAGGCATAGAAGCTGCCCGCCACATTGGCGATAGCGACGGGTGCTCCGTCCAGCATCACCTGCTTCATCCGACCGACGGGAATATCACCGGTTTCCGCCACCTTTGTCAATTCCGCCATGCACATTACCTTTCAAGAATCGGAGGCACGCTAACTCTACTACGATGAGCGAACCAGGAAAGAATCCATGGCTGGCGCTGCTCGCGCTTGGACTCGGCTTCTTCATGATCCTGCTTGACACAACGATCGTAAACGTGGCCGTTCCCAGCATCGCGGAGGCCCTGCATAGCTCACTCGAGCAGATCCTGTGGGTGCTCAACGCCTACGTCTTGGTGTACGCCGTGCTGCTCATCACAGGCGGTCGGCTGGGTGACCTCTTCGGTCTCCGTACGCTCTTCGTCATCGGTCTCGTGATCTTTACCCTTGCTTCCGCCGCGTGCGGGCTGGCACAGGATGCCGTGCAACTAATCGTGGCACGCGTGATTCAAGGAGTGGGTGGCGCGCTTCTGACGCCGCAGACGCTCGCTGTGCTGACCACGATCTTTCCGCCCGAGCGACGTGCCTCTGCGCTCGGGGCGTGGGGCGCCATTGCAGGCATCGCCGCGGTCACTGGTCCGACCCTGGGTGGCTTCCTGGTAACGAGCTTCAGTTGGCGCTGGATCTTCTTCGTCAACGTGCCGATTGGCGTCGCCGCGCTGTTCGCGGCGTTCTCGCTGGTGCCCGACATTCGTCCGCACCGTCGCCAGCCGCTGGACGTCATCGGCGTGATCCTGGCAACTGTCGGATTGCTCGGCATTGTCTTCGGACTCATCGAAGGTCAGCGCTACGACTGGGGCCAGGTGTGGGGTCCCGTAGCCATTCCAGGCGTCATTCTGGCCGGAGTGCTCGTACTTGTGCTCTTCGGCGTGTGGGAGCGGACGCGAGACGAGCCGTTGGTGCCGTTGCCGATGTTGCGCAATCGCAACTATTTGATAATGAACGGCGTCGGCGCCGCCATCTCCTTTGCCGTTCTCGGCATGTTCCTTCCGTTGGTCATCTATCTCCAATCGGTGCTAGGCATGACGCCGCTGGAAGCCGGGCTAACCATAGCTGCTTTCGGCTCCCGTAGCGGCACGCACAATGTTTATCCTCCCGCTTATCGTCGCCGGTATCGGTAACGGGTGTGTGTACGGCCCCGCCGCGGCACTCGCGATGCGCGACGTGCCGCGGCCGATGGCAGGTGGTGCCTCCGGTCTGTACAACACGACGCGCCAGGCCGGCGCTGTCCTCGGCACCGCAATTGTCGGCGCCGTGCTCCAGAACAGGCTCGCGTCGCTCGTTCCGTTGCCGAACAGCACAGCAGCGGAGCTTGCGACCCAGGTGCAGCAGGTCGGCGCCCAGGTGTTCGTTGACGCCATGCGACCAACACTGGCGCTGCCTGTCGCCGTGGTGTTGCTGGCGGCTCTGTCTTGCCTTGCGGTGCGGACCGGTGTGCAACCCGCGGCCGTCACCCGCTGAACGTCCCGATGCTCTCCCGTACGGCCGAACGCGCCCTGCACGCCTATGGCGGGGCCGATGTGTGGAGCAAAGCGGAAAGCGTGGCAGCAGAGATTACGATGAGCGGACTACTGTTTCGTCTCAAGCGACGTGTCACTCCGCCGCGTGCGCACATCATCACCGACATCAGAAGTCCACATGCCACCATCACACCTGTTGATAGACACGGAAATACTGGAACTCTGAACGGATTTACTGTCTCGTTGGCCGCGGCCGACGGAAGCGTTATCGATACCCGTCAGGACGCTCGAAGTAGAGGCGAAAATCAACACGTGTTGAAGGCATGGGACACTCTCGATCTCATGTACTTTCTCGGATATGCCTTCTGGAACTACTTCTCTCTACCGTATCAGTTGCTGCGTGACGATATCGAGTGGCGTGAAGTTCAGGACGGTTTGCTCGAAGCGCATTATCCTCCAGAGCTTCCCGTGCATACCCGGCTGCAACGATTCTACTTTGATCGAACTGGTCTATTGGTACGAAATGACTATTGCGCTGAGTTCGTCTCGAGTCGACGCAGAGTCTGGGCGGCCAATATCGTGCTGCAACATAAGACGTGGTATGAGATTCCGTACCCGGCTGTGAGGAGAGTGTGTCCGACGAACGAGCAGTTCGGCAGACCGTCAGCGTGGATAAAAGTGGTGGGCATTCAGGTGGATGACTGGCGTCTTGTGAATGGGGGAACAGCATAAAGATTCTGCTGGTCGAGGACAACGAGATGAACCGCGACATGCGACGCGTCGGCTCAAGACTGACCCGGCTACTCGGGCAATCCCAATCATCGCGTTGACCGCGCATGCGATGGCGGACGATCGGGACAAGGCGCTCAAAGCTGGCTGTGACGGGTACAACACCAAACCTATCGAGCTGCCACGCCTGCTCGAGAAGATCGAGACGCCTCTCGGCGCTGGTCGACCTGGTCGCTCGAGTACCGGTCAGCGTACAGATCAAATTGCTTGCTGGCTTCCTGTTCGGCACTGCGCTCCTGCTGATGGTGGGACTGACAAGCGCAGTGCTGATCTCCCGTTTGAACGAGCGCGCGTCGATCTACATGACCGCGGGCCAAATCCGCCTCGAGACCGGGCTCGTCATGGAGAACGAGTCACGCTTCGGACCGGGTATCGGGCTCTAACCCTGCAAGCGGACGAGCGTGTAACGGCGCTGAACCTGGCGGGGCGAAAGGACGAAGCCATGCAGGACTACCTGCAGGACGAGCGGCCCATTGCCGATGAGCTCGGGACCGTGGCACACCTCGCGGTTGAGGAAATTCTCAACCGTGTTTTTTGATGGGCGTTGCCTTCGCGCGTCCACGATTCGGGCTACAGGTTTGCCACATCAGACGGGGCGCCCCCTAGAGAGTCAGCCCGGCGCGGT
>WNGK01006507.1_pt1 | contig 19878 bp, 18 predicted proteins | sample 5400601 | NCBI WGS metagenome assembly WNGK01 (sample SAMN13153376, study PRJNA577476) | soil metagenome | isolation source: 60 cm soil or saprolite under Garry oak tree replicate 1 | place: USA:California | collected 2016-06-15
CGCGCGTCTCGCTCGGCGGCGTGCGCGACGAAGCGGAAGTGCGCGGCCATCGCCGCACCTACGTCGGCGCGATCCCCGGCCGCATCATCCACGCGCTGCAGCGCTGCGAGACGCGGACCCCGGTGCTGATGCTGGACGAGGTGGACAAGATGGGCGCCGACGTCCGCGGCGATCCCACCGCCGCGCTGCTCGAGGTCCTCGATCCGGCGCAGAACTCGACGTTCGTCGATCATTACCTCGAGGTGCCGTTCGACCTGTCCGGCGTGATGTTCATCGCTACGGCGAACAGCACGGTGCCGATCCCCGATCCGCTGCTCGACCGCATGGAGCAGTTGACGCTCGTCGGCTACACGCCGTCGGAGAAGCTGCAGATCGCCAAGCGCTACCTGCTGCCGCGCCAGCTCAAGGAGACGGGGTTAGGCAAAGGCAAAGAGGCTGAGCGCGCGCACATCGCGGACGCCGCGCTCGACCGGCTGATCGCCGAATACACCAGGGAAGCGGGCGTCCGCCAGCTCGAGCGCGAGATCCAGGGCGTCCTGAGGAAAGCCGCGCTGGAGGTGGTCGAGGGGAAGTCGACGACCGTACGGATCTCCTCGAAGAATCTCGAGAAGTACGCGGGACAGCCCAAGGTGCAGAGCGAAGTCGCCGGCCGGGCGCCGGAGATCGGCGTCGCCACCGGGCTCGCGTGGACGCCGGTCGGCGGCGACATCATGTTCATCGAAGCGATCCGCATGCCCGGCAAGGGTCAGATCACGCTGACCGGCCAGCTCGGCGACGTGATGAAGGAATCGGCGCAGGCCGCCTGGAGCCTGCTGCGCGCCCGCGCCGGCGCGCTCGGTATTCCGCTCGACGCGTTCACGCAGTCGGACGTGCACCTGCACGTGCCGGCCGGTGGGGTGCCCAAGGACGGTCCCTCGGCCGGCATCACGATCGCCGCGGCGCTCGCATCGCTGCTCTGCCGCCGCCCGGCGCGGCACGAAGTCGCGATGACGGGCGAGCTGACGCTGCGTGGACGGGTGCTCCCCATCGGCGGGCTCAAGGAGAAGTTGACGGCCGCGGCGCGAGCGGGCGTGAAGTCCGTGCTGGTTCCCGAACGGAACAAGAACGACCTCATTGACTTGCCAGAAGAGGTGCAGAAGTTGCTGGATATCAAGCTCGTGGAAACGATCGACGATGTGCTCGAATTGGCGCTGCTCGACGCGCCGGAGGAGCGCGAACAACGCCGCTCCGGTGGTATTCGTGTCGTGACGTCCCCGTCGACACCCGCGCCGCCATCACCTCCCGGGCAGGCTCGGCGATGAGCGACGTCGCCACCCTCGAAGCCGTACTCGCCGAGCTCCGGCGCCGCGACGGCAAGTACAACGAGCGCGCCTACGTCTTCGTGCTTGCGGCGCTGGAATTCGCGCAAACGCGGCTGCCGGCGCGGCGCCATCTGAGCGGCATCGAGCTGGCGTGGGCGTGCCGCGATTTCGCCTTGGCGCAGTTCGGGATGCTTGCCGCGTCGGTGCTGACGCACTGGGGCGTGCACACCACCGAGGACTTTGGCCAGATCGTCTTTATGCTGATCGACGTCGGATTGCTGGCACGCCAGCCGAGCGATCGGATCGAGGACTTCGAGCGCGTTTATGATTTCGCCGAGGTCTTCAAGGCCGGGGCCGGCTATCGTTGGCCGGGAGTCTCGTTTTCGGGGTGAGCGTCCGACCGCCCGCCGTCAGCGGGCGATTCTACCCGTCCGATCCCACCGAGCTGCGGGCGACCGTTGCAACATTACTCGCCGACGCGCGCCAGGCCGTCGGGCCGTCAGGCCGTCCGGCCGTCGGTCTTATTGCACCGCACGCCGGCTACATCTACTCCGGCCCGACGGCAGCCCGCGCGTTCGTTCGGACGGTCATCCCCGCGCTCGTCATCATTGTTGCGCCCAATCACACCGGCGTTTGCGAGGCCAAGAGCGGCGTGTCACTGTGGGAGGCGGGCGCGTTTCGAACGCCGCTCGGGGAGGTGCCGATCGCGGCGGACGTCGCGGAAGGGCTTCGCAAGATTTCTGGCGGCGTCGTCGAGGTCGATCACGCAGCGCATCGGAGCGAGCACGCGGTCGAAGTGGAGCTGCCTTTCCTGCAGCTGCTCCGGTCCGAGGTCCGGATCGTGCCCCTGGTGATCGCCTGGGATGCCTGGGATCCCGCCCGGCTGCTCGGCGACTTCCTCGCGCGGCTCGTGAAAGCGGCGGGCGAGCCGGCGCTGCTGCTCGCCTCCAGTGACCTCAATCACTATGAGGCGGCGCGGGTCTCGGAGGAAAAAGACGCGCGCGCGCTCGAGGCAGTGCGCGCGCTCGACGGTGCGGAGCTTTTGGCGCGCTGCAAGCGCGAGCACATCTCAATGTGCGGCCGCGCGCCCGCGGCGATCGTTCTCGAGGCCGCGCGGGCGCTGGGCGCCACGCGAGCCGACGTGGTAGACTATCGCCACTCTGGTTGGGTCTCGGGTGACAACGCGCGGGTTGTGGGATACGCGGGGGTGGTGATTCCGTGAATCCGATTCCGGTGCTCTCGGCGAGCGAAGCGGCGGCGTGGGATTCGGCGGCGCGGACGCAGTATCGCGTGCCCAGTCGCGTGCTGATGGAGACCGCGGGTCGCGCCGTCGCGCAGGTGCTGGTCGACGCGCTGCCGGACGCGCTGACGGGTGGCGTGCTGATCGCCGCGGGGGCGGGGAATAACGGGGGCGACGGGTGGGTGCTCGCCCGCGCGTTGCACGCGGCCGGCATTCCGGTCTGGGTATCCGCGCTCGATCCCAAGACGGATGACGCGATCGACAATCGCGCGCTGGCCCGGCTCGACGGCGTGCGCGAGCTCGGTCGCGACGAAGCCTGGCCACAGGCCGCCGTTGCCGTCGACGCGTTGCTCGGCACCGGGGCCGCCGGTCCCGCGAAAGGCGACGTGCTGGCCCTGGCGCAGCGCGTGGCGGAGTACGGCGCGCCCATCGTAGCGGTCGATGGACCAACGGGCCTCGATCTGACGAGCGGGGAGGCGCACGGACCGATCCGTGCGCACATCACCGTGACGTTCGGCGGCGTGCGGCGCGGGCATCTGCTGCAGCGTGAGTGGTGCGGGAAAGTCGTCGTCGTGGACATCGGCTTCCTGCCGGCCGAGTCGTCGTGGCCGCTGCTCGTCACCGACCTGTGGGCCGCCGAGCGGCTGCCGCGGCTCGCGCCGCAGATGCACAAGGGCGATCGGGGCCGCGTCTGCGTGATCGGCGGCGCGAACGGGATGAGTGGCGCCGCGCTCCACGCGGCGCGTGCCGCCTTGGCCGCCGGAGCTGGGCTGGTCAAGCTCGTCGCGGCGCGCGAGACGATCTCGGCCGCGCAGGCGAGCCTCCCCGACTTGCTTACAGTAGAGTCGGCTCTCAGCGACCAACTGGAGCCTGGAGTTGTCGAGGCTATCGGCTGGGCGGACGCGTTGGTCCTCGGCCCGGGATTAGGTCGCGTGGATGTCCGTGCGCAATTTGTTGCCGAGGTGCTGTCGCAACGCGCACTTCCGGCCGTCGTCGATGCCGACGCGCTCCATTACGTCTCCACCAACCTCCACCAGCGCTCCCTGGTGTGCACACCACATCTCGGTGAGTTCCGTGCCCTCGTAGGGGATGTGCTTGCCGACGAGGCGGCGAACGATCGCTGGTCGGCGGCGGCGCGCGCGGCGGCGAAACTCAAGTGCACCATCCTCCTGAAAGGGGTGCCCACCGTCATCGCGGACTTGCGCGGTCCCGAGCACGTCGTCGCCAGTGGCAATCCCGGTCTCGCCACGGGCGGTAGCGGCGATCTCCTCGCGGGATTCATCGGCGCGTTTCTCGCGCGCAGTACCGCGCCGGCCGAGGCCGCGGCGCTCGGTGCGCACGCGCTGGGTCGCGCCGCGGAGCAGGGCGCGCGGCAGTGGACGGCGCGAAGCTTGCGACCCGCCGACGTGCTGGCCGCGCTGCCGGATGTGTGGCGCGCCTGGAAGAATGTGAAGAGAGTTAAGCCTCCAGCTCTCGTGGAACTCGAAGCCCCCGACTTGTTGTAATACAGACCATGAATCTCGGCCCTGGAAACGAATTCGATCGCATCCGCGGGATCCTCGCGCGGATCGCGGAGATCTCGGGCGAAGACGGCTCCGAACTCGGCGACGACTGCGCCTTGCTCCCGCTCGGCTCGATGACGCTCGCGCTCAGCATCGACAATGCGCTCGAGAACGTGCACTTCCGGACCGACTGGCTCGACTTCAAGGAGATCGGCTTCCGCGCGGCCGGGGCCGCGCTGTCGGACCTGGCGGCGGAAGGTGCGACGCCCCTGGGGCTCATGGTATCGTTGGGCGCGCCGCCGCATACAAAGACCGACACCGATCCCGCGGCGGACATCATGGCCGGCGTTGCCACGATGGCGCACAATCTCAACGCGCGGGTCTTGGGCGGCGATTTGACGCGCTCGGACAAGTACGTCATTGATGTATGCGTGATCGGGACTACGGAGCGGCCCGTGCGCCGTTCGGGTGCGCGCCAAGGCGACTCGCTCTGGGTCACCGGGTACCTGGGAGGGGCGGCGCTCGCACTCCAACAGTTCCGTGAGGGGAAACGCATGGCGACGACGCTGCGCAACCGGTACGCGTGTCCCGAACCGCGGATCGAGGCGGGACGCTGGCTCGCGGGACACGGGGCCAGCGCGATGATCGACATCTCCGACGGCCTGGTCGCCGACGCGCAGCATCTCGCCGCCGCTTCCGAGGTCGGCATCGAAATCAACCTCGAGCAGATCCCGTGCTGGGAGGGCGTCGAGGCGACGGCGGCGGCCGCGAGTGGAGAGGAATTCGAGCTGCTGTGCACGATGCCGCCGACCTTCGGCGATGCGAGTGTGTCGGCGTTTCGCGCGCAGACGGGCCTGCAGTTGAGCCGCATCGGTACCTGCCTGCGCGGCGCCGGGGGGCGGCGCGGCGGTGTGCGCCTGCTCGATCGCAGCCAGCCGGTCCCGCTTCCCGCGGGATACGATCACTTCGCGTGAGTGTTCGCACTCTCTGGTACTACATCGTTCTCGCCGTCTCAACCGTCTATCATGCTGTCGGCGCTATCATCGCGGGACTGTTCCGCGTCAAAAACCGGCGCGGCGGGATCTACGATTGGGCCAACATCGACTGGGCCCGTGACATCCTTCGCGCCGCCGGCACCCCCGTCGCCGCCGAAGGACTCGAGCACATCCCGCAGGGCCAGCCCGTGATGTACGCCTCGAATCACTCGTCGATGTTCGATATCTGGGCCCTGCTCGCCACGCTGCCGGGATCGGTGCGCTTCGTTGCCAAGCAGGAGCTGTTCAAGATTCCGGTGCTGGCCGGCGCCATGCATGCCGCTGGACACATTCCCATCGACCGCGCCGCGCGCAAGAAGGCGTTCGAGGCGTACGACGCGGCGGCCCGCACGATCCGGCGCGGCATCTCTTCAATTGTTGTCTTCCCGGAGGGGACGCGCAGCCGCAGCGGCGAGCTGCTGCCGTTCAAGAACGCCCCCTTCGGTCTCGCGATCGCGGCCCAGGTGCCCATCGTCCCCGTCTACGTGCATCACACGTTCGAAATCCTTCCCAAAGGTTCCTGGCGACTGCGACCCAGACCCATCCGCCTGCTCGTCGGGACTCCCATTTCAACGGCTGGCCTGCAGCCCGAGGATCGCGAGCGCCTGCGGGACCAAGTGCGGGCTGCGATGGTTGCTCTCCAGTCGAAGGCACGGTAGGGTTCGGACCCCATGAGCACTGTGATCTCGGTACATGCGCGGGAGATTCTCGACAGCCGCGGCAATCCCACGGTCGAAACGGACGTCACGCTGGCGAGCGGAGCGAGCGGCACCGCGGCCGTGCCCAGCGGCGCGTCTACGGGCGAGCACGAAGCCGTGGAGCTGCGCGACGGTGACGGCAAACGCTTCGGCGGCAAGGGAGTGCTCGAAGCCGTCAAGAACGTGAACGAGGTGATCGGCCCGCGGCTCGAGGGGATGTCCGGCGAAGATCAGATCGCCATCGATTACGCGATGCTCGATCTCGACGGCACGCCGAACAAAGGCCACCTGGGCGCGAATGCGATTCTGTCGGTGTCCCTGGCGGTGGCGCGAGCGGCGGCACAGGACGCGGGCCTCCCATTGTATCGCTACCTCGGTGGACCCGTCGCGCACGTGCTGCCGATTCCGATGATGAACATCCTGAACGGTGGCGCCCACGCCGCGAATACCGTGGACTCCCAGGAATTCATGGTGGTTCCGATCGGCGCGGAGACGTTCCCCGAGGCGCTGCGGATGGGCGTGGAAACGTTCCATGCGCTGAAGAAGGTCCTCGCCAAGCGGGGGCTCTCGACGGCGGTGGGCGACGAGGGCGGCTTTGCGCCCGACCTGTCGAACGACGAAGCGGCGCTCGAGGCGATCATGGCGGCGATCGAGGCGGCGGGGTTCGAGGCAGGGAAGGATATCGCCATCGCGCTCGATGTCGCCGCGTCCGAGCTGTACGAGGACGGCAGCTACACGTTCAAGAAGAGCAAGGGCGGCAAGAAGAGCGCCGAGGAGATGATCGCGCTGTACAAGGGATGGATCGATCGCTATCCGATCGTGTCCATCGAGGATGGTCTCGCAGAGGACGACTGGACGGGGTGGGCAAAGCTCACGGAAAGTTTGCACGAGCGGGTGCAGCTTGTCGGAGACGATCTGTTCTGCACCAACGTCGAGCGGCTGGCGCGCGGCATCGAAGAGAACGTCGCAAACGCTATCTTGATCAAGGTGAACCAGATCGGCACACTCACGGAGACGCTGCAGTGCATCGAGCTGGCACGCGGCAACGGCTACGGCGCGGTCATCTCACATCGGTCGGGTGAGACAGAGGATACGTTTATCGCGGATCTTGCGGTGGCGACGGGGGTCGGGCAGATCAAGACGGGCAGCGCCTCGCGCAGCGAGCGGGTGGCGAAGTACAATCAGCTGCTCCGCATCACCGAGGAGCTCGGCGACGTGGCGCACTACCCCGGCCGCCATCTGTACGGCCTGTGACGCGCAGCCGCATTGCCGGCATCGCCGGCGGCGTGGGCTTGCTCGCGCTCGCGGTGTGGGGCGGCGAGTACGGCACTGCGGATTGGATTACGATCCGGCGCCAGCTCGCGGATGAGCGCGCCAAGGTGGCGGAGCTGCGGATCGAGCTCGATTCGCTGGCCAGGCTGGCGCACGATCTCGAGACGAATCCGGCGGTGCAGGAGCGCGTGGCGCGCGAGCAGTTCGGGATGATTCGAGACGGCGAGGTACTCTACCGCGTCGTGCCCAAATAACGGAGGCACCATGAGACTGCTTCGTCGGTTCGTACCCCTCGCCGCGATTGGCATTGGTGGGGCCCTCGCCTGTGGTGGGGACTCCACGGGACCGAAGGCCGCCTCGGTCACTGGCCTCTTCGGCGACAACGATTCGGTGCTGACGGGAGGAACGCTGTCAGTCGGTTTCACCATACTCAACACCCAGGGCTTCCCGCTGAAAGGCGCCAAGGTGTCATGGACCGTGGCGCCCGTATCGGCAGCGACGGTCGATCAGCCGTCACAGACGTCGGACAGCGTCGGCAACGTCGCCGCCGTCGTGCGGGTGGGCGGCTCCGTCGGCGCGTTCACCGTCACGGCCAGCGTCGGCGGTTTAGCGCCCATTGATTTTCACCTGAAGGCGCTCGATCCCTGCAGTTATGCCGTCGTCTACACTCTTGGTGACACGGTGTCCGCCGCGCTCTCCAACACCGACTGCCGGGTCTTCGTTGGCACCCGGTTCTATTTCTACGATTACTATAAGCTGACCCTGCCCGCCGGTCAGCAGAGTATTCGCATCAACGAGTTTTCCACGCGGATCGATCCGTACGTGGAGTTCTACGAGGCGACAGGGGCGCTGGTGGGTTGGGATGATGATATCCAGCCGGGGATCATTCAGACGTCGCAATTCGACGTGATTCTCGGATCGGGGGGATCGTACATCATCGGCGCGACCTCATACGACCCCGACACGACGGGCGCCTATACCCTGATCGCGAAAACCCGCCCCACGACGCTGACCGGGTGCCAGGATGCCTGGATGACGCCGGGCGCCTCGATCACCGACACGATTCGGACCACCGATTGCGCCGATACCAGCAAGAACTATTCGGACATCATCTACATGTTCATGCAGGCATCGGAGGTCATCAGGGTTGCCGAGCGCTCGACGGTCGTGAATCCGTTGCTGAAGCTGTACTGGGCCAACTTCGCGGCGCAGCGATTCGATTCTGTGGCGGCGAATGACGACAGCGCGAGCGGCAATCCCAACGCGTACATCTCGTATACGGTGCCCGCGGACGGCTGGTATCTCCTCAACATCGGCACGGCCGCGCCCAATGATACCGGCGAGTATACGCTCGCGTTCTCGGCCTCCACGGGTCCGAGCGCGCCGCGGAGTCCAGGGGTGAGTCGCGTGCTGCGCGCGCTACCGAGAGGGACATTCCGAGGATGGAAGAAGCATAGCTGAGCCGCTGGTCCTTCTTACTCTCGCGACCCTCGCGAGCGCACAGGGAAGACCGTGTGATCCGCCCACGCCGCTCGGGCCGAGTCACGATCTCTATTGCATCGAGCTCGTTCCCGCTCCGGGCGTAACAGGCGTCTCGGGGCGGGTCGAGCTCGCCATTCCCGCAGGGCCATTTACCGTCGGCGTCACGGCCGATGGTCATACACGATTCATCCCCGTCGTTTCAGTCACGGGCCTTTCCGCCGGCACCTACGTCGCCTGGGCAGTCACGCCGCAAATGGATACCGTGATCAAGCTTGGCGTCGTGAAAAACGGGACGACGGCGCTGCGGGCCATCGAGCTCGACAAGTTCATCATCCTCATTTCGGTCGAGCGCAACACGCGGGCCCGCGAGCCACATGGCCGCTTTATTCTACGTGGCCAATCGCCGAGCACGCGGCCCATGCCTCCCGATGTGCTCGAATTCTCCGTCGGGGCAATGGGGACTGCGGGCACCGAGCACCATCACGACGATGTGATCATGCCGCCCGTGCCGCCGGGTCTCACGATGCTACCGTCCGAGATGGCGCTGCGACCTGATGTGACTCCCTTTCTTCCCGCGACGGATGCGCCGCTTCCCAACGCAGATTCGAACGAGGTGCTTCGTCTCAAGGACGGCGACATCATCGATCTCGATGCCGAGCTCGTCCGCCGCACGATCAATGGGCAGACATTCACGATGTACAGCTACAACGGCCAGTATCCGGGACCACTGATCGAAGTCTCGCGTGGATCCGAGATCATGGTGCGGTTCACGAATCACCTTCCAGACTCGACCAGCATTCATTGGCATGGCATACGGCTCGAGAACGCGTTCGACGGAGTCGAAGGGGTAAGCGACGCGTTCACATACAAGGTTCGGTTCCCAGATGCGGGGATTTACTGGTACCATCCGCACATTCGCGAAGACATCCAACAAGCGCTCGGCCTGTACGGCAACATTCTCGTGCGCCAGCCCGGTGCGAGGATCCCCGCGAATCGAGAGCAGATCCTGATGCTGCAGGATCTTCTGGTCGGCGATGCCGGCCTCATTCCGTGGGGACAGGAATCACCCACCCACGCGCTGATGGGGCGTTTTGGAAACGTGTTACTCGTGAACGGGGAACCAAACTATCGACTGTCGGTGCGTCGCGGTGAAGTGGTGCGCTATTACCTCACGAACGCCTCGAGCACCCGCACGCTGAATGTGTCGTTCCCGGGAGCGCGCATGAAAGTCGTGGCGGCCGACGCCGGACCGTTCGAGCACGAGGCGTGGGTGGAGAGCGTCGTAATCGCACCGGCTGAGCGCTACGTCGTGCATGTGCGATTCGATAAGCCGGGGCAGGTCGCACTGGTTAACAAAGTCATCGCCCTCGACCATCTCTTCGGCCGGTTCTTCCCGCTCGTCGATACGCTCGGCGTTGTCACAGTCTCACGCGATCCTGTCCGAAACGACCTCCGGGCGAGTTTCGACGCGCTGCGACGCGACACCGGCACGGTCGCCGCGTTCGAGCCGTACCGCCGCTTTCTCGACAAGGCGCCCGATCAGACGCTGGTGCTCACGCTCCAGACCCATGGATTGCCGTACCTCACCCAGCGCTTGATGCAGGTCGACTCGATCTACTTTGCGCCGGTCGAGTGGGGGGGCACCATGCCGATGATGAACTGGGCGTCTACGGGCCAGCAGGTGCGCTGGGTGCTAAAAGATCCGGCGACCGGGCGCGAGAATCTGGATATCGCGTGGCACTTCCAACGTGGGAAACCTGTGAAGATCCGACTGGTCAACGAGCGCCGCGCGTTTCACGGCATGCAACATCCGATTCACCTGCACGGCCAGCGCTTTCTCGTGCTTGCGGTGAACGGCGTGCCCAACACCGATCTGGCGTGGAAGGACACCGTGCTGGTGCCGGCCGGTGGGGTGGTGGATATTCTGCTCGATACCGCGAACCCCGGCGACTGGATGCTGCATTGTCACATCGCCGAACACCTCTCGACCGGAATGATGATGCATTTCACTGTGAATTAGCGAGGCGCCTATGCACGTGATTCCCTTGTTACTAGCGCTCATTGCACAACGCCCCGATTCGTTCGCCGCCAGTGTGCGTGAGTACATCGCGGTCGATACCTCGCTGGTTGCGTTGACGCATGTGCTGCTCGTCGATGGAACGGGCGCAGCGCCGAAGACCGATCAGACGGTCGTGATTCGCGCGGGGAGAATCGCGGCAGTCGGTCCCGCCGCGTCCGTACAGATTCCGGCGGGCGCGCGCGTCATGGATATGAACGGCTCCAGTGTGATCCCCGGCATCGTCGGGATGCACGACCACTTGTTCTATACGGCGGCCGGCGGCCGGGCCGTGCAGATGGGTTACACGGGATCGCACCTCTACCTTGGCTCGGGCGTCACGACGATCCGCACGACGGGTAGTCGATCGCCGTACGCCGAGATCAATCTGAAGGACTGGATCGATCACGGCCTAGCGCCGGGACCGCGTATCCATCTGACGGCGCCGTACATCACCGGTGAGCGGGGCGGCGGCGCGATGGCGATCCTGAATTCGCCGGAGGCGGCGCGCCGCTTCGTGGACTACTGGGCGGCCGAGGGCGCGACCTGGATCAAAGCGTATACCGACATTCGGCGCGCGGAGCTGGGCGCCGCCATTCAGGAAGCGCACAAACGCGGCATCAAGGTCACGGGCCACCTGTGCTCGGTGAGTTTCCAGGAAGCCGTCGCGCTGGGCATCGACAATCTCGAGCACGGCATGCTCACCGCGTCCGATTTCACGAGCGGCAAACAGGCCGACGTCTGTCCCGCCAATCTCATGACGCAGATCAGCGCATCGGATCCGAAGGGTGATGCCGGCCAGGCGACGATTCGGTCGCTGGTGCAGCATCACGTGTCCATGACGTCGACGCTCGCTGTGTACGAGCCCTTCGTGGCCAATCGTCCGACCAAGGACGAGCGCACGTTGCAGGCGATGGATCCCGAGGTGCGTGACAACTACATGAAGATGCGCCAGCAGATCGACTCGGGCGGCACTGGCTGGGTATCGCTCCCGGCGTTCAAGAACGCGATGGCGTTCGAGCGGTCGTTCGTGGACGCGGGCGGATTGCTGGCGGCTGGCGTCGACCCGACGGGCATCGGCGGCGCGCTAGCCGGCTACGGCGACCAGCGCAACTACGAGCTGTTTATCGAAGCGGGGTTCACGCCCGCGCAGGCGATCCAGATCATGACGCTGAATGGCGCCAAGATCCTCGGCGTACAGCAGACCCTGGGAACCGTCGAGACGGGTAAGCTGGCCGACCTCGTCGTGCTGCATGGCGATCTGACGGCCGATCCGTCGGTGATTCGCAGTCCCACGATTGTTTTTAAGGACGGCGTCGGCTACGATTCTGCCAAGTTGATCGCTTCAGTTCAGGGCAGAGTCGGCGTCAACTAGCGACGCATTGTGGCAGGGTAGCTCAGCCTGGTGAGAGCACGGCACTCATAATGCCGGGGTCGTGGGTTCGAATCCCACCCCTGCTATTGAAAAACATCGACGCCCCACCGCCAGGCTCCGTGGCGGTGGGGCGTCAGCATTTCGATCCGGTTCTCGCCGCCTCAATGCCGAGCCGGCGCGGCCACTGGGGCCGCCGGGGGAAGGTCCGAGTTGAAGATGTCGGCGATGATGAGCCAGCGCCCATCTTTACCACCCCGCCGCACTTCCAGAAACTTGCCGTGATCCGTCGCGCCGGCGAGGTAGACCACCTGGTAGGTGCCACGCAGTAGGTGCCACGCACGTAGGCGAGATCGCCGCGCCCGTTGATGTCTATCGCCGAAGCGGTGAAATGGCTCATCGGCGGCACGGTTTTCATCCAGGCTAGAATTGCGGCGCGGCCTTGCACCATCCCCTGGTTGGGCGGCATGAACGTGGCATTCTCGGCATACATCGCCGCAGCCGTCGAGTCACGGTGCTGGACGACGTATACGGTAAAGCTGTCCAACGACGCCCGGATCGTCGTCTTGTCGGTGTCCAGGAAGGCCTGGGGGCCTGATGAGCCACAGGCGAATGCGGCCAATCCCAGCATCCCGATGAGCATTGCGCGCATAAGTCACCTCTCGTTCCAAACGACGGGTTGGATCTTGCGCGACATCTCCGCCGCGACCTGCTGTGCCTCCTTCAGCTTCGCTTCGTACTCGATCCTCCATTCCGCCGGCATGTTGTTGCGAAAGTACGTCGCCGTCAGCAGCTCCCCCGCAGCCTGTCCGCGTCCTACCGCGACCACGTCGCCGAGAAATAACGTCGAGCTGCCGGTATCCATGACATTCACCACGCTGCATTCGAAGTGCGCGAAACACTCATCCAGGATCGGCACGCCGAGCTGCCCGGTGTGGTGGGGAATCCCCGCCAGCTTGCTCTGATCCCGCCCGCTGAAAAACCCCAGCCGCCGCACGATATCGAACTGCTTCGTGTGCAACAGGTGCATGGCGAAGCGGCCCGTCTCGTAGATCATATCGTGGCTGTAATTGAACTTGTGGATGAAAACCGACAGCCGCGGCACCGTGGGCACGATCGACGCGCGCACCGCCGCATCGGAGATCATGCCGTTCTCCTTGCCGTCTCGCACCGAGGTAATCGCGACGACGGGGGACGTGAGATTGCGAAGGAGTTGGTACGTGAGGTCGGGCTGAAGCATACTTCAAGATACATGGCGCCTATCGACTTGCTGCCCGGGCGTGTACTGGCTCACATTCGCGACACCCGAATCTTCCGCGAACCGGGAGAGGCGCTCGTGGCCGTGTCGGGCGGCGTGGATTCGGTGGCCCTCCTCGACTTGCTGCACACGATGGCCGACGAGTTGCGGCTCACGCTCGTGGTGGCGCATGTGGACCATGGCATTCAGATGGAAAGTGGGAACGTTGGAAAGATGGTCAAAGACTTCGCGTCGAAATACGACCTCCCATTTGAAATCGGACAGCTTTCCCTCGGGCCCGAGACCACGGAAACAGAAGCGCGCCGTGCGCGATACGCCTGGCTCCGAGAGCTGCAAAGACGCCGCGGTTCGAGGTACCTCGTCACCGCGCATCACCAGGACGACCAGGTCGAAACCATCCTGTTGCGCGCGTTGCACGGCAGCGCGCCCGCGGGACTCGCGGGCATCAGCGCCCGATCGCGCGGTGGTCTGGTGCGGCCGCTCCTGCCGTTCTCGCGCCGCGAGCTCGTGGACTACGCAACAGCACGCGGGCTCGCCGTGCACGACGATCCCGCCAACCAGGATCCGCGGCACCTGCGCTCGTGGCTCCGCACGACGCTCCTTCCATTACTGAACGAGCGACTCGGACCCACGTCACGGCTGCGAAGCGATCTGCTCTCACTCGGGCGGCACGCGGCGCGTGACCGGCACGCATGGGACCGTGTGTTAGACCTGATCCCCGACCTCGGCCTCAGCGTGGACAACAACGGCTTTGCCGTTGCCCGGGCGAGTCTGCGGGGCTATGATAACGCATTGTCTGTTGCGCTTTTGCGCGCAGCCGCCCGGCGCGTAGGACTGATTCTGGGCCCGGCGAAGGCGCGGAAACTCGTCGACCTGGCGCAGCGTCCGTCTGGGCGCTCGCTTCCCCTGGGTGAGGGGTGGTCGGCTGAAGTGGCATTCGATCAGGTACGCGTGAGCCGCAGGCGGGAGAACGAAATCGGCTGCGCTCTCGAGCGGGTGTCGCAGATCGGCGAGCGCGGTTCGGCGCTGTTTGGTGAATTCGAGATCTCGTGGTCGCCTGACGCAGCTCCGGAGCGAATCGAGCGCGCGACGTGGACGACCTGGCTGGACAGCGCCGCCTGGGAAGTCCGCCCGCCCGCCCGGGGTGATTCAGTGGCGCCGCTCGGCGGCGTAGGGCATCGGCCGCTGCGGCGTCTATTAATGGAAGCGCAGGTGCCGCGCAGCGTACGGTCGCGCTATCCCGTCGTCAGTCGAGGGCCGACGATTCTCTGGGTGCCGGGCATCTGTCGAAGTGACGCGGGGTTGCCGGCGCCCGGAACTCGAGCAGTGAGGTTGGATGTTACCGAGCACGGCTCAGCTCAGGCAGACGGGAGGACGTGAGCTCAAGCGCATCGTCTTCGATGAGGAGACGATCGCCGAGCGAGTCCGGGAACTGGGCGGTGAAATCACCGCCGCCTATCCCGACGGCGACCTGCTGGTGCTGGGTCTGCTCAAGGGGAGCTTCATCTTCCTGAGTGATCTGGTGCGGCGCATCGAGCGGCCCTTACAGGTCGATTTCCTCGTTGCATCGAGCTACGGCGAAGGGACGGTATCGAGCGGGAATGTGCGGCTGGTGTACGACCCCGAGACGGAGCTTGCGGGGAAGCATATCCTGCTGGTCGAGGACATCATCGACACCGGTAAGACGTTGAACAAGCTGGTCACGCTGCTACGGCAGCGGCGACCGCGCAGTTTGGAGATCTGTGCGCTGTTGCACAAACATGTGGCTAAACACTTGGAGCTGGAGGCGAAATTCGTGGGACTCGATGCCCCGACGCTGTTCCTGGTCGGCTACGGTCTCGATCACGCGGAAAACTTCCGGCACCTTCCTTATATCGCGAGTCTGACGTAGATGGCCAATCGCATTCCCCCGCCACCGCGGGAATTCAACTGGGCCCGGATGCTGCGGACGCTCTCGTTCTGGGCGCTCCTCATCGGCAGTTCACCGAAGAGCTGAACGCCGGCAACATCGCGTCGGTGGAAATCGCCGAGCGGCAGAAGGTCCGCGGCACATTCCAGCGGCCGGTCGTGGTGAAGCGCCAGACGGTCGAGCGCTTCAACGTGCTGCTCCCGTTCGAGGCCGACGACAAGTTCGCGGCGAACCTCTCGACGAAGGGCGTGGATGTCCGCGCGCGCGAGTCTGGCCAGTCGTTCGGCGTCGTATTGCTGACGTTCCTGCCGTACCTGCTGATCTTCGGGCTCGTGATCTTCATGCTGCGCCAGATGCAGCAGGGCGGGAACCGCGCCTTCGCGTTCGGCAAGTCCAAGGCGAAGCTGCTGGCGGGCGACACGCCGAAGGTCACGTTCGCCGACGTGGCGGGCTGCGATGAGGCGAAACAGGAGCTCGAGGAGATCATCGACTTCCTGAAGGACCCGCAGAAGTTCCAGCGCCTGGGCGGGCGGTTGCCCAAGGGCGCGCTGCTCGTCGGACCGCCGGGTACGGGCAAGACGCTGCTCGCCAAGGCCGTCGCGGGCGAGGCCGGCCGGCCGTTCTTCTCGATGTCGGGGTCTGATTTCGTCGAGATGTTCGTCGGCGTCGGCGCCTCGCGGGTGCGCGATCTGTTCGAGCAGGGCAAGGCGCACGCCCCCTGCATCATCTTCATCGACGAGATCGACGCCGTCGGCCGGCATCGCGGGGCCGGCCTGGGCGGTGGTCACGATGAGCGCGAGCAGACGCTCAACCAGCTGCTCGTCGAAATGGATGGATTTGAAAGCAATGATGGGGTAATCCTGCTCGCCGCGACCAACCGCCCCGACATTCTCGATCCCGCGCTGCTGCGGCCCGGCCGCTTCGATCGCCAGATCGTGGTCGACATGCCAGACCTGAAGGGCCGCGAGCAGATCCTGCGCGTGCACGTCCGCAAGATCCCGATGGCAGCGGGAGTGAATCTCGAGCGCATTGCCCGCGGCACGCCCGGCCTCGCCGGCGCGGAGCTGGCCAACATCGTCAACGAAGCCGCGCTGCTCGCCGCGCGCCGCAACAAAGCGGCGGTGGACGCGCAGGACTTCGAGGACGCGAAGGACAAGGTGATGCTCGGACTCGAGCGGAAGAGCCGCGTGCTCTCCGACGAGGAGCGGCGCCTGGTCGCCTATCACGAGGCGGGCCACGCCCTGGTCGGGCTCACCGTTCCGGACGCCGATCCACTGCACAAGGTCACGATCATTCCGCGCGGCCGGGCGCTCGGCCTCACCGCCTATCTGCCCGAGGAGGAGCTGCACAAGTACACCAAGCGCTCGATCGAATCGCGGCTGGCCATGGCGTACGGCGGCCGCGTCGCCGAGGAGCTGGTGTTCGGGCCGGAAAAGGTGACCACCGGCGCGGCGCAGGACATTCAGCAGGCCACCAACATCGCGCGACGCATGGTGACGCAGTTCGGCATGAGCGCGGTGATCGGTCCGATCGCGGTGGGGGATCGCGAGCAGGAGATCTTCCTGGGCCGCGAAGTGGTGCAGCGGCGGGAGATCTCCGATCGCACCGCGCAGATCGTCGACGAAGAAGTGAAGAACATCCTCACGCGCGCCTATAGCGACGCGACGCGCATTGTGACCGAGCGGCGTGCCGCGCTCGACCGGCTGGCCGCGGCGCTGCTGGAGCGCGAGACGCTGGAGCGCGAGCAGGTCGAGATGGTGATCGCCGGCCGGCCGCTCCCGCCGTACGTGCCGCCTCCCCCGCCGCAGCGCACGGAGGAAGGTGAAGCTGCAGACACGGAGAAAGCGCAGGCGCGCGCCAGTGGCGGCATCTTGCGCAATCCGCCGCCTGAGCCCGCCGGGGCGTGAGCGCTCCTCCCGCCGCCGACCTTTCGAAGCTTCGGATCAATCGCGACGACCCACCGCCCGCGGTCAAGCGAGCGCTGGGTCGCGTGCTGTGGCTCACGGGCGCTGCGGCGCTCATCATCGCCGTCGTTGTGATTGTTGCGCGCGGCGGCTCGGCCGTCCCCGTGCAGGTGGTGACGGTCACGCCATCGGGCGGCGAGGGGACGGCGAATCGAGGCGGCGGCGGGGCGGTGGCAGTCGTTGCGAACGGTTACGTCGTCGCGCGCACGAAGGCCGCGGTCTCCGCCAAAATCCCGGGCCGGCTCGCCCAGCTCAACGTGAGTGAGGGCTCCAACGTCCAAAAAGGCGATATCCTCGCGCGGCTCGATAACGCCGACTATGCCGCGGCGGTGGGGCAGGCGGAGGCGGGCCTCGCGAGCGCGAAAGCGACGTTGATCGAGGCGCAGTCCGATCGGGATCAGATGCAGCGAGACTACGTGCGGGTGCGGGACATCCACGCGCAGAATCCCAATCTCGTGTCACCGCAGGATGTCGAGAACGCAGACAGCCGCGCTCGTCAGGCCGAGGCGCGCTTCGGCGCGCAGTCGGCACGGGTCGATGCGGCGGCGGCAGCGCTCCGCGTGGCTCAGGCGAATCTCGAAAACACGTACATCCGCGCGCCGTTCAGCGGCACGGTGCTGCGCAAAGAGGCGGAGGTTGGCGAGGTCGTCGCGCCGTCCGTCGGCGGCGGGTTGACACGCGGCGCCGTCGTGACGATGGCCGACCTCGCGACGCTCGAGGTCGAGGTGGACGTCAACGAAGCGTACATCGCGCGCGTGCAGAATGGCCAACAGGCCCGCATCACGCTCGACGCCTATCCCGACACCGCATTCCGCGGCGCGGTGCGGCAGATCATCCCGACGGCGGACCGCCAACGCGCCACCGTGCAGGTGAAGGTGTCGATCCTCGATCGCGACCGGCGCATTCTCACCGAGATGGGCGCGAAGGTCGAGTTTTTGGGAGCGGCCTCCCCTCAACAGGCGACCGCAAGGCCAAGAGTCATCGTGCCGGCCGACGCGGTCCGATCCGAGAACGGCCGCGACGTCGTGTGGATCGTCCGTGACGGACGGTTACAAAGACGTGACGTTGACGCAGGTCCGGTCAGTGGTAATTTCCGCGAGATTCGTTCTGGATTGTCCGGCGGCGAGCAACTCCTCGTGGGTGGGATTGAAACTCCCAAAGAGGGCCAGCGCGTAAAAGTAGGACCGTAGACACCACGCACGCGCGACACACCACGCACCTCAGACCGGGACTCTCATGGCCTTAGTCGAGATTCGCGACGTCTACAAGTCGTTTCAACGTGAAGAACAGCGCATCGACGTCTTCACCGGGCTGACGCTCGACATCGAGGCGGGCAGTTTCACCGCGCTGATGGGACCGTCCGGCTCCGGCAAGTCGACGCTCCTCAATCTGATCGCCGGCCTCGACAAGCCGACGCGCGGCACGGTGCGGGTGGCCGGCGCTCCGGTCAGCGAAATGTCACCCAGCCAGCTCGCGGCCTGGCGCGCGCGCAACATCGGCTTCGTGTTCCAGTCGTTCAATCTGCTGCCGGTGCTGACCGCCTATCAGAACGTCGAGCTGCCGCTGTTGCTCACCCGCCTGTCGGGCAAGGAACGGGTGGAGCGCGTGCGGCTCGCGCTCGATGTCGTGGGCCTCGCCGATCGCGCCGATCACTATCCACGCCAGTTGTCCGGCGGTCAGGAGCAGCGCACCGCCATTGCGCGCGCCATCGTCGCCGATCCCACGGTCATGCTGCTCGACGAGCCCACCGGCCAGCTGGACGCCAAGAGCTCGCAGGAAGTGCTGACGCTGCTCCAGCGGCTGAACAGTGAGTTCAGCAAGACGATCGTCATCGTGACGCACGACGCGCACGCAGCCGAGCGCGCGAAGATGATCTTGCACTTGGAGAAGGGCGACCTCATCGAGAAGCCGCGCGTCGCCGCGGCGGCGGCCCGGTGAAGTACCTCCAGCTGGTGCTTGCGAACCTCGGCCGCCATAAGCTCCGGACGATTCTGACGATCCTGAGCGTCGCGTTGGCGCTGTTCCTGTTTGCGTCCCTGCGCAGCGTGACCACCACGCTGGCGGCGACGGCGCAGTTCGGTGGCGCACGCCGCCTGGTGACCCTGAACGCGACGGGGCTCGTTTTCCCGCTGCCGCTGGCGTATGGCAATCGGATCAAGGCCATGCCCGGGGTGACGGGCCTCTCCTGGGCGAACTGGTTCGGCGGCAAGTACGGCGACGGCAAGCGCTTCTTCGCCAATTTCGCCGTGGACGCCGAGTCGTATCTCAAGATTTATCCCGAGATCGTCCTGCCGCCGGAGCAGCGGGACGCATTTCTCAAGGACCGCACGGGCGCGCTCATCGGCAAGCGGCTGCTCCCGCAGTTCGGCTGGAAGCTGGGCCAGAACGTCACGCTCCAGGGCACCATCTTCCCCGGCGACTGGACGTTCACCGTGGATGGGGTCTACACACCGACCGATCCGGCGATCGGCGACGACGTCCTGATCTTTCATCACGAGTACTTCGACGAGCGCATTGGCCGGGCCGGCATCGCGGGATGGTATATCGTCGAAATCGACGATCCGGCACACGGGCCCGCCATCGCCAAAGCGATCGACGACATGTTCCGCAATTCGAGCGCGCCGACCAAGACGGGCACGGAGCGCGAGTTCCAGGCGAGCTTCGCGACGATGTGGGGGAACGTGAGCTTCCTGATGAGCACGATCGGCCTCGCCGTCGTGTTCGCGATTCTCCTGGTCACGGCCAACGCGATGATGATGAGCGCGCGGGAGCGCACCGGTGAGATTGCCG
>WNGK01002661.1_pt1 | contig 19872 bp, 18 predicted proteins | sample 5400601 | NCBI WGS metagenome assembly WNGK01 (sample SAMN13153376, study PRJNA577476) | soil metagenome | isolation source: 60 cm soil or saprolite under Garry oak tree replicate 1 | place: USA:California | collected 2016-06-15
AGAAGAAGTTTTAGGAAAACCCGCTTCGTCACTTACGGACCTCGAACATGTATCCGGCGCCGCGCACGGTGTGAATGTGGCGCGGTTTTTCCGGATCACGTTCTATTTTCTCCCGTAAACGACGAATATACACGTCCACAATGCGCGGTGTGACAAAGGCTGTGTCATGCCAGACGGCGTCCAGCAAGCTCTTCCGGGTGAATACCCGGCCAGGGTGGGAGGCCAGAAATTCGATCAGCCGGAATTCGGTGGCGGTGGTAACGACTTGTTCGTTGCGAACAGTCAGTCGCATGGCGGCCGTGTCGATCACGATGTCGCCGGCGCGAACGATCTCTTTCGTCAGTGGCTGGTCGAAGCGGCGCAGAACGGCCTTCACGCGCGCCACGACTTCTTTTGGACTGAACGGCTTCGTGATGTAATCATCCGCGCCAATCTCAAACCCGCGCAGCCGGTCAGACTCCGCAGTCCGTGCCGTAACAAAGACGATTGGAATGCTGGCTAATGCCGAGTTATTGCGGATCGACTTGGCAACGTCTAGTCCGCTGTTGCCCGGAACCATGATGTCAAGGATCACTAGGGCCCGTGGGAAACCAGGACACGCCGTAACCTGCCGGCTGCAAGTGATGCTTCAGCAGGCCAGCAATATCGGGATCGTCTTCGAGAATAAAAATTGTAGGGTTCAGCGGTTGGGGCATGCCGATCTCAGCTCCCCGCAATTCGCTGCCCCGCCCCGTGCCGTACATCTGCACCTCGCACCCAGAAGATGACATCTTCAGCAATGTTGGTGGCATGGTCGGCCACCCGTTCCAAATTTCTCGCAATCGAAAGCGCATCCAATGCCTGCGCTGCTCGGTCCGGCTGCGCTTGCATGTAGCGGGAAAGTGTGGCGAAAGCCTCATGATTCATGCGGTCAATCTCATCGTCGGCCTCGAGCACATGCTTGGCCAACTCCGTATCGCCTTCGATAAACGACCGCAGCGCGTCACGTACCATCGCCCGCACTCGCATAGCCATCGCGGGAATATCGACCGGAAGTTCAGAGACTGGCAGCTCAATCATGTTCATCACGCGTTGAACGATGTTAACTGCCTGGTCGCCGACGCGTTCAAGATCAGCATTGATCTTGATTACTGCAAGGATGAACCGCAAGTCCACCGCCATAGGCTGCTGCATAGCCAGCAGGTCGATCGCGAATTCGTCTACTTCGCGCTCGGCGCGATTAATGCCACCTTCGTTATTAAGCACACGCTGGCAAAGCGCTAAGTCGCGCTGAGCATAAGCCTGCACCGCCAGATCAATGGCCTGTTCTGCCATGCCCGCCATGGCCAGGATCCGGTGCTTGAGTTCGTCGAGTTCTTGATGAAACCGAATGCGCGTCATCCGAACCTTCCCGTAATGTAATCTTCCGTCCTTTTGTCTGACGGGTTGGTGAAGATTTTCTCCGTCCGGTCAAATTCGACCAGGTTGCCCATCAGGAAAAATCCGGTGAATTCAGCGACACGCGAGGCTTGCTGCATGTTATGGGTAACGATAATGATGGTCAGCTTCTGCTTCAACTCAAAAATAAGGTCTTCAATCTTGGCGGTCGATATCGGGTCCAAAGCTGATGCCGGCTCATCCATCAGCATCACTTCGGGATTGACGGCCAGAGCCCGCGCAATGCACAGCCGTTGTTGCTGGCCTCCTGAGAGACTCGCCCCGGACTTCTTCTTCAGTACGTCCTTGACTTCTTCCCAGAGCGCTGCCTGCTGCAGCGAACGCTCCACCGCGTCATCGAGGGTTTTGCGGTTGCGCGTACCGTTCAGCTTCAAACCCGCGGCCACATTGTCATAAATCGACATCGATGGAAAGGGATTCGGTTTCTGGAAAACCATTCCAACTTTGCGGCGAACATCTACTGCAGGCACGCCATAAACATCGGTTCCGCCGACCTTGACCTCGCCTTCGGCCTTAGCGTCGGGATTGGTTTCATGCATGCGATTGAGACAGCGGATAAATGTAGACTTGCCACAGCCCGACGGTCCTATAACGGCGGTAGCATGATTCGATTCCACGGCCATATTAATGCCGTGCAGTGCCTCGGTTTTGCCGAACCAGGCTTTCAGATCGCGCACTTCGACAGCGGTTGCCATAAGTTAACGCGCTCCTCCCAGCATACGCCGCAGGAATACGAATCGAACCAGCGTAGTTGTGCCCACAATCAGAATAACCAGCATGAGCGCTCCCGCCCACGCCTGGCGGTGCCATTCGTCAAACGGCGAAATCGCGTACGTGAAAATCTGCAGCGGCAAGGCAGCGATGGGCTGGTTCGCGCTGAAACTCCAGAACTGGTTGCCAAAAGCCGTAAACAAAAGTGGTGCAGTCTCCCCTGCAACGCGCGCGAATGCCAGCATCACTCCGGTGATAATTCCGGCCCGGGCTGTGGGAAGCGTAATCGACAGAGTGGTCCGCCACTGCGGAATGCCCAGCCCAAATGCCGCTTCCCGCACTGAGTGCGGCACCAGCAACAGCATTTCCTCGGTCGCGCGGGCCACAGTCGGCACCATCATGATCGAGAGCGCAACGCCTCCGGCAAACCCGGAAAAATGATGCTGCTGCACGACCACTAATCCGTATGCAACCAGCCCAATCACGATGGAAGGAACGCCGTTCAGAACGTCGGCAGTAAACCGGACTAGTTGACCCAGCCGGTTGCGACCAAATTCCGCGAGATAAACCCCAGCGCCAATTCCCACGGGAACACCGAACAAGCTCGCAATGCCAAGGATCATCACCGAACCGATCAGGGCGTTGGCCATCCCACCCCCGGCCTCACCTACAGGTTTGGGTGTTTGCGTGAGAAAAGCCCAATTGAGCGATCCCGCGCCTTTCAGCGCGAGATAAGCAAAAATAGCCAACAGCGTGCCAACCACCAGCACTGACATTCCCGCCGCCAGTCCGGTGAAGAAGTAGTCGGTAAACTGCCGGCGAAATTTGGTGAAATTATTGGGCATGTGTCCTCGGAGTGCCACGGGTGACCGTCCAAACCATTAACCCGGCAAGCACGTTGACGATGATGGTCACAAGAAAAAGCGCAAGTCCAATTTCCATTAGCGCGCTGAGGTACAGATCGTCAGTTGCCTCAGCGAACTCATTGGCAATTACGCTGGCCATGGTATAGCCCGGGGCAAGCAATGACTTTGCGATCTCCGGCCGATTTCCAATCACCATGGTCACCGCCATGGTTTCTCCCAGCGCCCTGCCCAATCCCAGGATGACAGCGCCCACAATGCCGGCCCGAGCGTTTCTTAGCACTCCAATCCGTATCATCTCCCATCGAGTCGCTCCCAAAGCCAGGACCGCCTCACGCTGATGCTGCGGAACTACGCTTAGGACTTCCCGCGTAATCGAAGAGATGATCGGGATGATCATGATGGCCATTACGACGCCGGCAGCGAGCATGCCAATACCGTAAGCTGGACCCGCAAACAAGCCGGTCCAGGAGAAGTAACGCATCAGCCATGGATCCACATAGATCCGTAAAAGCGGCACAAGCACAAAGATCGCCCACAGCCCATAAATGACGCTGGGAATGGCAGCGAGCAGTTCGGTCGCGAAGGAAATTGGCTTCCGCAACGGTTTGGGGCACATTTCGGTTACAAAGACTGCCACTGCTACCGCCAGTGGAACGGCAATCACGAGCGCGATTAACGACGACACCAGCGTGCCGAAAAAGAAGGGTAGCGCGCCAAATGCGCCAGCCCCCGGGTCCCAATCACTTCCGAAGAAGAAGTGGATTCCGAACTTATGCCACGCAGGCGCGGACAACTGGAGGAGTTGCTCGATAATCAGCGCAACGATCACGAGGATCGCGAGAGCGGCCAGCAGCATCAGGCCCCGGAAGCCGAAGTCCAGGTTAAAGATCGATCGCTTCCAAGCATTAACCTTGGGTCCGCCGCTCACAAGAGAGAGCCCAGATGATCCGGTTCTGTCCATGGGTTTCGCTGGTCCTTGGCGGAACGGCTTTTCGGCCGCATCTTGTTCTGGAACAGTAACGTGCCTCTCAGGTGTAGCTCCCATGAGCTCGTTGCTCCCTTGGTCCCGGTCGGCTCTTGAGCCCTCGGGTTCTTGGGCCATTTCTTTCTTGAGGTTACAACCCTATTGTTAAAGGATGATGAACAGAGAAGCCGGCGGCAGGTTCACCGCCGACCTCAGTCCTTAGTACGTATAGATCAGGTCAAACTGGAACCGGTTCAAGTAAGGCTCTTGGAGTCCAGGTGTCGCAATGGTTTTCCCTACTGCGGCATTGTTCTCTAGAAAAGAATTCAACGTCCTGCCCCGCCAAAAGGTGAAACTCGCGAGCGTGTTGGATCGAAGCTTCCAATTCGCATAGACCCGATTTTGCAGGACGTTCGTGGGTGCGCGCTGATCGCTTTCAGCAATGGATGCGATCACCGCGTCCTGCTCCTGCCGCAACCAGGCATACCCAAACTGAAAGTCATTTTTGTTCTTGGTCTGGCCCAAACTAATATCGGCACCATACTCTTTGTTTTGAGGACCGAGGTTCGTCAGCACGGTGGGGGTGCTTCCGGTACTTAATGGGTGTGGCCGAGCGTCGATATTTTCTTCGAACTCAAGCACCAAGTTTACTGGCAGACGGCTGACGCCAGTAGCGATGGTGTTGTTGAGAATAACGTCGTTGATGTCGAACCCTGAGAAAAAGTGTGCTTTGCCCGAAGAATCGACTGTGGTGGCGTTGGTCATGCCATTCGGGGCAAAGATGCAAGACGGGAACTTAGGCGTACCCGTAGGGTTGGCCGACGCGCAGCCCGGACCTTCTCCGGGTACGTTTCCGGAACTGGTGGTTCCGATGCCGGTGCTGGTGGCGCCCACGGCAAAGGCGCTGGCCGACAGGATCGCGTCCGGCTGGTTCCAGTGTTCGCTTAAGAACGAAGCCGTGCTGGTCCAGGGTCCAATCTTGAATGTTGTTTGCGCCTGGCCTCCCAGGACGTAAGAGTCTTGCCCAGACGAAACCTCGCCGTAAAGCAGTTCAATCGCCTGCACCGTGAAGTTTTTGAGGATCCCATGCTTAATATCAAACGAGAGCTTTTGATCAAAGCCCTCGGGATTTAGGTCAGGATCGCCTGTTACCGAAGTGCGCTGCCACAGGTAAGCAAACTTTCCGCCGGTCACCGAGAACCAGGGATGCGCCACGGGATTGAATGTGATGTAACCCTTGTCGAGCGCAATCGTCTTACGGTCAAAGATATTCGTCAAAGTTTCGTTGGTGGTCGTAGGATCACCTTGCGAACCGGTCGCCAGCGCGACCCCGCCAATAAAGTCCTGGTTCAGCTGACCTTCCAATCCGAGGCGTACACGGATGCGGGCGCGGTTGCGGTCCTGGGTTCCAGTCTGCATGAAACTTTCGCCGCGTACTCGCACGTCACCGGAGAGGCGGAATCGCCCGATCGCGGTAGCCAGAGCGGATACCTTCTTCTGGTCGTCCTGCGCTGTGAGTGCCGCGTTGGTGGTGTTCGTTCGGATGTCCGCAACATCAGACTGCAACTTGGTTACTGAGTCGGAGGTCTGAGTTGCAGTAGAGGAGGCCGCGGTGGCCTTGCTCTGTGCGTCCTGGAGCTGGGTCTGCGTTTGCTGAAGTTGCTGCTGGGTTTGCTGCAGGGTGGCGTCGCGCTCTGCCATCTTGCTCTGCAGGTCTTGGATCTGCTGCTGCTGTTGGGTCAGAGCGTCCCGCAGTGCTTTGAGATCATCAGCGGTTACCGCAGGAGCCGTGGACGCGGCAACGGCGGTCCGGCGGGTCCGTTTCTTGGTTTGCGTTTGGGCGGATGCACCGGCGGCTGCCGTTTGGGCCACCGCGCTGCCCGCGAATACACAAATAGCGAACCACGTGAGTAGGGCTTTCATTTCTTCTCCGTATGAAATATTTTTTTTGCGACCAGTTCTGGGAGTCGCCAAGTGCCAATTACCTGATTGCCTTGATCGCCTCGCGTTCTTTCTGCTTTACAGCGTCGGGCAAAGGTGCGTAATACAACTGCGCTGTCATGGTCTGGCCTTGATCCAACATCCAGTTCAGAAAATCAACCATGATCTTCTGCTTGGCCTTGTCCTTCCAGTCGGCCGGAACCAGCAGCCACGTGAAGCTCGAAATTGGATAGGCGTCTTTTCCGGGTGCGTTCGTGATCGAAACGCGAAAATCGGCTGGCATGCTCTTCATAGAAGCCGCCGCCGCTGTAATTGAATCCAGACTGGCTTTCACAAACGCGCCAGCTGTGTTCTTTACTGATCCGTATGCAATGTTGTTCTGGACCGCATAAACCAGCTCAACATAGCCAAAAGCCCCGTCCATCTGGCGGATCATTCCCGCTACGCCTTCATTGCCTTTAGCACCCAATCCGACCGGCCAGCGTACCGAGGTTCCCTTGCCAACGGAGTCCCTCCACTCGGAGCTGACCTTCGAAAGATAGTCTGTCCACACGTAGGTGGTTCCGCTGCCGTCAGAGCGGTGAACCACAACAATCGACTGATTGGGAAGAGACACTCCGGGGTTAGCCTTGGCAATGGCAGGATCATTCCAGGAGGTGATCTTTCCCAGGAAAATGCCTGCGATTACCTCAGGCGTGAACTTCAACTCTCCCTTGACGCCTGGTATGTTGTACGCCGGCACATCGGATCCGAGTACCGTTGGCAGGTGAATGATCTTGAACTTGGCGTCCGACAATTGCTGGTCGGTCATAGGACCGTCGCTGGCCCCAAAATCTACAGTTCCAGCCGACACTTGGCGAATCCCTCCGCCGCTGCCTATAGATTGATAATTGATCTCAATGTCTGGGTGTTGGTTGTGGTACTCGTTGAACCATTTCTGGTAAATGGGGTTCGGGAAAGTGGCGCCCGCACCGTTCAGCTTCGTTTGCGCCGCCGATGGGAGGGCCAGCAGGATCAACGCGAACACTGGGTAGAGCTTTCTCAATTTGCTTCTCCTTAGCAGAGCTTGGTTGCACAGATTAAAAAGCCTGCGTCATTAAAGGACGATGAATAGCAAATTAACAGTTCGGTAAATTCATCATTCTGCTAGTGTTCTTCCTGGCGAGTGCTGCCGGCGCAAGTGATTGAGATAGAGCTGTTCGGCAGACTTTTCCTTTAGCTGGAGCAGGTGCCGGACTGTGTGCCCGCTCACCAGATGGCAGATTTCCTCAGCTGTGTTTTTGACATGGTCGGCGGCGCGCTCTACCGCCTGGGCCATAGTGATCACGTGGACGCTGTCCGGACCGCCGAAATCCAGCTCCGGCTCGAGATGCCTCATGACTATGAGGTTGTGCAGGCGGTCCACTTCCCGGTCCGCCCGAAGGACCTGTAGCGCCCGGGCGTGATCGCGAGTGGAAAAGGCAGATTCGGTGTCCTGCAGCATCTTGGCCAACATCGAGAGCATGTCGCCAAGGTCTCTGAGGTCCTGCATGTCCAAGCGAGCACGCACCGCCTCTGCTCGAGTAGCAAACGAAAGCAGCAAATCTCCGATGCGCTCCAGATCAATCATGCACTTCAGACAGGCCAGCTTCTCCCGAACCTGCTCGACCGGAGTGAGCGCCACTTCGATCGCCACCCGTTCATCAATCTCGCGGTCGAGTTCGTCCAGTTCACGCTCGCAGGCAACGATTCCCGCGAGGGCGGTCCCTGCGCCCAGGACCAAGTCGGCGGCGCTCTGCGCGGCGGAAATTGCTAAACTGTAGGCGCGGCCGGTCAGCACGACGAGAGCATCGGTCTGTACCGTGTCTTCTTTCTTGGCGAACGAAACGTTGCTTGGCATGAGAACCGCCCGCAGATTCACCGAACGAACCTGTCATTAGTGGAATGTGTGACGGAGGCGCCGATCTCAGCCTATTGAAGACGAAAGCCGTTTACGGTTGTATTAATACTGGATAAATATATGTACGTTGAATCCCAATTGAATTGAGGCCGCCGTTTCCGCGATCTGGCTGGAAAGCCAAGGCCCCATTTTGAGTAGCTACCCTGTTGAGCATCTAACCCTCTCGCTGAAGAAAAAAATGAGCCTAAATTTGCGAACTCTCGGCCTGCTACTAGGAATTCTCTTTGCCGTACTGCCATCCCCTGGGCAGACGAATACGCCGACCGCGGCCCCATCGACAGCCCAGGACCCGGGAAAAATCATTCAGTTCCTGAGTCACACAATCTCGTGGTATCGGGAGCTGGCGCTGGAGCAGAAAAACGCCAGTGAGCCGTCCGATCTAACTTTCATCCAGGAAAATCGCCGCGTAGCGGAACAGGTGGTGCAACTCGCATTCGAGTTTGCCAGAAACCAGGCCCAACTCCAGGCGCGGCGTCCGAATGCGCAGCCGCAGCAATCCCCGTCCGACAGCGAAGGCCAATCGCAGCGACTCGTGCAGGCGGTGCAGAAAGTCGAACAGCAGATACAAGAAACTCAAGCTGAACTGCAGTCGGTCCGCGAGAAGATCTCTCGCGCGACAGCTGCGCGGCGCACCGCGCTGCAGTCTCAAGCTGCCGAATTACAGAGCGAGATTGGCTTGCTTGAGGCCCGCAGAGACGCTATCGAGAGCATGATTGATTTCGTTAGCGCCAGCAGTACAGGAACCAGCGGTGGCGGTCTGCGCGCCCAGATCGAGGAGCTGGCCCGCTCTGTTCCCGCTGCATTGGCGCGCGAGCAGGCTTCGAACAAGGGTGAGGCGACGCCGGAGCCTTCTTCCTCCTCCGCCAATGCCAGTATCGCAAACAAACACCAGCCTTCGGGTATTTGGGGCCTGACGTCAGATTTGATCAGCCTGTCCGGCAAGAAGCACAGTTTGCAAGACGAGCTTTCTGCGACGGAAGAGTTGAGAAAGGATGCCGATCAACTTCGCGCGCCGCTGCTCGATTACCTCAAAAACCTGATCCGCCAGGGAGACCAGTTGTTCGCGGCAGCCGACACCGCAACCCCAGCGCAATTGGCACAGCAGAAACAGCAGCTTGACGCATTGACCGCGCAGTTCAAGCAAGTGACAGCCGGCATGCTGCCGCTAAGCAAGGTAAATGTGCTGCTGGGAATCTATGAAACCACGCTCAAGAACTGGCGCGAGTCGGTTCGTGACGAATCGCACGACGAATTGCGGCAGTTGCTGCTTCGGCTGGGCGTACTGGTTGTTTTGATTGCAGTCGTATTCGCGATTGGAGAAATCTGGCGCAGAGGCACCTTCCGCTACGTGCATGACGCTCGCCGCCGGTATCAATTCCTCCTGCTGCGGCGCATCGTGATCTGGACTGCGATCGTCGTGATTATCGTCCTGACGTTTGCAACGCAACTTGGATCTGCCGTAACCTTCGCCGGACTGTTGACTGCCGGGGTTGCTGTGGCATTGCAAAATGTGATCGTGTCGGTTGTCGGATATTTTTTCCTGATAGGGAAATACGGCGTCCGGGTCGGCGACCGTGTGCAGATTTCCGGCGTCACCGGCGAAGTCGTGGATATTGGACTGGTCCGTCTTCACCTGATGGAACTCGGTGGTCCCGGCGAATCACAACCCAGCGGCCGCATTGTCGCATTTTCCAATTCCATCGTCTTTCAGCCCACGGCGGGCATTTTCAAGCAGATTCCAGGCACCAGCTTCATATGGCACGAACTGAAACTCACGCTTGCTGGAGACGCCGACTACCACATAGCACGAGATCGGATCACGCAGGCAGTAGATTCAGCTCTGCACGATTACCGTGAGGGCATGGAGACACAGCGGCAACTGGTCGAAAGAAACCTAAGCTCGGTTTCGGCGGGAGAACTGCAGCCCAAAATCCGGCTGCACTACACATCTTCTGGGATGGAAGCGACGGTGCGGTTTCCGGTGCAAATCGAGAAAGCCGCCGAAATGGACGACCATCTAATGCGGGAGCTGATCAGTGCCGCAGCGCGCGAACCCAAGTTGCGAATCATCAGCGCCGAAATGCCAGCGGCCAAGGCGGAAGCCTGATCTGAGTCAGAACGTTGGCGACAGGATTACTGAATGTTGCTGGCGACGTTCGAGAACGTGCTGCTGGCGTTGGTCCCGATCAGCCGAATGGTGCCAACTACAAGCAGCAGAATGACTGCCAGCATGACTGCGTATTCAGCTATGTCCTGGCCCTGCTCATCGGCCCATAGTCTGTTTAGTAAGCTTCGCATGGGTACCCCTCAAGCCTATCGTGAACGCCCATCATGAACGGATAAGCGTCTATTGTCAAATAGTTTTGCACCTGATCTGGTGCAATTTCTGCGGAATTCACTAATGCAGTAAGTCTACCGAACGCCCCGCATATTCAAGCACCCTTCCCGGCAGCACTCCTAGATAAATGGTAGCAGCCAAGCTGAGTGCCAGGGCAACGCCCAGCCCCGCAGGAATAGGAGAAACGGGCGCTTCCACGCGGGGCTCCCGCATGTACATAACCACGATAACCCGCAGATAATAATAGGCTGCCACGGCGCTGTTGAGCACTCCGATAATCGCGAGTCCTACCAAATTGGCCTGCAATGCAGCGCTGAACACATAAAATTTTGCGAAGAACCCGCCAGTAATCGGAATTCCAATCAGCGACAGAAGGAAAACGGTCAATATCACCGCGAGCAGTGGAGAGCGCTTTCCCAACCCCGCGTAGTCTTCCAGGGTTACATAGCGCTCGCCTGCGCTGGCGAAATGCCCAACCACAGCGAAGGCGCCGACATTCATTGCCGCATATGAGGCTGTGTAAAACATCGCCGCCGGTATCCCATTCGCCGGCAGACTTGCGAAAGCCACCAGAAGGTACCCGGCGTGGGCGATAGACGAGTACGCCAGCAGTCTTTTTATGTTGTCCTGCACAAGCGCGGCGATGTTGCCGATCGTCATCGACAGCGCCGCCGCTACCCAGATCAGCAGGATCCTGCCCGGCGCTTGCGCCTGAAACATAATCCGAAGCAACACTGCGAAAACTGCCGCCTTGGGCGCGGTGGACATGAATCCCACAACCGGCGAAGGCGCGCCTTCGTAAACGTCAGGTGTCCAAACATGAAATGGCGCCGCCGCCACTTTGAATCCGAGACCGACAAACATCAGGGCAATACCCAGGTAGGCGAGCAGCGGGCCATGACCCTGTCCCGCGAATTCGCCCAGTGAAGCGCCGATCTTAGCGATGCTGGTCGAACCAGTCGCGCCGAACATAAGCGCAACCCCATACAAGAAGAACGCAGTTGCAAACGACCCCAGCAGAAAATACTTGACCGACGCTTCACTGCTAATGGCTGCACGCCGCCGGAATCCAGCAAGAATGTAAGTGGAGATTGACGAGATTTCAAGGGCAATGAAAATCAGCACGAGTTCTACCGCCGAGGACATCAGCATCATGCCGACTGCGCCGAATAGCACGAGTCCGTAGTATTCCCCAGCACGAATCTGCTGCACTTCCATGTACTCGTATGAACTGAGGATGACGAGAATCGTGACTGCGGCGACTACGAAATGGAAAAAGATGCTGAATGGATCGACCTTCACCATCTCCCAGAAGCCGAGCCCCCAGAATTGCTGCTGAGATTGGTAGAGGGTAGCGCCGAGCCCGGCGACTGCTCCGATTAGCGCGATCCCTCCGAGCGTGCGCTGGCTGCGGCGTTCGTCCATGACCGGATCGAGCACCATGATCGCCATACCGACAATCGAGAGCACAATTTCCGGCAGGATGCGTATGTAATCGGCAGCTTGAGGCAGATTCTGCATTGCTTCGGTTGCGACCATTACTCTCCCACCAACTTGGCCGCGAATTGCGTGCACGGCACCAGCACGTTGTGAACCGCGGGATTAATTGCATTGAGCCAGAGCAGAGGCGCAACTCCCATGACCAACGCCATAATCGCCGCAGGCCAGAGCGCCACTCGCTCTCTCAAATCCAGGTCAGGCAGAGACCTGTTCTCTTCGTGCTTAATGACACCGAAGAACACCCGCTGATACATCCAGAGCAGGTAACAGGCGCTCCAGATCACCCCGGTTGCTCCCACCCCCCCCCACCACATTTTCGCCTGGAACGCTCCGCTCAACACCAGGAACTCGCCGATGAACCCGTTCAAGAGTGGAAGCCCGACAGAGGCAAGCACGACAAATAGAAAGAAGGCCGAGTAGGCGGGCATCGGTGTCGCCAGCCCGCCGAATTCGGAGATCTCATAAGTATGGCGGCGTTCGTACAGGATTCCAGCCAGCATGAACAGCGCGCCCGTTGAAACGCCGTGGGCCAGCATGACGAACATCGCACCGTTCAATCCAGCCTGCGTGAAGCTAAAAATTCCCAGTACTACAAATCCCAGGTGGCTGATCGAAGAATAGGCGATCAGCTTCTTCAGGTTCGGCTGTACCATCGCGACCAGCGCGCCATACACAATCCCGATCAGCGCGAGCACCGCAATCCAAGAAGCATTTGCGCGTGATTGTTCCGGGAAGAGCCCCAGATTGAATCGCAGCATGCCATAGGTGCCCATCTTCAGCAGCACGCCCGCCAACAGCACGGAGCCCGCCGTCGGAGCTTCAACGTGAGCATCCGGCAGCCACGTGTGGAAGGGAAAGAGGGGAACCTTAACTGCAAACGCAATGAAGAATCCAAGGAAAAGAAGCAGCGGCGCGAGCCCCGCAAAGTCCGGAACCGATCCGCTTCGAAGAGCATTCTGTATAACTACAAAATCGAAGCTTCCGGTTTTCGCATACAGCCAAAGAATCGCTGCCAGCATGAAGACAGAAGCGATCATCGTGTACAAGAAAAATTTGACCGCTGCATAGACCCGCCGCCCGTGTCCGTAAACTCCGATGAGGAGCGCCATCGGTATGAGCGTCGCTTCCCAGAAGAAATAAAACAGGAACAGGTCTAAAGATACGAAGACGCCGATCAGTCCGGTCTCAAGCACCAGCAGCAGAATGAAAAATTCTTTGACCCGATCGTGAATCGACTTCCACGAGATCAGCACACAAAGCGGCGTGAGGAATGTCGTCAGCACTATAAGCCAAAGAGAAATCCCATCAATACCCATGTGGTAATGAATATTGGGCGTGGGAATCCAGGGGACATTCAGTTCGAATTGAAAGCCCGCCTGATCGCGGTGGAGGTGCGCCGGCAGGTGCAATGACAATATGAATGTGAGAAGCGAAATGAGCAGCGCAAACAGCCGGGTATCGCGGTCGCGACGCGGAAAAAATAAGAGCAGCAAGGCGCCCGCGGCGGGGACAAACGTCACCAGAGTGAGAATTGCGCTATCCAGACCGTTCATCGCGTACCCACCCAAACCATGTAAGCGATTACTGCTGTGGCCCCAATCGAAATCCAACCCGCATACGAGCGTAGGTTGCCAGATTGCATATGCCTGACTTCGTCCGAAAGCTCGCGCGCGCCATCGGCACTTCCGTCGAGGGTCGCATCAATTATTCCCTGATCAATGCCTCGCCAGAATACGATCCCCGAAATCGCGATCAAGGGCTTCACAAATATCCAGGTGTACAGTTCGTCGACCCAGTACTTATTTGCGACTGCAGCGTAGAGACTGTGAAGTGAAGCTGCAATCTGGTCGGGCAGCTCTGGCCGGCGCAGGTACAAAAGCCACGCCAAATACAATCCCAGCAACCCTGCCGCAACCGAAATTCCGGCAAACACCAGCTCGGTGCTAAGCCCCGTCTTCGGCTCCGTGCCTTCTGTCGCTTTTTCCGGAGGAGCACCCTCTCCAGACTGTGTGTGCTCAGCGTTTACCGCCGGAATGGAAGCGCGGAACACCGGGCGCAGGAATTTATCGAAGTGATTACCTCCACCAAGTGATCCTGGTATTCCAATCCATCCTCCAACAAATGAAAGCACCGCCAGAATGACCAGCGGGACAAGCATGACCGGCGGGCTTTCATGAATCCCGCCATGCCCATGTCCATGTGGCGCGGGCGCCCCCCCCCGCGAATCTCCATGCGAGGCTTCAACCGCTCCTCGATAATCCCCAAAGAAGGTCATGAACCACAGCCGGAACATATAGAACGAGGTGATGAACGCGGTGACCACTCCTACCACCCAGTAGACCCAGCTTGCCTGATAAGCCCGCCACAGAATCTCATCTTTACTAAAAAACCCGGCCAGCGGCGGGATTCCGGCAATTGCAAAAGTCGCAATCGTCATGGTCCAAAATGTCCACGGGATCTTCGTCCGCAAACCGCCCATCTTGCGCATGTCCTGCTCGCCACCGACGGCATGGATCACCGAACCGGCTGCCAGGAACAGCAGACCTTTGAAGAACGCATGCGTCATGAGATGAAATATCCCAGCGGAGAACGCAGCAACACCGCAGGCCAGAAACATGTATCCAAGCTGCGAAATAGTGGAATAGGCGAGAACTTTCTTGATGTCCGTCTGCGCAATTCCAATGGTCGCGGCAAAGAATGCGGTAAGCACACCGATGATCGCCACCACGGTCAGTGCGCTTGGCGCCCGCTCAAATATAACGTGCGACCGCGCGACCATATACACGCCGGCCGTCACCATAGTCGCAGCATGAATCAGCGCTGAAACTGGCGTGGGACCCTCCATCGCGTCCGGCAGCCAGACATAAAGGGGAATCTGAGCGGACTTGCCGCAAGCACCCACCATCAGTAGAAGCGCGATTGTGGTAAGAAATCCGGCGCCTGTTGTTTCGGCTGCGTATGGTTGAACCGCTCCAAAGACCTGGCCAAAATCAAGTGACCCGAAGTGTTTGATTATCAGAAACAGCGCGATCAGAAATCCGAAGTCGCCGATTCGGTTAACGATGAATGCCTTCTTGCCCGCAGCGGCTGCTGAATCCTTCGTAAACCAGAACCCAATCAGCAGATACGAAGCCAGCCCGACGCCTTCCCAGCCGACAAACATCAGCAGGTAGTTGCTGGCGAGAACAAGCGTCAGCATGAAGAACATGAACACGTTCAGGTAGCTGAAGAAACGGTAGTAGCCGCCTTCTTCCCACATGTATCCGACGGAATAGATGTGGATGAGAAAACCAACGCCGGTCACGACCAGCACCATCACTAGCGAAAGCTGGTCAATTGCGAAGGAGTAATCAACGCTGAAGCTGCCGGAGCGCAGCCAGGTTGCGAGCACCGGATCGACGTGCGGCAACGATAGGGAAGAGAAATGCACCGCGACCCACAAAGCCATCAAAAACGCCGCGCCGCAGAAGGTCAGCGCGACAGCCGCTACTGCCTGCCGCGAAAACCGCTTACCGAAAAGGCTATTAATAGCGGCCCCAACGAGCGGCAATATCGGGATAAGCCAGAGATGCAAGTTCTGCGTCATAGTTTGAGCAGATTTATCTGATCGATATTCAGCGTCTCACGCGTGCGGAACACTGCAATGATGATGGCCAAGCCGACAGCAGCTTCAGCGGCCGCCACCACCATCACGAAGAAAACAAAAACCTGGCCGCTCAGAACTTGCCATTTCGCTGCAAAGGCCACGAACGAAAGATTCACGCCATTAAGCATCAGCTCAATCGACATAAATATGGTGATGATGTTACGCTTGGTCAAAAACCCGGTCACGCCGCAGGCAAACAGAATGCCACTCAGCACCAGGTAATACGAAAGCGGGACCATCAACCCTCCTTCTTCGTTTGTTGCGCGGATTCCGGCCGCGCGGCCAGCACCACAGCGCCCATAATGGCAATCAGCACCAGGATTGAGGTGACCTCAAATGGCAACAGAAACTGGTGAAACAACAACTGCGCAATATCGGCAGGAGCCCCAGGCAGTGCTCCGATTGCCGCACTGCCAGCGTCCGAGTGCCGCAGGAGCGCCCAACAGATAATAAGCGCGCCCGCCAACATGCCAGGGACCCCCAGCAACCAGGCCACGCGGCTGCCGCCCGTGCGCTCCTCCTCGCCAGCGTTGAGCAACATAATTACGAACACGAACAGAACCATAATGGCCCCGGCATAAACGATCACCTGCACTGCCGCCACAAACTCCGCGCCCAGCAGCAGATATTCCACCGCCAGCGATCCCATGACTACCACCAGCGACAATGCGCTGTTGATCGGGTGCCGCTGCACTAGCAGGTTCACCGCGCCCGCCACGCAGACCAGACCGAAGGCCAAAAATAAGATCAAATGAAGCATAGAAAAACAGTTGCTAGTGGTTAGGGTCAGTTGCGAGACTGTTAGTCGCTGACCACTAGCCACTAGCCACTGATCACTTACTTCAACGCCACCACCAGCGCTGTGACTACCAGATTCGCAATCGCCATCGGCAGCAAAAACTTCCATCCGAACGCCATGAGCTGGTCGTAGCGGAAACGCGGCAGCGTGCCGCGCACCCAGATATAAACAAAGAGAAACACAAACACCCGCAGCGCGAACCAGAACAGCGGCAAAAGTTCCTGCAGCCAGTGTGGGCCAAAAATCGGTCCGCGCCATCCGCCCAGAAAGAGCAATGAAGCCAGGCACGCGACTGTGATCATGTTCGCGTACTCAGCCATGAAAAACATGGCAAACTTCATGGCGCTGTATTCAGTGTGGTATCCGGCAACCAACTCGGTCTCGGCCTCAGGCAGATCAAACGGGATGCGATTCGTCTCCGCATAGGCGGCCGTCAAATAAATAAAGAAGGCAACAATTTGCCCGCCGCGAAAAATGAACCAATTAGGAATGAATCCCCAGAAGTGTCCGGCCTGTGCATCAACAATTCCACGCAGACTGAAAGTCCCAGCCAGGATCAGGACTCCAACAAGCGAGAGTCCCAGCGCGATCTCATAGCTGACCATCTGGGCACTGGCCCGCAGCCCGCCAAGCAGCGAATATTTGCTGTTCGACGACCAACCGGATAGCGCGACGCCATACACACCGAGGGAAGTGATACCGAGTACGACCAGCAGCCCGATATTCACATCCGTGATCTGCAAAGGCGTATCAATGTTCCCGATGTGCACCCAATTGCCGAACGGGATCACAGCAATCGACGTGACCGCGAAAATCACAGCGATCATCGGCGCAGCGATGTAGAGCGGCTTATACACATGCGGGGGCGTCAGGTCTTCCTTGAACAAAAATTTGATCCCGTCCGCCGCTGGCTGCAAAAGCCCAAACGGGCCAACGCGAGTAGGCCCCCAACGATTCTGCATGTGACCTACGACTTTGCGCTCCAGCCAGACCGTATAGGCCACCGCCGTCAAGAGCACAAACAAGATCAGCGCAATCTTGATGACTGAAACGATGATGAAAGTCGTAATTGGCAAAGACGTTTCGTTCTTTACTTTAACGTCAGGTTGTCAGTGGCCAGTGATCCGTGGCCAGTTCGTTGGTGATTCGACCACTGGTTTTCTGACCACTGATCACTGGTTTCTAATCTGCCGGAACTTCCTCAACTGGTTCAGGATTCTTGTTCTCGATTACAGAATTCAAAGCCCGGGAGTACCGCGCCAACGTTCCCGAACTGAAGAGATTATTGTTTGCTGGAATAATCAGCTCCGGGCTTTGCGTCGCTCCCGGCCCCATCTGCCAGATCGAAGTGTGCTGATCATTTCCAGCCATCAACTCAATCCGCGAAACATCGTATCCCGGCACCAGTCGCTGGATTTCATCCAACATCGCCATCGGATCAAACGGATTCATCTTCGGCTCAAGTCCATTCGCCTCCAGCCAAACGCTATGTTGGTCGGACTCTCCTGACTGCGCGCCGCGCGACTGTCCCATGTCAGAGTGGACTCCGTGCCCGAACGGAACCAGCTTGTGGACATCAAAACCCATTGCGTCGGCGATGCGCACGATCATCTCGAAATCCGGCTTGACGGTTGTCACTTCGCCCGCCTTCTTCAGAATTTGCAAATCGCCGCAGGTATTGGTAAAAGTTCCAGATTTTTCGTAGGCATTAGCCGCGGGCAGAACGACTTGAGCGAGAGCGGCCGTTTCAGTCAGAAACATGTCTTGCACAACTGTGAACGCATTTGTCAAAGTCGCCGGGCCTACGTCCAGGCGCCCGACCGGGTTTGCTCCGACAATGTATAGGGCCTTCAGTTGTACTGACTTCGCCGCCTCGAACATCTGCGGAATGTTCAGACCAGGATTGTCCGGCAAGCTTCCCCACTCCTCGCGAAACGTGCTTGCGCCCGAAACCGGAAGATATCCAGGTAGCAGATCGGGATAGAGACCCATATCTGCCGCCCCGCGGGAATTGGCGTAATCGCTGAGACAGGCGAGCTTCGCACCAGGAATGCTGGCACCAAATTTTGCCAGCGAGCTGATGCCGCTGCCGGAAATCTCCGATCCAAAAACAATGACCAGACCCTGCTCGCCGAGCAATCTTTCCCGCAAGTCAGTCCATTCCGCTTTCGAAGTTTCGTGTAGGGACGGGCGTCCACGCCCGTCCTGGCCTGATCCCTCCAGGAAGGCCGCGAATTCTGCGTAAGACTCTGCTGAAATCGGCAAGAAACTGGCTGCCTGTCGGCGCAGCTTGATCGGCTCTGAATTCACCACGTACAACCGCGCCTTGTGCAGCCGAACGTTATTACGAATTTGCCAGGCCAGCAGGGGATGCTCGTCCGTCGGGTTATTCCCGATCAGCAGGACCGCCGGGGCGCCATACACATCGCGCATGCTGGCCGTGGAAGTGGCTTTTCCCTGGAGGGCAGCAGCAAGAGCAGGGAAGTCGGCGGTGCGGTGATGATCAATGTTGTTGGTGTCCAGCACCACACGCGCGAACTTCTGCAGGAGATAATTTTCTTCGTTCGTGGTTCGCGTTGAGCCGATGACACCAATCGCGCGGCCACCTTCGCGATCGCAAATCTCGCGGAACCGCTTCCCAGCCAGCTCAAACGCTTCTTCCCATGTAGCAGGAACCAGACGTCCGTTCTTGCGGACTAGAGGTTCCTTCAGCCGATCTTCGTGATTTGCAAAGTCGAATGCGTAGCGTCCTTTGATACAGAGGAAATCGCCATTGATTCCACTTTTGTCGCGATTGTCCCCGCGCACGACCTCCATGCCCGTATCGGACCGCCGCACTCCCAACGTCGTCTTGCATCCGTCCGCGCAGTGAGTACAGGTTGTGCCGACGTGCTTCATCTCCCAGGGGCGCGTCTTGTAACGATACGCACCCGAGGTCAGTGCGCCGACCGGACAAATATCAATGCACATCCCACATTCTTCGCAGTCGAGATGGTCTTGCTTATTCGGCACAATGGTCGAGACCACGCCCCGGTTCTGGATACCAAGCGCCGAAACATCCATGCCTTCACCGCAAATACGCACGCAGCGATAGCAAAGAATGCAGCGCGGGCGGTCGAAGTAAACCACCGGCGACCATTGTTGCTCGTCACGATGCGTCTTGATGTCAATGTACTTCGATTCTGCCGCGCCGTAGGAGAACGTCATGTCCTGCAGTTCGCATTCGCCGCCAGCGTCGCATACTGGGCAATCCAGCGGATGGTTCCCCAGCAGCATCTCGACCATGCTCTTGCGCCCCTGCTTGATCTCGTCACTCTCGGTGGTGACGATCATGCCTTCGCCGATGACGGTGGTGCAGGCAGTCTGCAGCTTCGGCATCTTCTCGATCTTCACCAGGCACATGCGGCATGCGCCCTGCAATGAGAGATTTGGGTAATAACAGAACGACGGCACTTCAATACCAACGACTTTGCAAGCTTCTATTAGCAGTGTGCCGGCGGGCGCGGAGACCTGTTTGCCATCAACCGTGAGGCTTACGAGTTTTGGGGCGTCAGACATTGGAGTTCAGGTTCTAGCTTTTCTCTGTTAACCCTCTGTGAACCCTCTGTGTCCTTTGTGGTTAAGTGCTTAAAACCATTAACCACAGAGGACACAGAGGTACTTCATGCAAAAACCGGTAATCGCTCTACTGTCGCCGCCTTGTCAAACGGACACGGTCGCCCTTCCAAATG